>Ga0208407_1000192_pt1 | contig 28871 bp, 32 predicted proteins | sample ETNtaG_9_FD_185775 | JGI IMG/M metagenome (GOLD analysis project Ga0208407, IMG submission 185775) | Marine microbial and viral communities from oxygen minimum zone, Eastern Pacific Ocean - ETNP201406SV69 (SPAdes) (version 2) | ecosystem: Environmental > Aquatic > Marine > Oceanic ...
AGGGATATAGTGTCCTGTTATTAATATTGTGGATAAATATGTAATTTAACATAATATATATTATACGAACATATAATAACCTAATGTAGTGTTTTAAGTTAATAAGACACCTATATCTAGTTAAAAGTTAAAAAAGGCTTGTTAGAGAGACCTTATAGGTAGAGTGATTAGTCAGGTTAATTGTTTCACTATTGCATCTTTAAAAGGTTTAATTTGATTACCAAATCTTAGTGCTGCAGTTCTTAAGGCTTTTCCCGGAGTTGTTTCGCTGTTGTAAAGACTAACTATAAAATTTGTTCCGTGGTAAAGAGGTCTAGTTTTACGTTGGTGTTTTAAGGTGTATTTCTGTAAAACACTATCAGAAGCAAAATCTACTTGATTGACTAATGCATCCTTTATAAGGTCAGATAATATCTTAGCTCCACTTAACCCCAAATTAAACCCGTGTGCTGTTACAGGATGCATTCCAACAGATGCATCTCCAACTAATGCAAATCTAGTCGAATGAAAACGACTTGCATGAATAGCTACTAAAGGATAAGCATGCCTTTCTCCGACAAGTCTCATTTTCCCAAGCCTATGATCAAACCTTGATCCAATGTCTTGATTGAAGTCTGTTTCGTCCATCTGTAAAATTGAATCAGCTTCTTTAGACGGTATCGTAATTACGATTGATGAATAATTACCAGACATAGGTAAAACTGCTAAAGTTCTTCCGTAATGGAAACATTCATAAGCAACGTTATTATGGAACAGCTGATGATGCATTTTGCAAACAATACATGTTTTTCCGAATTCCTTTACCTCTGTAGATATTCCCATTTGCCTTCTTGTTGTTGTAAAGCGACCTTCTGCTGAAATAAGTAGATTTGCTTCAATTGTTTTCTTGTTGTTAAGCTGTAGGTGCACTGAGTCAATATCAGCTGAAAAAGATTCCATTAAGGTGTCACTTAGAATCTTAATGTTTTTCTGCTCCCTTGCCTTTTTGTAGGCTGCTGCTCTAATTTTGCAATTAGGCACTAAGTAACCCAAACAGCTTTCAGCAGTTTCTTCGTGATCAAAGTTTAAAGAATACGGAGAGGTTCCATTAAAGACCTTTGCTTCCTTAATCTTAGAAATACTCTTTTTTTCTATTTCGGACCAAACACCTATGTTGATTAACTCTTTCTTTGATGAATGAGTTAAAGCAATCTCTCTGCCGTCATCTGGTGGCATTTCTAGGACATTGCTTGAACTTCTTTCAATTACTATTATCCTTAAAGAAGTATTTGCTAAACCAAGAGCAAAACTTAAGCCTGCAGGCCCTGCTCCAATTATTGCTATATCAAATTTATTTGTCTCTCCCGTCATTTATAAATCGGCAGATTGTTTAGGGATTTTCACCTATTGATCATTATTTATTCTCGTAGGAGCTATTATTTGCTTCATCAAGTCATCATTCCACTAAAAGAATACTTACAAGTTGATCTAAGTCATATTTTTAATTGAGTGTTCTTATAAGATTTAAACTAATGAATCGAGCTTATGTTCGATAAAAAGATTAAAGCATATGAATCACATTCTAAATTTATTTATCTCCCCAAAGGATACATGGAGCACAATTAGAGATAGTGATTACAGTATTATTAGTCTCTACTTAAGATTTGTATGCTTTATATCTCTTATACCAGTTTTATCATGGCATTACGGGGCTACTAGAGTTGGATGGATCATAAATGATCACACTATTAAACTGACCGCCGAAAGCTCTTTCCAGATAATGACTCTTTTTTATCTTAGTATTTTATCTGGTATCCTTTTTTTAGGTTTTATGTTCCATTGGATGTCTGGTACATATGGAGCTACTAAATCCACGATAAGTAAAGGAGTATCAATCTCTGCTTTTGCTTGTACCCCTATGTTCTTAATTGGAATTACAGGTCTTTATCCAATACTCTGGTTAGATATTCTTTTAGCTTGTACAGCTGCTTGTACCACCATCTATCTTGTATATATTGGAGTTCCAATAATGTTTGATATACCTAAAGAACGAGGTTTTTTATATGCTAGTGCCATGATGGCTGTTGGACTCGTTATGTGCGCAGCATTATTAGGCATTACAGTTATTCTTTGGGAAATGGGTGCTATGCCAGTATTTACTGACTAAATCACTTCCCCTACTCTATCTATCTTCTTCACTCAATATTCTTTCTGCTTCCTTATCAAGATTTTCAAATTGATCATTCTCAACAGACCATACAAAAGCCCATATGGTAAGGAAAATTATAATAATGCTTATAGGTATTAATAAAAATACAACTTCCATTATTTTGAATTAAGCCTGTAAGAATTAAATACAACCACCATAGAGCTTAAAGACATTCCTAGTGCTGCCATCCATGGCAAGATATATCCAGCCATTGCTAAAGGAATAGCAGTAATGTTATATCCAACTGCCCATGCAATATTACTGGTAAGAATTCTTTTAACTTTTTTAGAAAATTTGAGAGCAAAGACTATGGACTTTAAATTTCCTCCAAGCAAGATAGCATCAGAAGAAGACTGAACAGATATGTCTACTGGTTTGATTGCAATAGAGGTATTTGAAACTCCCATAGCCCCTATATCATTTATGCCATCTCCAACTAACAATACATTTTGATTCTTACTTTGCAGTTCTAATACAGCTTCTACCTTTTGCTCTGGTGTTAAATTAGTCTTAGTATTCCTTATGCCAAGAAAGTCTCCTATTTTTTTACCCTGATCAGAAGAATCGCCAGTTAATAAGCTTAGATGAAAACCTAAATCTTTAATCTTGTTAATAGTTTTGAAAGCCTCTTTTTTAATAGAATCTTCAAGCCTAAACCAAGCTAAAGGTTTCGAAGATGCAAGCAAGACCCACATTCCTGATAAGTCTGGACTTAACAGATTGTTATCAAATGAAAATTCTGGAATACCTAACTTATAAACAACACCTTCTATTTCTCCTGATACCCCCTTTCCTGGAAAATTTTGATAGTTAGATAATGGCAAGTCCCCTACTCCAAAAGCATTTGCAACAGGATGATCGTTATATTGTTCAAGGGAGGCAGCTATATTGATGACTTTATTTATCGAAAGATCGCCTAAAATTATAGTTTTTGAAATTTTGATATCTCCTTTTGTTAACGTCCCTGTCTTATCAAAAGCAATACTATCTATTTGAGCTAATTTCTCAATAAATGTGCCTTCTTTAAGAATAATGCCATTTTTTCTTAAAGTTGTTGTAGCAACGGTATATGCGATGGGTGTGGCTAAAGATAATGCGCAAGGACAGGATACTACAAGCACAGTTAAACCAATGCTTAACCAAAAAGGATCTCCTTTATAAAACCAATACAAACAACTAGCTAAGCTAGCTATAAGAACAATCGCAACAAAATGCCCTGCAATCTTATCTACAAGAATAGAAAAAGACGGCTTATAGAAACTTGATTTATTAAATAGCTCTTTAATATCATTTATTAGATACTCTTTACGATCTTTAGTAACTTTTACGGTAATATTATTTTCTAGATTTTTAGTTCCTGCTAACACTCTATCTCCAATAGTTTTCACAACTGGCATTGCTTCACCTGTAAAAGCAGACTCGTTGGCTGAAGAAATACCATCTATTAGTTTTCCATCACACGGAATAGTTTCCCCTGCTTGTAAATAAACAGTATTACCTATGTTTAATTCTTCTATAGGTTTAAATTCTTCTGGTTTTCTGCTAACCCTTACGTAATTAGGTAAAAGGTTATCTATAAGCCCTTTGCTCTTTTGAAATTTATTTCTCGATAGAAATTCTACATATCTTCCAATTAAAAGAAAAAAGGTAAACATACAAACAGAATCATAATAGACTTCACCAGTATTCATTAGAGTATTGTGTAAGCTTAGAAGAAATGAAGCTGTTATTGCCAAGGCTATTGGCACATCCATACCAAAATGTATGTTTTTTAGATCTCTGTATGCTCCAATTAAAAAAGTTGATGCGCTGTACATAAATACAGGAATAGTCATTATTAAACTTGCCCATCTAAAAAGAATTTTATAGGATTCTTCTATGCCGTCAGGTCCAGAAAAGTAGCCCGAAAAAGAATACATCATAACCTGCATCATCCCTATGCCAGCAACTCCAATCTTAGATATGTACGATTTATTTTCTAGTTTTAATGGATTATCTAGATTTGCCGTATTTGCAATAATTGGTTTAAAGTCGAGACGGTCTAATATCTTGTATATTTTTTTAATGATAGCTCTGTCTTGAAAGTCTAAAAATACACTCTTTTCACCTAAATTTATGTCCACTTGATTAATGCCTGGGATGTCATCTAATGATTTTTTTATGAGTGATGAACATGCAGCACATTTAATGCTAGGGACAAACAGAGAAATAGTAAAATTACCTACACTATTTTGTTGTACATTTTCTTCAACTTCTATAGGAATCATACTCACATTTAAGGTTTAATTACTAAATCTCTTGATGGAGTTACAATTCTTTTTTTTAGACTCCATTCCCTATTACTTCCTGTTAATTCTATATTCCACACACCATCATTTTGTAGAATACTGATTAACTGAGGATTATGAGAAGTATATTTATAGCCACCTTCATGCAAAAGTATAAATTCTTTATCTTTTTGTTTATCTGAAACATGATGAAAGGACAGAAGAACTTTATGGTCCTGAATATTATCTAATTCAAATTCTGCTCTTCGTTTTGTTATATTCATTAACTCTAGATAAATATCCATTTCTTTTGATAAATTTTCTCTAGTTAATATTGTGTTTATTGACAGACCTTCTTTGTAATAATCATCTACCACTAAGTCATCTTTATAAATATGCGCTGCTACAAACATTAAGATTCCGAAAAGAACAGCAGAAAAAGGTATAAATATGATGAATAGAATCCATTTATTTGCGCCTATAGTTTTAGTTCTCATCATATTTCTTGAATGCTGGATGGACCTATAAATCTACTTTCTGCTTCGGCCACTAATTTGTTATCAGTTGAAGTAGCCGATATTAGTATTTTTGTTATTAAGTTGTTGAGTTGATCTGGATCAGTAATTACATTAATAGCTACATTTTTAGCAGTGCCAGCTTGAATAAAGATCTCAGATTCGGGTACTATCGATATTTTTTTTAACCCTGTAATTTTTAAAGTGAAATAATTATCATGCTCGCTCATGTTCAAGATGTTTAGTTTATATGAATTTTGTATATAGCCCCCTGAAACCTCTTGGTATAACAAATTTCTGTCTCTTAAAATATCTAAATGGACTAAGGGTCTAGAAATAAGCAATACGGAGATGGATATCAGCATGGTAATTACCGCTAACCCATATCCCACTAGCTTTGGTCTTTTCCAAGTGAATGACTTCCCTTTAAGTTGACTTAATGTAGTGTATGAAATTAACCCTTTTTTATAGTCCATTTTGTTCATGACAGAGTTGCAAGCGTCAATGCATCTTGCACAATTTGTGCATTCGTATTGGAGGCCATCTCTGATGTCTATTCCCACAGGACATACTTGCACACAAACACTACAATCAACGCAATCACCAAGACCTTTAGGTTTTAGGTTTTTTTTTCTAGGCCCTCTTATTTCACCTCTGCACTCATCATAAGAAACGATAAGAGTATCTTCATCAAACATAGAAGATTGAAATCTTGCATAAGGACAAATATATTTGCACAGTTGCTCTCTCATCCAGCCTGCATTGAAGTAAGTAGCTAATGTAAAAAAGACTAACCAAAAAACAACTGGCGAGCTGAGATTTAAGTTCCAAGCGTCATAGCTCATCTCATATAACCCGTAAAAGTAAGAGACGAAAGTTATTGAGGTAAATAATGCAAAGCATATCCACATAGAATGTTTAGTTGTCTTTTTAAGAATTTTGTTAAGGGTTAAATTAGATTTATCTAACTTTATTCTTTGGTTTCTATTACCCTCAGCTAGTTGTTCTGCCCAGGTAAAAATTGCAGTCCATATTGTTTGTGGACATGTATAACCACACCAAACCCTCCCTATTAAATTAGTTATAAAAAAAAGAAGAAAAGCAGCAAAGATTAAGCTCCATGAAAGAAGAATAAAATCTTGAGGCCAAAAGGTAATCCAATATATATAGAACTTTGTTTCTACTAGATCAAATAAAACTGCCTGTCTGTTATCAATTGTTAACCAAGGGGTAATAAAAAAAGCAAATAAAAAAGGCCAGCCAGTGAATAATTGGATTCTTTGAAAGAAACCATCCATCCTTCTGGTGTAAATTTTTTCTTGTTTTTCATAAAGATTTAAAGTTCTTGAATCATTTAAGTTGTTTTGATTCATATGTTCCATAAGTTCTTTGGTTTATCAATTTATTCCTCACTTAAGCTCTTTACATAAGCAGTCAATATATGAACCTTGTCATGACCCAACTTATCTTTAAAAGGTGGCATAATTCCTTTTCTGCCTTTAGATATAACGTCTTCTATTCTCGACCTAGAATTACCGTATAACCAAAGTTCATTTGTTAAGTCTGGAGATCCCAATGCCGATATACCTTTTCCGTCTGAACCATGACAAGCTGTACAATATTTCTGAAAGTTTATAAACCCATTATTAGATGTAGTAGAATCTGCTTCTCTTCCAACTAAACTAAAAATATATTCCGACAGTTCTCTAATCTCATGAGGCTCAAGAATATCTTGCCAAGCAGTCATATTTCCTTTTCTACCCTCGAATATAGAATATTTAATTTGTTCTTCTTCTCCCCCCCAAATCCACTCTTTATCTGTTAAGTTTGGAAATCCTATGCTCCCATTTCCTGTCGAACCATGGCACGCAGCACAATTATTAATAAATAATCTCCTTCCCATCTTTAAAGCAGCTGGAGAATCGATTAATTCTTCGATAGATTTTTCCGCATACTGATTAAAAATTGGACTGTACTTTTTATCGGCCATCTCAATCTTATAATCCATTTGAGATAGTTGATTCCATTTACCCAATCCTTCAAAATTTCCAAGACCTGGATAATACAAAAGATAGGAAAATCCAAAAAATATACTCCCCATAAATAACCAGTACCACCATGTTGGTAAAGGATTATCGTACTCCTTTATACCATCGTAAGTATGGCCAGTTGTCTCATTTCCTTCCTTCTTTTTTTGATTAAAGTGAAGTAGAGCAATAAAAAAAACTAACGACAGTAAAGTGCCTAAGATTACGAATAGTGACATCGCTTGGCTCATTCAATTACCTTTAACATTCTTATTTTCATTTTCATCTTCAAAAGGAAGACGGCTAGCATTGGAAAAATATTCTTTTCTAGATGGACTGTAAGCCCAATAAAGAACTCCAATAAAAGCAATTAAACAAAATATTGTTGATATACCTCTTAACTCTTCAATGCTCATTAGTTATCTCTTTTTAATGACAGTTCCCAGCTGTTGCAAATAAGCAACTACGGCATCAGCTTCTGTTTTATTGATTAGATCTTCAGAAGCCTTATTTATCTCTTCATCTGTATATGGAACACCTAATATTTGTAGTGCTCTCAATTTCTTTGGTGACAATTCTCTGTTTAAGGTATTTTCAAATAGCCAAGGGAAAGCAGGCATATTTGACTTAGGTACTACCGATCTAGGGTTCATTAAGTGTATTTTGTGCCAATCATCACTATACAAACCCCCTACTCTAGCTAAGTCTGGGCCTGTTCTTTTAGACCCCCAAAGGAAAGGATGATTATAAACAGACTCTCCAGCTACAGAATAATGTCCGTATCTTTCTACTTCTGCTCTTAGTGGCCTTATCATCTGGGAATGGCAAACGTTACACCCCTCTCTGATATAGATATCTCTCCCTTCCAGCTCTAACGCAGTTAAAGGTTCTAAATTATCTATAGGCTCAGTCAATATTTTTTGAGACATTAGAGGGATAATTTCAACCATTCCACCAAAGCTCACACCTAGTAAAATGAGCACCAGCATTAGAAATATATTTTTTTCTATTAGGTTGTTCATGAGTAAACTTCTTTGGCCTCAACTTTATTTTTAGAAAGTTGTGCAGTTTTCCAGACGTTATAAGCCATAACTAACATTCCACTTAGAAATATGGCTCCACCAATAAATCTAACCACGTATCCAGGAAAACTAGCTTCAACAGAATCTATAAAGCTGTATGTGAGTGTTCCATCACTATTAACGGCTCTCCACATGAGTCCTTGCATCAATCCATTTACCCACATGGAAGCGATGTAAAGAACAGTTCCTATTGTTGAGAGCCAAAAATGCAGGTCTATTAATTTTTCGCTATACATCTCCCCTTGTTTTCTTCCATACAGAATAGGCATTAGATGATAAAGAGAGCCTATTGAAATCATTGCAACCCAACCAAGAGCTCCCGAATGAACATGTCCTATAGTCCAGTCGGTGTAATGCGATAAAGCATTAACAGATTTTATTGACATCATTGGCCCTTCAAATGTTGACATGCCATAAAAAGATAATGAAACAACTAGAAATTTAAGAATAGGATCTGTTCTTAATTTGTCCCAAGCCCCAGATAAAGTCATAACGCCATTAATCATGCCTCCCCAAGAAGGTGCTAGCAGAATAAGAGACATGACCATACCCAGGCTTTGAGCCCAGTCTGGTAAAGAAGTGTAATGAAGATGGTGGGGGCCAGCCCATACATAGACAGCAACTAAAGCCCAAAAGTGAACAACCGAAAGTCTATAAGAATATATAGGTCTATCAGCTTGTTTAGGAACAAAATAATACATCATTCCTAGAAAGCCGGCTGTAAGAAAGAAACCAACTGCATTGTGCCCATACCACCACTGAACCATTGCATCTATAGCTCCTGAATAGATGGAATATGATTTATATAAAGAAACGGGAATTGCTAGACTGTTAAATATATGCAATATTGCAACGGCAACTATAAACGCACTGAAGAACCAATTAGCAACATATATGTGTTTTGTATTTCGTTTTACTATCGTCCCAATGAACAAAACTGCATAACCAACCCATACTAAGGTAATTAGAATATCTATTGGCCATTCTAATTCTGCGTACTCTTTGCCGCTGGTTATTCCAAAAGGCAAAGTAATAGCTGCAAGTAATATCACTAGCTGCCAACCCCAAAAAACAAAAGAAGCTAATCTGTCTGATATTAACCTAACTTGGCAAGTTCTTTGAACTATGTATAAAGAGGTTGCCATTAAGGCGCTACCTCCAAACGCAAATATTACAGCATTAGTATGTAAGGGCCTTAGACGGCCAAATTGAAGCCATGGAACACCGAAATTTAACTCGGGCCAAACTAGCTGTCCTGCTATTAAAACTCCAACAAGCATTCCAACAATTCCCCATACCACTGTCATTGTTGAGAATTGCTTTACTACTTTGTAGTTATAGAGTGAATGATCTTTCATATACCATTACTAACTAAATCCATTTAGCATTAAATTATGTATATGATATTTTTCTTTAGATAAACAGTATTGATTTAAATCAACCCACCAATAAACACTAATGAAGTGGTAAAAATTCTTTTTCTATCATAGAAGCTTGATCATGGTGTCTTTTCTTATTTTTAAGTAAATAAGTTTGTATATGAATTGGTGAATATCTAGTAATTGTGTCTAGAAATTCAGTTAAATGTAAATCTATAGATTTATGGTAGATACTTAATACTTTTTCAGCTTCTTCTTCGTTCGTTATTTTTCTAAAAATTTCATTAAATATTTTAGACTTATATTTTCTTATCTCTCTATCTTTTTTTGAGTCTTTAAGTTTGATTATCCTTCTAACTTGTCTTCTTTTATCTCTAGCTTTCTTGCTAAGAGCTCTTCTTTTTAAGTTGGAATCTTTATTAAAACTATCCATTAGTAAAGTCTAAATGTCTAAAGATAAAAGATATTGATGTAAATCAAAGAAGTAAATTTTATTTATAAGTAAAAGGTGCTTTAGCCAGGTCTATGGCAGGAATGTCTTTCTTCTCTTCCCAATAGTCTTGTGTGTGTTGCCAACAAGAATCTTTGATTCGTTTAGGTAGCTTATTTTGAGATCTTACCAGATACCCTGGATTAAAATTCTCTTCGTCAATCCAAGTTTGTAGAGGTTCCTTTAGCTCTTTATCACTTAAAAAAGGCGTGGCAGAGGCAAACCCATTTGAGTCCATGTATTTAAGTAACCTACATACAAAATCTCCCATCAAGTCAACTCTTAGAGTCCAGCTAGCCCTAAAGTACCCAAAAATCCATAACATATTTGGTATGTCTGTAATCATCATACCTCGGTAAGTGACCTTTTTTGAAAAGTCTACTTTTTGGTTATCTACATAAAAATCAATATTTCCCAATAAACTTAGATTAAAACCTGTTGCTGATATTACAAAATCAGTTTTAATTTCTTCTCCAGATTTAAGCAATATACCGTCTTCTTCAAACCTATCAATTTGATCAGTAACCATGGAAGCTTTACCACTCTTTATACCTTGAAATATGTCTCCTTCAGGAACAAAAGCAATTCTCTGGCGCCAAGGCCTGTATGTAGGGGTAAAGTGCGTTTCGACATCATAGCCGGGGTCTAAATATTCTCTAACTCCGTCTATGAGCTGTTTTTTTGCTTTTTCAGGATGTTTAAAGGTTTTATTAACAAACCATCTTTGAAGCAAAAGAATATATAGCCGGGTTAAAGAATGAACCCATTCTTCTTTTAATTTAAAAAACCTTAAAAAATTTGCTACTTTTTGCTGGTTCATTCCAGGTATAAAATAGGTAGGTGATCTTTGTAATACTGTTATGTGCTTACAATCTGGCGCCATAGCAGGAACAATTGTTGCTGTAGTTGCTCCAGAGCCTATAACAACGACCTCTTTGTCTTTGTAATCAATATTTTCGGTCCAGTTTTGCGGGTGTATTAATTGGCCTTTAAAATTTTCTATTCCTTTCCAATCAGGGATATAGCCCTTTTCATGGTCATAATAGCCCTGACACATCCAAAGGAAATTACTAGAATACTCTTTTATTTCGCCTGTTTCTTTTTCCTCTACCTCTAAAGTCCATAAGGAACTTTCACTATCCCATTTAGCATTATTTACATGGCGATTATATGAGATATGCTCTTTAATACCGTTATCTTCAATTACTTCTTCAAGATAATCTTGTATTTCTTCTGCTGTAGCTATTGGCGGCCCTATCCAGGGCTTAAATCTATAACCGAAAGTATATAAATCACTATCAGACCTTATACCTGGGTACGTATGGGTGTACCAAGTTCCACCATATTTATCTAAAGATTCTAGAATAATAAAACTTTTATTTGGGCACTGATCTTTTAAGTGATATGCAGCTCCAATACCAGAGATTCCTGCGCCTACTATAATGACATCATAATTAAGCAAGTTATCTGGGTTCTTCATTTTTGTTAAGGGTTTTATCAAAGAGAGGCTTGTTTAGTTCTTCTAGAGATACAAGTCCGCTATCGGGTAAGTCCTCGTATTCTAAGATACCAAGTTCATTAAACTTAGGCCTTATCTTTTCTGTTAACAAACCTACTCTTTTTAGATTGGGAACAATATTAGAAAAAAGAAATTTCCTAAAGTCTCCTATAACGTGATCATCTAATAAAATTTCTCTCGCTTTATCTTCGGTTATACCTAAGAATTTAACTGGGACAGCTGTATTAATTAATCTTTCCCTCATTACCTTACAGGCTTCAAAAGCAAACTCAGCTCTTTCTTCTACTTCTTCCTTAGAAAGGAGTGGGATGTATTCTTCAAGGAAATTCACCCCAAAGGTTACGTGTCGCGCTTCATCCCTCTTAGTTAATTTGCAGATCTCTCTAAGTAAAGGATCATTTGTTGATTGAATCATAGATTCAAATGCCGCTAGAGCCAATCCTTCTACAATTAATTGCATGCCGATAAATTTAAGATCCCACCTTGAATCAGAAAGCATTTTGTCTAATAAGATTTTTAAATAAGGATTAATAGGGTACATGTACCCTACTCTTTTATTTATGTACTTATGAAAAACCTCTACGTGCCTGCCTTCATCAAATGCTTGGGAGCTAGCATATAATTTAGCTTGGTGAGTGGGTGCGCAACTAACTAATTGAGATGAAACTAATAAGGCACCTTGCTCACCGTGCAAGAACTGACTAGCATTCCAAGCTAGGGTCTCATGATCCATTTCTAGTTTTTTAGAGTCGGTTAGCTGTTTGTATTCCGGCAACTCTGAGAATGGATTTAAATCTATGTTTGTGTATCTTTGGTCCTCTGGAAATTCAATTGACCAGTCAACATCAAGCATAGCGTTCCAATTAAGTCTCTTTCCTAGCTCATATAATTTCTTAATTCGATTTTCTGTATCTCTATAGTCCCAGTTGTAATAACCGATCAAAGGTGTTTCAAAACTTTCGATCAGATATTTCTCATCATTCTTTCTTAATCTTCTATTATCTAAGTAAAGTAAATCTGTAGGTGGTTCAGGTATTTTTATTAATTCTATGTTCATAGTTCATAAAATGTAAAGCAAGTTAGATAGCAACTAATTGATTAAAGTCAATTTCCGAAAATACCTTTAAAAGCAATTGAGGTTTTATTGCATAAATAAAACTATATTGAGAATGGATGAAGTAAAAGTTAGCTTGTAAGTTGAACTGCTAATTTTACTGAATCTAGTAACATCTCTTCATTTATGCAGGTATCTATTCCTTTTTTGTGCAGCATTGAAACTAAATCTTCAGTGGCTAAATTGCCAGAAGCCCCAGGAGCAAAAGGACAGCCCCCTAAACCAGCTATACAAGAATCAAATTTATGAATGCCCTCATCCATTGCAGCAATGACATTATCCAATGCTAATAATCGAGTATCATGAAAATGAGCTGAAATTTGAGAGAGACTGAATTCACTAATTAATTCCTTGAAAAGTGCCTTTACTTGGTTTGGTTGAGCAGCACCTATAGTGTCTGCAATTACAACTTCATCTATACCGCATGAAATAAATTCCTTAGCTTTATCAATAATAAATGAAGGATCTATTAGTCCTTCATAAGGACATTCGAAGGCAACAGAAATATAAACTTTAGAACGTATCTCATCTTTCTTGGATATTTTTATGATGTTTTTAAATTCAGAAGTTGTTTCACTTATATCTTTATTTATATTTTCTTTATTCATAGTTTCTGAAGCACATAGGACTAAACAAATCTCTTTAGCATTATTATCTTTAGCAAGTTTATAACCATAAATATTTGGTATAAGTACAGAATAATTGTTTTGCTCAGTTAGTAATTTTTGTAGCAAAACGTCCGTATTTTCCATTGCAGGTACAGATTTAGGACTAACAAAACTTCCTATCTCTAATGAAGTTAAGAACTGAAGTTGTGTATGGCAATATTTAATAAATTCATTGTTTTATAGCTGGAAGTAATAATTAAGTATCTTATTTGAATTTCTTTTGTACTCTATCAATCTTTTAATTACACATAGAACTACAATATTTATATAGATTATGATAAATTGTCAACTTCGAAATTAAGTATAAGGATAGTAATTATATGCATATTAATTTTTTTAATAAAAGCTTTGTTGGCTTATTAGTCCTTTCTTTTATTGTATCCAGCTGTGCTTCTCCAACTTTTACTTACGATGAAAAAGTATTAGCTGATCGTCATTTCATAAAAGTAGACCCAAAAACATTAAATTGTAAGCAGCTTAACGAGACCAGAATTCAAATATCTACCTTAATTGATGGTATTGCAGATAAACTTTTAACTGGTAAAACTAAATCCAACGCAAATATGTTCGTAGGTATTGGCACTCAAAATCCTGAAGTAGGAGAAAATTTCTTTGGTTTTAAGTCTTCTGAAACCCCACGAGAGTTGAATGAATATAGAGAACTTAAACTATTTTTAGAGGAAGTAGAAGATATTCAAGTTGCTAAATGTATTAGGACAAGCTTAGATCAGTAACTTCGTATTACACATTAAAAAACTATAATAGGTTAATAAGCTTTTGTAGAAGATGGAAGCTGGTAGATTTTATTTATCTGATGACAGCACTAGACCCCTTATTGGTATTGCTAATTCGATCTAAGAAGTAAGTTTAGCTGCTAATTTCGCAGATTTTCTTAACATCTCTTCATCTATACCTGTTTCTACCCCTTCTTTGTGCAACATAGACACTAAGTCTTCGGTTGCTAGATTTCCGGAAGCACCAGGGGCAAATGGACAGCCTCCCAGGCCCGCTATACAAGAATCAAACTTAGATATACCTTCCTCCATGGCAGCTTTTACATTTGATATAGCTAAAGATTCCGTATCATGAAAGTGAGCCGAAAATTTAGAAGATCCAAAATCGTTAACAAGTGTATTAAATAGCTTTTTTACCTGTTCTGGTTTTCCAGCTCCTATAGTGTCTGCTATAACAACTTCATTTACACCATTACACAAAAAATCTTTAGTTAATTCATGTATGTAATCAGGGTTTACTATTCCTTCGTAGGGACATTCAAAAGCCACTGAAAGATAGATCTTAGATCTTATATTATCTTGTTTGGTCATTTTTATAATTTCTTTAAATTCTACAATGGTATCTTTGATGCTTTTATTTATATTTTCCATATTCATAGATTCCGTAGCACATAAAACCAAACATATTTCTTTAACTCTATTTTCTTTTGCTGCTTTATAGCCAACAGTATTAGGTATAAGTACAGAATAATGGCTTTTGGTAGTTGATAATTTATCTAATAAAACGTCTGTATTGGCCATTGCTGGAACAGATTTAGGGTTTACGAAACTACCTATTTCTAATGAATTAATTCCTGCCTTTTCTAATGATTTTATAAGATCAAACCTCTCTTCAACATTTAGAATATTCTCTATATTCTGAAGACCGTCTCTAGGGCCCACCTCATTAACTAAAATCTTCTTCATATTAGATTGTTCTTAGATAGCCAAACATGACATGCTTTTGCTGATTCTTTAGATTTTTCCGGTTGACCGAAATAATAATGATTAGCGTCTTGAATCCACACTAATTCTTTATTCTCATTACCTACCGCATTATATAAATTGTGTGTATGCGAAGGAGTAATTCCATCGTCTGCTGTATTTCCAATCACTAAAGTTGGTACTGATATATTCTTTGCACAACTTATTCCATCACCTTTTGCATAGTCATAACTCCATTGAGACATCCAGCTTCTTAATGAACAATACCGTGCTAAACCTATGGGACTATTATTTACAACTTTAGGATCACCTAAAAAACACCAATTAGGTTGTCTTCCATTAGGGTCGATAGATGGATCTAGCCATTTAGGATCAGCCATAGTCCTATGAACAACGAAACCGAATTCTCTATTATTTTCATTTTCCTTTTTAAAATCAGTTAATTTTTCTTGTACCCATGCTGTTATCCTTCTATTTCTTTCTATTTGAGCCTTTCTGTAAGTATCTAGAAACTCTTGAGAATAAGTTGGTTGGTTAGGATTTTCTGAGTTATAAATATCAAGTTCTATATCTCTATTTTCAGGTTCAATTTCATTTATAACAGAGCCATCAATCCACTCGGTAAAGGTTCTATGTCTAGATTCATGTGCTGCTATAAGCATTATTCCATCAGCTGGTATAAACTTTTCATCTATTAGGTTAATTGGATCTCCAGCAGGAGTTTCTGTAATTGAAGGGTTTTCAGCTTCTGATTGATAGAATAGAGACAATGACCCTCCTCCGCTCCATCCTCCTAGAACTATTTTTTCGTATCCATGATCCTTCTTTAAAGATTTAATGCAATTTCCTAAATCTATTAGGACTTTTTCCATAATTAAAGCAGAATCTGTACCTCTATATCTGCTATCACACCAAACAGTATCTATATTTTGTTTAGCTAATGAATTAAGCATAGGTAGATAACTTCCTCCTCCAGTAGGATGCATGAATACCACCGCAGTTTTATTACTTGAATCTCTTGGTTTTAGTAAATGAGCAGTTAAAGCTACAGTTCCAATTTCTCCTGCATAAGTATCTTTATAAGAAGAAGTATCTTTAAAAGCGAATATCAAAGGTAATCTTTGATATTTTACTTGGTCATTCATAGTTAGGTCTTTTCTCTAAGATCTAAAGCTTCATTACCAAATTTATCTAATTTTAGATTTCTTGTTTCTTTCGTCCATTGTTCAAGCTCTTGATGGGCTTTATTGGCATCTTCTTCCATTATTTGATCATGATCTTTGGCCCTGCAAGTAAATTCTAGCTGTATCCCATTAGGATCAAAGATATAAAGAGAGGTTACAAACTCATGATCAATAATAAAAGACTTCCATCCTACAGCAATTAGTTGTTCTTTTACTTTATCTAAATCAACCATCGAGTTTACTTGAACTGCTACATGGCTATCGAATCCATTCATGTCTTTAAAGAAATCAGAAGGCGCATTATGAGGGTCATCAAAGAAGGCAATGTAATTTCCATCTGACATTTCAAAGAATATATGCATATATTTCATTTCTTTATCAGTCCCAGAAACATGATCAAAGGACATGGCCGCAGCTAGCTTAAGACCTAAGACGTCTTCATAAAACCATCTAGTTTGCTCAGCATCTCGGCATCTATAGGCCACATGGTGAACACCTTCTATTTCTACGTAATTTTCAGACATCTATCCCCCTTCTTAAATGAAATATTAGCTTATTACCCATCAAAATGATGAATCATCTTCTCAATTATTACAGGAATAACTGAAGTTGGAAAATTATGCCCCATTCCGTTAATTATCAACTTTTCAGAATTTTGTATTTGTTCAGAAATTGCTAACCCATGATCTACTGGGATTAACGGATCTTCTGTGCCATGTATTATTAGAGTAGGTATTGTTATTTCCTTTAACCTTTTAAATCTATTAGGGCTTGACCCAACAGCAGCCATATGACCAGAATCTGGATTATTACCATGTTTCTCCATAGATTTAAGTATTTTTACTAGATTTTCATATTCTTCTTTTAAAAAATTCGTTCCAATTAATGCTAGGTTACCTACTTCTGAAGATTCTTTAGGTTTACTTTGAAGATTTAAAAGAAAAGAATCTCTCATGGCATCTAAATATTTAGGATAAGGACCTGATAAACCGGCTGTATCAAAACCAGGGGTAGTCATGATACCTGTTAAAGTTATCAATCTTTCTGGATGATTTAGTGCAATAACCTGAGCAATCATACCTCCCATAGATGCACCGACTATATGAGCCTTGTCTATTTCTAAATGATCCAATAAAGCCATCCCATCAAGAGCCATATCTTCCAAATTGTATTCAGAAGGAACACCCCCCATCTTAAAGCGACCTTCTTCATCTAGCATTTGATCGAAAAACCAATTAACGATTGGTTCTTGTACAAATGTAGGCATATATTTAAGAATTTTAATAACTGCTGATTCTTCTGTTACCCAAGTCGATTTGCCAGTATCTCTATTATCATAAGTAATGACATAAAGATCTTGATTAACTAACCCTTCTATTAACTCAGGAGGCCACCGTTTTAGATTAGAATTCAAGCCCATAATCATTAAGACGGGAGGATTGGCACTATTACCATGCCCTTCCCACCAAATGTCTATTCCGTTTAATTTAGATATCTGTCCTGCCCCAAATTGATGCAAGGAAAATATGAATATAGAAAAAAGAATTACTAGTTTCTTCACGGGAGAATTTTAAATATAGACCTTTTCATTTCGTCAGTAGCATACAAATATCCTTCATGAGCTACTAAGCCATTAAAAACCATTGAAGGAGGCTGCATAGGAGAGGCTGCTGGACTTCCAGAACTTAATTTAGCAATTACTGATATATTATTGTTAGAAATAGCTTTAATTTCACCAGTATCTCCTTCATATACAAATATAGTATCTTCAATTATCGCAATTCCTTCTGGTGAATTAAGTCCTGATACTAACGTTATTGTATCTCCAGAAGATGAAACTTCTATAATCTCTCCTCTATTTCGATCTGAAACTAACAGTCCATTTTTATATGGTATTACGTGGGTAGGCGAATCAAATTCATTAGACAGAATTTCTAGACTGCCATCTTCATTCAATATAGAAATAGATGAATTTCCATGTAGAGCAACTACGTAAGAATCATTAAATTTCGCAGCTGAAACCGGAATGTTTAAGCCTTCAAAACTTTTAATGATATTGCCGGATTCAGGTTCAAGAATTTTAACAGTATTATCTACCCAGCTTACCAAAAGCACTTGTTCGTCCAGTATTGCTGCAGATGTATTCGCCCCCAGTGGTGAGGCTCTAAAGATATTTCTTAGTACCCATTCCTGATTCTTATTGTCAATATTAAAGGCCCTTACAGATTGAATATCAGCAACAATAAGACTATCTTTATAAACAGCTAATCCTCCTGGATGCGAGATACCGCCAGGAAGAATCTCTTCAATCTTGTCACCATTAACTTTTAAGACTGAACCGTCAGCGTAACTTGAAACAAAAATCTCATCTTTATCATTAAAAGCAAAATTATCTAAACCTGTAAGTAGATTAGCTATAGTCACTAATTTTCCATCTACGACCTTTAACACTTTTCCATCTGCAGTATCCAAGATATGTAATATTCCATTTGAATCAAACTTAACAGCAGCCGGTACATTTAAGCCTTTAGCTTCTACACGCATTTCCCCAGTGTCTACATCTAAGCTCACAACTTCATTTTTAAACCATCTTGGTCCGTACAGTCTTCCATCTGGACCCCAATCCATTCCATTTAGACCGCAGTAAGGTCCTAAACCTTCTTTTATGCTTCTAGGCTGTTCTATTCCTAGAGGATCTACTTCAAATAAACCATCATCATAAAAACATTGAGCAACAAATAATCTTCCATCATCAGAGAAGGTTATAGGATTAACTCCAGGTCCAAGGTTAGCTGCAATAATTTTTTCTCCTTGTAAATTAAAACCAGCCACTTCACCTGTTAGGATGGTAGTCCAATAAAATTCTCCCTTATCATTAAATGCAACGTCATCTGGACCAAAAACACCTTGTTCAGGACCATATCTCTTAACTATTGCTTTTGTTTCTGTATCAACAACTGATATATCGGAACCAATAACAGAAGCAGCATATAAAAAACCATCTGGACCAAAATGAATTCCATTTACGCCAGAAATTTTAGCTCCACTTGAAAATAACTCTATGTTTGAGTTTTTTCTATCACTGCACGAAGCTACTAAAGATAAAAGAAGCAAGGCTATATATATATTCTTCATATTTAGTTCTCCCTTTTAAGTCTTTATTATGTATTCAGAATCTATCTTTTTTATTTCCTTTCTTAATAGAATTAAAGCTAATAAATTGGGGACAGTGGCAATAGGCCCAATTACTGTAGCTATATCCCAAACTATCTTAGTGTCAATTACTGAAGCAGTAAAAAAAGCTGCTACATAAACAACTCTGTACCAGAAAACCCATCCTTCTCCGAAAAGATGGACGGTTGCCCTATCTCCATAGTATGACCAAGCAATTACAGTTGAGAAAGCAAATAATAAAAGACCAATAGCCACTATGTATTGACCAAAATCTCCAAAAATACTCTTAGTAAAGGCTTTACCAGTTAGATCAGCACCAAGAAGCAAGGAGTTGCCTCTTAAGACATAGTCTCCCATATTTTTTATAGTGCCGTTTTTTACTTCTAATGATCCCGAGTATAAAGAATTATCTTCAGAGAAATAAACAATGGTATTTTCAGCAATTGATCTATTATGAAGAAGAGTTACTTTCTCTAAATTTATTCTTCCATCAATTACTTCAATTGGTCCTGTATATTCTATTGCTGGGTTATTTCCATAGTAGTAATTTCTAAGTTCAGCAGTATCTTCTTGGTTAGTTTCAATAAACTTTCCTTCAACGAAAACCATTGCACTAGCTTCAAACTTATTTTCAAATTTCTGATTCCAAACTCCAGACGAAAGGATAACTAAGCCAGTAAGAGTGCAAATAATTATTGTGTCTATAAAAGGTTCAAGAATAGAAACCATACCTTCTTCTATAGGGTTTTCTGTTTTAGATGAGGCGTGAGCTATAGGGGCAGAACCTTGACCGGCTTCATTCGAATACAAACCTCTATTTACGCCTCTCGTCAAAGCAGCAGCCACGCTGGCACCTAGGAAACCTCCAACAGCAGCGGTAGGAGTAAAAATATGAACAAAAATTGATTGAAATGAAGGAATTATATTTTCATAATTACTAAAAATTACAGCTAACCCACCTACTATGTACCAAAAAGCCATAAATGGGACTAATTTACTGGCTATTTGCGCAATTCTTTTAATGCCTCCAATAATTACCAGCCAAACAAGAACAGAAAGTACTAGTCCTGTTACAATCTTGGGTATATTGAATGTATCAAGTAGGACAACAGAGATACTGCTAATCTGAGGCATATTGCCAGTACCTATACACATCAATAATAAACAGACCGAAAAGACAACAGCTAACCATTTCATGTTTAAGCCATTTTCAATGTAATACATAGGTCCGCCAGACATACTTCCATCTGGTAATTTTTCTCTATATTTATGTGAAAGTGTGACCTCAACAAATTTTGTAGTCATGCCCAGGAAAGCAGTTACCCACATCCAGAATATTGCTGCAGGACCTCCGAGAAAGATAGCTAGCGCTACACCACCTATATTTCCTGTTCCCACTGTTCCAGATAAAGCAGTAGTTAAAGCTTGGAATGGTGTTGTATCACCTTCAGTATCTTCTTTTATGTATTTACCTGTAAGAACTCTCCAACCGTGCCTAAAATACTTTATTTGAGGAAAACCCAAGTAAATAGTAAAAAAGATGCCTGTGCCAATTAAAAAAGCAGGAAACCAGTACTGATCAACTAGCCAATAAGTTAGAAATTCTAAAATACTTGTAAAAGTTTCCATTACGATAAATGGGCATCTAATTCGGTAAATCCACCAATGTATGCTCCATCCATGGTTATTTGAGGAAAAGTTCTAGCATTTGGAAATTTTTCAATTAACTCTTCTCTAGTGTAATCAACATCTATCATTAATTTTTCATATTCTAGATCTTTTAGTTTACAAAGATTAACTGCCTTATCACAAAAAATACAATTGGGTTTTGACCAAATTTTAATCATAACGTTTTATTTAATTAATTTACTTTAGAATAAATACTTATCATACTTTAAGTATATTAAAATTTTTAAATATATCTAAAAAAAATGGAATTACTAAAATCAAGTTCTGAACATTATTACTACACAGAAGGACAAGGATGCCCGATAGTATTTTTGCATGGATTTCCTGATTGCCCTGAAAACTATAAAGATCAGTTGTCTTTTTTTGCATCTAAAGGTTATCAGGCCTACGTTCCTTACATGCCAGGCTATCATCCAGAAGATAAAGATCTAGATACTTATCAATCAGTCCGTATAGCTGAAGATATGATTAATTTTATTGAAAGTGTAACAGATCAAAAGATTGTCTTATTTGGTCATGATTGGGGCTCAAGTGTTTCATATGTCATAGCAGGTTTAAGACCTGATTTAGTTAGTAAATTGATTTCTGTATCTGTTCCTCATGGTTTAAGTGTTGGTACAGCTTTCCTGAGTGACGCTGAACAGCAAAGAAAATCTTGGTACATGTTTTTCTTTCAATTAGAAATAGCAGATGTTGCCGTCCCTTTTAATGACTTTAATTTCATAAAGAAACTATGGTCAGACTGGTCTCCTAATTGGCCTGAATATGAAGAATATGCAAAGTCAACAATAGACGTTCTCTCTAAAGACTCAGTTTTATCAAAGGCTTTGGCATATTATCGTTGCACTTTTCAGTCTGAGTTACAAACTGAAAGAATAAATGAATTAGCTAACAGCCTGTTAGCCAAGAAGATATCAATGCCTTCTTTATATCTTCATGGAGAAAATGATGGTTGTATCGGACATTATTTGTCTGAAGGCATGGAAAACTTCTTTGAGGATTTAGAAGTAAAGATTCTTCCTGACTGTGGTCACTTTTTACACTTAGAAAAGAAAGATCTAACGAATAACTTGGTACTAGAATTTATTGATTAGAAATACCAAGTCCTTTCTCCCAAGAAACGAATAAAGACTGCAACTGGTATTCTTTCTTAAGGTTAGAGTCGCTACAAAATAAATTCCAAATTTCATTAGTATGCTTTAAGAGTTCGTGTAAATTAAAGATATCAGACTTTTCTCCTAAGTACGTTGTGATATTCTCACTGTCACTTAATACTTGAGCATTTTCTTTAGCTGATTCGTATTTAATAGCATCCACAAGAAGATAAGACATCCATTCAAGCTTTAAAGGAAGTGTTTCTAATTCTTTGCTCCATTTCTCTGAAATATTAACTATATGTTTTCCTGATTTAATAATACCTGATATATCTCTTATAAAGCTCGCTCTTAGATTTAAAATGTCTAAATCTAGTAAATCTTTAGCCAAAAATGGTCTATTATTGGATAGCTCTATAGCTAGATCAATATCTTCTGAATAAAACTCTGATAACCATTCACGACATTCATTAAATGTAGGATTTTTGATTTCAATTTCAATAGATCTACTTCTTATGGTTGAAGAAATCTGGTGGATAAAATTAGAAGACATTATAAAAAAAGTATCTTTTGGAGGTTCTTCTAAAATTTTTAAAATAGCATCTGAGGCATCACGAGACATTGACTCTATATTAGGTATAGAGATTATTTTATTTTTACCTAAAAAAGGAGATTCATATATTTTGTTTCTTAGATTTATTATTTGAGATATGGATATATTCTTTTTACCCTCTTCTCTTTGTATTTTATGTAGATCCGGATGGTTATTGCTTAATATCAATTTACAACTCTTGCATAGATTGCATGAAGTTAAATTATTGCTTTCGCATAAAATTGCATTACCAATACTAGTAAGCAGTAGTTCTTTTCCTAAACCTTCTCTTCCGTAAAATAAGTAAGCATGGTGTAACATCTCTTTAGATAATGAATCTGTATATTTGACCAACCACTTTGGAACATTAAGCATTTATAAAATCAGTAAGGTATTTTTCTACTTGCATAGAGACAGACTCTATATCTTTGGAACTGTCTACAGTTCTTATGCGATGATTATTAGAAGCCAATTCTAAGTAAGAGTCTCTTATTCTTGAATGAAAATCCTTTGGTTCTCTTTCAAATCTATCTAATTCAGATCTTTCTTCTGCTCTTTGCAAAGCTACATCAACAGGCAAATCAAAGAGTAGAGTAAAATCAGGAGATGGTAATTTTAATGCTGCACTCAGTGAAGTGATTAAATTAATATCCAACTGTCTGCCTCCGCCTTGATAAGCAATAGTTGAATCTAAATATCTATCTGAAATTACCCAAACGCCTTTATCTAAATTAGGTTTTATTAAATTATCTACATGATCTTTTCTGTCTGCCATCATAAGTAACATTTCTACTGACGGTGAAATAGATTGATCTTTGTCTAATAGTAGTTTTCTTAAATGAGGCCCTAGAGGACCTCCACCTGGCTCTCTAGTAATTACATAATCTATTTGATTTTGATCAAAAATAGTTTTAACAACTTTCAGGTTTGTAGATTTACCTGAACCTTCTATACCTTCTAAAGTGATGAATTTACCTTGCATTGATTTGATACTTTAATACAGCTTGGTTGTGTTCTTCTAGAGTTTTAGAAAATTTATGAAAACCGTTATTCATTGAAACGAAATAAAGAAAATCTGATTGTTGTGGATTTAATGCAGCTTTAATTGAACTTAGACTTACTAATCCAATAGGCCCCGGTGGCAATCCTTTGTGTCTGTAAGTATTGTATGGATTATCAATCCTTAAATGAGATCTCGTAATATTTCCATCAAATCTTGAACCCAGAGCATATATGACAGTAGGGTCTGATTGAAGCTTCATATTCTTTCGAAGACGATTTATAAAGACTCCTGCAATCATTTCTTTCTCCAAACCTTCTTTTTCTATGATAGACGCTAGTGTTATCGCCTCAATCAATGAAGAGTAAGGTAAGTCTTCTTGTCTTAATTGCCAAAGGTCAAAATAAACAGTTTGTTGTTTTTCAAAAGCTCTCTTTAATAAAGAAGAAAATAAATCACCTTTATGATAGTAGAAAGTATCTGGAAAAAATAAACCTTCCGTCTGGCCATTAATGTCTAGTTTAAGTTTAAGCTTTTCTAAATCATTATCTATGTCATCCACGATCCCTTCACTTTTACTTAGATTGAGTATGTCTCTAGTTGTCATCCCTTCTAGAAGTTGTAGTTTTCTATAAAAAAATTTTCCTTCTATAAATTTTCTTTGTAATGTAAATACGGACTCACTAGTTGATAGTAAATATTCTCCAGCCTTAATTGATTGATCTATATTGTGAATTTTTGCATTTAGCTTAAAAATAAAACTACTTAGAATAAGGTCTCTTTCATTTAATTCATTAGCTACTTCATGAAGTGAGGAACCTGGCTTAATTTCAAAAATAAAATCTTCATGTATTGAGATTTTTTGATTGGTAACTAATAGAAACGAAGTGAGTAAAGAGGCGATTACGAGAGCTATATTTCTTAGACTGAACACACCTTATTCTACATCACAAAAGATCAAAGAAGCATTTGTTCCGCCGAAGCCAAATGAATTTGACAATGCATAGCTGATATCTTTCTGAGTTGCTTGATTGGCAGAATAATTAAGATCACATCCATCATCAGGATCTTCTAAATTTATAGTTGGAGGACAAATATTATCTCTAATAGCCAGTATAGAAAATATTGCCTCTATAGCACCTGCTGCCCCTAAAAGATGTCCAGTCATTGATTTAGTTGAACTGACTATCAAGTCTTGAGCAGAATCTTTAAAAACTGATTTAATTGCCAATGTTTCGGCTATATCGCCAGCAGGAGTAGATGTTCCGTGAGCATTTACATAATCAACCATTGATTTATCTAGATTGGCATCCAGCAAAGCATTGCTCATTGCAAGAGCTGCTCCTTCACCTTCTTCTGGAGGTGCTGTTATATGGAAGGCATCTGCGCTCATTCCGAATCCTACTATTTCAGCATAAATATTAGCACCTCTTTCTTTTGCATGCTCAAGTTCTTCCAACATCAAACACCCAGCTCCTTCTCCTAAAACAAAACCATCTCTCTCCTTATCCCAAGGTCTACTTGCAGATTGAGGATTTTCATTGTTTGTTGATAGAGCTTTTGCAGCATTAAATCCAGACATGCCTAATGGAGTTGTTGCCATCTCAGCTCCGCCAGTTAACATCATATCTGCATCACCATATGATATTGATCTAAATGAGTATCCAATAGAATGACTAGCACTCGAGCAAGCACTAGCAATTGAGATATTAGGTCCCTTAAAACCAAATCTTAAAGAAGCGTAACCTGAAACCATGTTTGATATCGCTCCAGGAACAAAAAATGGAGAGATCTTTTTAGGACCTTTCTTATTTAAAACAAGTTTGTTTTCTTCAATTGTGCCTAAACCACCTATACCTGAACCTATTGAAACACCAATTCTATTTAAGTCTTCTAGTTCTAGATTTAATCCAGAATCAATTACGCATTGATCAGAAGCAACTAAACCGAATTGAATAAATTCATCAACTCTTCGAATTTCCTTCTTATCTAGGTAATCTTCAGGATTATAATTTACTGTTGCAGCAAATTTAGTTTCAAAATCCTTAGTATCAAATTTCGTAATAGGTGAAACGCCATTATTTCCATCAATTATATTGTTCCACGCTTCAGAAACAGAATTTCCAACAGGCGATATAATACCCATTCCGGTAATAACTACCCTTCTTTCAGACATAATCTTGCCTATGTAGGCATGAATTTAAGAATTATTATTTATGTAATCTACAGCGTTTTTTACTGTTTGGATTGCTTCAGCCTCTTCGTCTGGGATTTCTATATCGAATTCCTCTTCAAAAGCCATAACTAATTCTACGGTATCTAATGAATCTGCACCTAGATCGTCTATAAATGAAGCTTCTAACTTTACTTCTTCTGCAGAAACACCAAGTTGTTCACAAACAATTTTTTGTACTTTTTCTTCAATACTCATATTTTTCTCCTGGCTAAAATCCAAAAATTAGGTAATACAGATTTTAGAGATTTGCATTTTACTATCTTTTATAAAATTTTCATTAGTTATCAATACAAATTAGCAAGAATGTCAAATAACTACATATAAAGGCCACCATTGATATGTATGATTTGTCCGGTTATGTATGAAGCTTCTTCAGAGCAAAGAAATGAAGCTAAATGAGCAACTTCATCAGGCTTTCCAAATCTTCCTAACGGTATCTCTTTTATTAATTCATCTGTATTTACACCATCATTTTGTTGGGTCATATCAGTATCGATAAAACCTGGTGCTATAGAATTAATGGTGATGTTTCTTGACCCCACTTCTCTGGCAAGAGACTTTGTAAAAGCTTCAACTCCTGCTTTAGCTGCAGAGTAGTTTGATTGTCCTTTATTTCCAATTGAAGCTGAAGTAGAAGTTATATTTATAATCCTTCCCCATTTCAATTTAAGCATCATTTTTAGTACTTTTTTTGAAAGATAAAAAGCACTATTTAGATTTACGTTCATTATGTCTAGCCATTCATCTTCAGACATTCTCAGAACAATATTATCTCTAGTTATTCCTGCATTGTTTACCAAAACTGAAATCTGGACTTCTTTCTTTTCAACTTGCTCCCAAAACTTTTCCTTAGATTCAGCAGAATTTAGATCTAATGCTAATCCTTCGATTCCCTCTTCCTCTAGTTTTGATACTCCTTCTGAAGAGGTTGCGGTACCTAATACACGGAAACCTTCATTTTTTAAATGCAAGGCAATTGCATTTCCAATTCCTCTAGTAGCACCTGTTATTAGAGCAGTTTTCATGTAAGGTTCTCCTTATTCAGGAACGTTTCATAATTATCTAAAGAGACAATCTGTGTATCTTTGAGAGCCCTTTTCATTAAACCTGACAAAACTTTACCTGGACCGCATTCGATGTATGTTCCAAGTTTTAATTCATTAAAAGAATCCATTATATCAGTCCACCTAACAGGACTGTGAATTTGTGATGTCAAGTTTTCAGAAATTCTTAAAACGTCGTTAGTAATGGAAGCATCTACATTTTGTATAACTTTACATTTAGGTTCTTGCATATTTATAGAATTCAAAACTACTTTGAATTTTTCAGAAGCAGGTTTCATTAATTTGCAATGAGCGGGTACGCTCATAGGTAACAATACTGCTCTTTTTGCTCCCGCTGCAGTACTCCTTTCTATTGCAATATCAATAGCATCTTTGGTACCTGAGATTACTATTTGGTTAGAAGAATTAATGTTAGCTAATTCTACTAACGAGCCTTCATTACTAATTGATTTGCAGATTGAATTTAAGTCTTTGTAAGTTAGACCAATAATAGCTGCAATAGCACCTTCACCCTCTGGTACTGCTTCTTGCATAAATTTTGCTCTCGATGTGACCAAGATCAATGCATCTTCAAAAGTTAAGGTTTTAGCAGCAACTAAAGCTGAGAATTCACCTAAAGAATGACCAGCCATGACTGCTACTTCCTCAGGTTTTATTTCTAAACATTCCCAAATTGCATTATTGGCAGTCAACATTAAAGGTTGGGTTATTTCTGTAGGAGATAAATCATCTGATGTTCCGTTGAAAATAAGGTCTTTATAGTCTACTCCTAAGACCTCTTTAGATTTATCAAAAACGTAATTGAATTTCTTTTCTTTAGAAAAATATAGTTCCAGCATTCCAATGTACTGAGAACCTTGTCCAGGAAAGACAAAAGCAACTCCTTGGGACATAATTTTATTCTTCTAAGGTCTCTTCAGACTGCTTAACTTCCACTATTTTCTTTCCTCGGTAGAAGCCGTCAGCGGTCATTTGATGCCTTAAGTGTCTTTCGCCTGTTACTGGATCAGTTGACAGCGTAGGGTTAGACAAAGATTGGTGTGCCCTCTTCTGAAGTTTTTTTGATTTAGATTTTTTACTCTTTTGTACAGCCATAACATTGCTCCGGCGCGGATTTTAGATGAACTAATCGATCAAGTCTCTAATTTTTTTAAAAGGAAGGTTCTTTTCTTCTTTTTCTATAGGGTTAATTTCAAGACAATTGTCTTCACATTTAACAATATTTGGGTAATTTAATGATATCTCCTCTTGAATTAGTTGCTTAACATCAAAGTATTCTAAATTTTGATAATGTGTTTGGTCTTGACTTGAGTCATCATCCATCATCAACGCTTCATCTTTTATAGCTAAATTGAATAAAAAATTTAAATTCACTTCGATGTCTCTTAAACAGGACTGACAATTATCTATTAAAATACTATTTATAGAACCTTCACAACGAAATAAATCTTTAGAAATTAAGGAAATTTCAATATTTCCGTAAATTGAATCTTTTAGGCGACCTATGTTTTGTAAATCAATATCTTCAAACATTAAATCCATTTTTATGGGAAACGCACCTTCTTTTAAATTAAATGTTTTTATATTTTTAGACATATTTACTAAAAACCTCTGGTATTGGTGCAGATTGTTTTATATCTAAATTCTTGAAATTAATAGATTCGGCATGTAATAGCATCCTCTTTAAGCCCTTAGATTGTAGTTTCTTATTATAAACAGCATCACCATATTTAATATCTCCTACAATTGGGTAACCTTTGTGACTGGAATGCACTCTAATCTGATGCGTTCTACCAGTGATTATCTTAGCTCTTATTAAGCTGTTGGATTTACCTGATGATATTAATTTAAATTCAGTTTCAGAAACCTTT
>Ga0208407_1000194_pt1 | contig 28848 bp, 28 predicted proteins | sample ETNtaG_9_FD_185775 | JGI IMG/M metagenome (GOLD analysis project Ga0208407, IMG submission 185775) | Marine microbial and viral communities from oxygen minimum zone, Eastern Pacific Ocean - ETNP201406SV69 (SPAdes) (version 2) | ecosystem: Environmental > Aquatic > Marine > Oceanic ...
ATCCATATCTCAAGTAATGAATGAGATAAAAACTGATATATCTATGCATAATAGGTATTTAAAGGAAATAATTAATTTAGAAATTAAGATGTACAGAAAATTAGCACAGTCCAATAAGTTAGATTATAATCGTAAGGAGATTGTCCTGAAGATTATTCAAGAAGTGAATAGATTGGATCAGTCATCAATAAAAAATTTAATTAATGGTACGGGGATAGTATTACATACTGGATTTGGCCGTGCTCCTATATCAAAAAAAATAATTCAAAGAGTAGCCAATAAATTAGATGGTTATATTAATTTAGAATTTGATCTATTAGATGGAAAACGTGGTTACCGACAAAATCATTTATCAAAAATGTGTAATGCAATCTTTGGTTCTCAATCTAACTTATTAGTTAATAATAATGCATCTGCCGTTTTATTATCTCTTAATTCTTTAGCAGAGGGAAAAGAAGTAATTGTATCTAGAGGTCAGGAGGTTGAGATAGGCGGCTCTTTCCGTATACCTGATATAATTAAAAAAAGTCATGCTAAGCTTATAGAAATTGGTACTACGAACAGAACTCATTTAGCTGATTATGAAAAAGTTATATCTGCATCAACAGGTGCCATTTTATGGGCTCATACCAGCAATTATGTTGTTAAGGGGTTCACAAAAGAAGTGCCACTTAAAGATTTGGCTTTACTATCTAAGAAGAAAAAGGTTCCACTTATCGTAGATCTGGGGTCTGGAACGATTATTTCTACTGAGAATTATAATTTGCCAAAGGAAAAAATTGTTCAAGAGGTGTCAAAGACAGGCGCTGATGTTATTACTTTTTCTGGTGACAAATTAATAGGGGGTCCTCAAAGTGGATTTATTATTGGAAAAAAAAGGTATATAAATAAAATATCACAAAACCCCTTATATAGAACATATCGATGTGATAAGTGGACGATAGCTTTTATGGAAGAAACACTTAAGACTTTTCAATCAGATAATAAATTTGATTCAAGCAATTTATCTTTAAAATTACTTACCTCATCAAGAAAAGAGTTATTTGTAAGAGGAAAAAGGATTATTGATAATATACCTAAAAGCAAGATGAAAGTACTTGGTATTAGTTTAGAAGAATCATTGGTAGAGGCGGGAAGTGGCTCATTACCATTAAAATCTATTCCTAGTATAGTATTAAAATTTCAACCAAAGAATATATCTGTATATTCTCTAGCAAAATCTTTCCGTTTGGGAAAGCATCCTATCGTAGGCTATTCAAGAGGGAATGCTTTTTATATTGATTTAAAAGCTGTATTGCCTAAACAAATATCTCATTTGATTGAATCAATTAAGCAGGTTTAATGTGTCTCATCTAGTTATAGGTACTGCTGGACATATCGATCATGGTAAAACATCTTTGGTCAAAGCACTCACTGGTACAGATACTGATAGTTTAGTTGATGAAAAAAATCGAGGTATGACTATTGATTTAGGTTTTGCATTTCTAAATGATAATATTACAATTATTGATATGCCTGGGCATGAAAAGTTTATCCGAAATATGGTTGCAGGTGTATCTAATATTCATATTGCATTGTTAGTAGTTGCTGTTGATGATGGTATTATGCCGCAAACCAAAGAACATCTGCAGATTTTACAAATTTTAAATATTTCAACTTGTATAATCGTTCTAACTAAAATTGATTTAATTCAGGATAAGGAATGGATAGATCTTGTTGAACTAGAAGTTCGTGAGATGGTTAAAGATATTTTTGAAAATATAGAGATTATACGGACATCAGTACAAAATAATATAGGTATAAAGCAATTAAAGAATATTATATCGAAGCAGATAGTATTCAATAATAAAACTAAAAAAAATGATATTTTTAGATTACATGTCGATCGCGCATTCTCAATGATGGGTTTTGGAACGGTTGTTACTGGAACAGTATTGTCAGGTAAGCTTGAGATAGGAGATAACGTATTTGTATTGCCAAATAATACCTTAACTAAGGTTCGAGGAATTCAAAGACATGGTGAAAAAATTGATTCTATCCAAATTGGTGATAGAGCTGCAATAAACTTGGCAAATATTGAATTAGATAAAGTATATAGAGGATCTCAGCTAACATCAAGTTCGAGTATGATATCTGTGAATCAATTTATTGCAAGGATTACAATTACTAATCAAAGTAATAAAGAATTTAAACATAGACAGAGAGTTCGAATCCATTTAGGGACCGCTGAAATATTTGCTAGAATATATTTAATTGGTAAAAAAACATTAGATTATAATGTTAGTACAAATGTGTTAGTTAAATTGGAAAAAGTCCTGTGTGTTTTTCAAGATGATTTATTTGTCATAAGATCCTATTCTCCAATAACTACATTAGGTGGAGGAATTGTTTTAACTACTTTAATAATACAGCATTTCCCATTCAAATCATGGGTTCCATTTCTTGAAATAGATCCAATAAAAAGATTTAATCAACTAATAAATTATAGTGAGCCCAAATTAATTGATGAGTGGTCATCTATAACCCAAATTCAGATTGATGAGATAGCTAAATGGATAAAAGATTTAGGCCTCTTTATCACTGAAAGTGGATTAATATATACTGAAGATATAAAAAATGATAGTATGCAAATTATTATTAAACTATTACAGGTTTATCATGAAAACAATCCACTAAGAAATGGTATAGTTTCTGATGTCTTAAAACAAAAATCTAAAATTGAAGAAGGATGGTTTCTTGAGATACTTTCATTCTTAGAAAAAGAAGGGCTTGTTAAAAGGATGGGATCGGAATATGCTTTAAATTCACACGAAATACAAATAAGCGACGATTTAAGACATCTTTATCATGGGCTAGAAGAGAGTATTATTAAGAATGGTTTTGCTCCAACCACCACAAAAGAAATTTCTAAACAATTTGATATATCTGAAAGAAAGTGTTTAGAGCTATTACATGTTTTAAAGAATAAAAAAAAGATAGTTAAAGTAAATATTGATTTATGGATGCATTCAGATAATATAGAGAAACTGTATCTGGTAAATAGAAAACATTTTCAATCAAATAATGAATTGGATATCTCATCATTTAAAGACTATACAGGTTTAACAAGGAAATTTGCTATTCCTGTACTGGAATTTTGTGATAAGCAGGGATGGACATCTCGTATGGGTAATTTGCGTATAAAAGGGGAAAATCTTTGAGAAATAAAACTATAAAAGTCAAGAGTACTCCTCTAATGCGACAATATAATGAAATAAAAGAGCAGTATAATGATGCAATTGTATTATTTAGGATGGGAGATTTCTATGAAACATTTAATGATGATGCTGTAATTACAGCAAAGATCCTAGGCATTGTACTTACTAAGAGATCAAATGGAGCGGCTGCTGAAGTTCCATTAGCCGGTTTTCCTTATCATTCTATAGATAATTATCTACACAAACTTGTAAATGCTGGCCACCGAGTTGCTATTTGTGAACAAGTAGAAGACCCTAAAATTGCAAAAGGCATTGTTAAAAGAGAGGTTATTGAAGTTGTTACGCCAGGAACAATCACAAGTGATACAGCTTTAAATAATAAATCTAATCAATATATTGGATGTATTCATTTCGATAATAAAGATTCGGGATATGCTATTTTAGATCAATCAACTGGCGAGCTGTTTGTAGGTCAATGTTTAGTAAAAGATTTAACAGAATCATTATTAAAGTTTGCTCCTAGAGAAATATTAATTAGTAGTAAAATTATTTATTCTACTGCTTTATGGTATAGAACATTAAGACCATTTGTAACTGTTATCGATGACTCGATAATATCATATGACGAATCATATCGAGTAGTAAAAAAACATTTTAAAGTTCAATCTCTTAAAGGTTATGGGTGTGAAAGTTTAAAATTAGGTGTAGCTGCTGTAGGTGCGATCTTTTTTCACATAAACAACACATTGAATGGATCTTTAGAACATGTGACTAATATAAAGACTGTTCATGATGATGGGATAATGGGGCTGGATAGTTTTTCAGTTAAAAATCTTGAAATATTTAGATCGTTATCTACACAAGGGAGTCATGGAACATTAATCGATTTATTGGATTATACGGTTACAAATGGTGGCGGCCGAATGCTAAAACAATGGCTTAGTAGACCATTAAATAGTATTAATAGGTTGAACAATCGTTTAGATATTGTTAATTCTTTTAGAAATCATAAAAACCAGTTAAATGAATGTAGAGATCTATTTAAAGATATGCCCGATATTGAAAGAATATTGGGAAAGATTAACCAAGGTAAAGCTACCCCTCGAGATATAGTTGGTTTGAAACAAAGTTTAAGTAGAGTACCTGAACTTCAAGAACTCTTATTAAAAATTGATGATAAATACTTAAACAAATTAAGATCTACTTTTGTAGATACAGAGCCAATAGTTGAGTTTATATCATCGCAATTGAATGATGAAGTCCCAGCTCAGATTAAGCAAGGGAATATTTTTCGCAAAGGGATAAATAAAGAATTAGATGAATTACGAAAATTAATTTTAGGCGGTAAACAATGGATTCAAGAACTGGAGAATAATGAAAGAGAGCGTACTGGCGCTAGTCGATTGAAAATAGGTTTTAACAAAGTTTTTGGATATTATTTGGAAATTTCAAAATCTCAGCAGAATAATATTCCAGATGAATATATTCGTAAACAGACATTAGTTAGTTCTGAACGTTATATCACGATTGAATTAAAAGAATATGAAGAAAAAGTTTTATCTGCTGAGGAGAAGATGTTAGAAATTGAAACAGAGCTTTTCTCAGTATGCTGCAGCAAAATATTAGAAAAAGTTGCGATGATTCAAGCTAATGCTAAAATAATAAACCGTATTGATATATTAATGACATTTGCACATTTGGCTATTCAAAATAGATATTCTAAGCCAAAGTTATCTAATAAACCTATTTTGAAAATTAAGAATAGTAGACATCCTATTGTAGAAAAGCTACTGCCTTCATCTGAACGTTTTGTTAGTAATAGTATCGATTTAGATGTGAGAAAAAACCAGATTCATCTTATTACAGGTCCCAATATGGCTGGAAAATCTACTTATTTACGCCAAATAGGGTTGCTTGTTTTAATGGCACAGATAGGATCTTTTATTCCTGCAGAAGATGCTGAAATTGGTATAGTAGATCATCTTTTTACAAGGGTAGGCGCAAGTGATAATCTTGCTGGTGGTGAAAGCACATTTCTCGTTGAAATGATTGAAGCATCAAATATTATTCATAATGCTACGCCACAAAGCTTAATTCTTCTTGATGAAATTGGTCGTGGTACTGCAACCTTTGATGGGCTATCATTAGCATGGTCTATCACAGAATATTTGCATAATAATCAATCTGTAGCTGCTAGAACATTATTTGCAACCCATTATCATGAATTAACTAAGTTAGATCAGACATTAGATAGATTGGAAAATCACCACGCTGGTGTTAAAGAAGCGGAAGAAGAAATTATATTTTTAAGAAAGATTTTACCTGGCCCTGGTGATAAAAGTTATGGTATCCATGTCGCAAAAATGGCTGGACTTCCAAAAGTTATTCTAGATAGGGCTAATGAAATTCTTAAACATCATTTAAAAGAAAGCCAAGAAGTAGGTAATTACATACCAGAAAAACATGCTAATCAAGTTTCAATATTTCAAAATAACACCTTCTCTTATTTGAATGACCTTAAGAAAGTTAATATTAATGAATTGACTCCTTTAGCTGCATTAAAGATTTTAGATGATTTGAAAAAGAAATATGAATCATAAGAATTTTTTCTTCATTCTCTTAATTCTTTCTTCTTTCATTCATTCTGAATCAATTTGGGTAAATTATGGTTGGGAAATCTTTGATAATGCAGGAGATGGCCGTGCCTTATCGCTAGGTAACTCTTTTATTGCTGATGGCACATCCCCTATATCAGTTTTGTGGAACCCAGCGCATCAAAATCCTGAGAGAAATTTGCCTTTATCCTATGGGCATCAGAATCGTTTTGCAGGTTTAGTTAGTAGTGATGTATTAGTTTTTGGCTTTAAGAATAAATTTAAGACACCCTTAAGTATAGTAATTTTACGAGAAGCAGTGTCGAGAATACCTGATACTAGAGATCTATTGCTTGATTGGGGGGAAGATGGAATGCCTGGCACTATGGATTTTGGTGAAGGAAATGGAATATTAGACGAAGGAGAAAGGTTAGATTTTGAAAATATAAAATATTTTAATCAGTCTCAATGGGCATTGCATTTTAGTACTGCAAAAAAAATTAACAAGGTTACTTTTGGCATTGCTGCAAAGAGCTTATTTCATAATCTTGGTGGATATAAGGGAAACGGATTTGGGTTTGATGTTGGTGCAAAGCTTTCTCCATGGAAAGATAATATTATAGGAGTAACATTTAATCATTTTACGACCTCATGGTTTATATGGGATAATGGTACAGTTGAAAGAACTATGCCAAATATTTCTTTAGGAGTAACTCAATTATTAAAATTATCTAAATTACCTTTAAGCTTTAGATTTAATGGAGGCGTAGTTAAAACATTAGGATATAGAGGGGTTTTGTATAATCTAGGTATTGAGCTAAGCTATCAATCTAATCTTCAAATTAGATTAGGAAAAAATAATTATGGTTTTCTTTCAACAGGAATAGGTTTAGTATGGAAAAACTTTTCTATTGACTATGCTTATAGGCCATCACCTTCAAATACTGGATTTGGGTCTAGTCAGTTAATATCATTTAGGTTAGACCCTATTTGGTTTAGAAATAAAATAATTACTTTTTTATAAATTATTCATCAAATATAATTTTTTGATGTTTATTTGAATAAAAACACCAAAATGAAGTAGATTTATGGCTCACCCTGGGTAAGGAAATATGATTTTAAGTATGACAGGTTTTGGTCATTCAGTTATTGATACTGAAGTTGGACAGTTATCCGCATCTGTGCGGTCAGTTAATTCACGATATTTAGATATTAAAATACGTGGTTTAAATATTGACCCAAAAGTTGAGCGAGAGATTAGACAATTATTATCAAAAACTGTAATTAGAGGTTCTGTGCAAATTTTCTTTGAGATTGGAAAAAATTCACTATCCAATAGCAGTTTTTCTTTTAATAGAGATCGGTTTGAAGCAATAGATGAAACACTAAAATTGATTTCACAAAATTATTCTTATACGATTAATCCAGGTGATTTTATTAAAGCATCAGACCTATTGCTAGATAATAGATTAGATAATTTGAATTCAGATGATATTATTAAAGTCACTAATGAAGCAATCTTACAGTTAAATGAGATGAGAGAATTAGAAGGAAATAAAATACATAAAGATTTAGCTTCGAGAATAAATACTCTAAAAAAAGGAGTTAGAACTTTAGAGAAGTTGAATAAATCTTTTGCTACTAAAAGAAAAGAAAAATTACAAACTCGATTACAAAAGTTATTAGGAAATCATGAGCTGGATGAGTCAAGATTGGTTCAGGAGGTTGCAATTTTAGCAGAACGAGCTGATGTCACTGAAGAAATAGTTCGTTTAAAGAGCCATTATGAACAATTTGATAAATTATTAGATAGTGGAAATAGTATTGGTAAAAGATTTACCTTCTTGATTCAGGAAGTATTTCGTGAAATTAATACGATAGGTTCAAAAAATGGTTCAGTAGATGTTATTAATCAGATAATACTTATGAAAGATGAACTGGAAAAGATAAGAGAGCAAGCCCAGAATATTTTATGAAAAATCTATTTGCTATATCTGCTCCCTCTGGGACTGGTAAATCTACTTTATGTGAAGAGATAAGAAGGAAAAAATCCCAAATTAAATTTTCAATTTCTTGTACTACTAGGCCCAAACGAAATTATGAAATTAATGGAGTAAACTATTACTTTTTAACGAATGGTGAATTTATGAAAAAAGTAGATAATCATGAATTCGTAGAGTTTGAAAAAGTCCATGGCTACTATTATGGAACTTTAAATAATGCTATCAAAGATGCAATTAGTAGTGAAGAGTTAATGTTGTTTGATGTTGATGTCAATGGTGCAATGTCAATTAAAAAAAAATATCCTAAAAATACTTTTACTATATTTATTTTACCTCCATCAATAGAAGATTTGAAGATGCGTTTGGTTAATAGAGGTACAGACACAATAGAAAGAATTAATAAAAGACTAGAAAGAACAAGTAAAGAGATGAAGTTTAAAGATAAATTTGATACATTTATGATTAACGATGATCTATCTAGTGCAATTGATAAATTAAATGAAATAATAACTAAGCAAAATCAAGGAGTAGCATAATGGCAGTCAAACCTTTAGCATTACGAAAATTAGAGCAACAGTCAAAGAATATATATGAAGCAGTGGTAGTAATGTCAAAAAGAGCCCGTCAGATTAATCAAGAACGGTATGAAGAAAAAGTCATAAATGAAACAGATGATATCTCTGAATTAGATGTTTTAGATGAATTACCTCAAATTGATCCTGAAGAATATGAGGAAAAAGAAAAAGTAACTACTGAAGCTTTGGATCAATTTTTAGCAGGTGATGTAAAATGGAGAGAACTAGAAGGTGATGATTCATAGGAATAAAATTGACAAAAAGTAATTCTATCAATCAATATTTGAGACAGACTCAAGATATCTATGGGGATAAGCTCTATTTAAAAATTAATAAACAAACTAATATCCCCAATAGTTCAGAAAATTCATTGGAAGATTTTAATTGCGCGATTAACACCTGTCAGAAATGTCAACTAGGAAGCTCAAGAAATAATTTTGTTTTTGGTGTTGGTGATAAAAATGCTGACTTATTACTTGTAGGGGAGGCCCCTGGTGAGAAGGAGGATCTTGAAGGTATTCCATTTGTTGGTCGAGCAGGCAAGTTATTGGATAAAATTCTATCTGCTATATCTTTATCAAGAGATAAGGGTGTTTATATCTGCAATGTCTTAAAATGTCGTCCTCCTGATAACCGCGATCCTTTGCCTTCGGAGATTGAACAATGTGAGCCTTATCTCAAAGAGCAAATTAATTTGATAAAGCCAAAACTAATAGTAGCTTTAGGTAGAGTGGCAGCAAAGACCTTATTAAAAAATGATTTGGCATTAAAAGATATGCGTTTAATAAAACATGACTATTATGGTACCCCGCTTATTGCTACTTATCATCCTGCTGCCCTATTAAGAAATCAAAATCTTAAACCCGCGGCATGGGAAGATTTTAAATGGATAAGAAATTTAATCAACTGATAATATGGCTAAGAATAAAACTGAACAAAATTTAAACCAACAACCGCAATCGATCGATGCAGAGCAAGCTGTATTGGGTGCTATGCTATCTAGTAAGGATGCAATAAGTAAAGCATTGCAGTGGGTGCGAAGTCATCATTTTTATAAAGAGTCACATAGTAAAATCTTTCTAGTTATGTCAGACCTTTTTGATAAAGGTGAACCAATAGATACTATTTCAGTTATAAATAAATTAAAAAAGAATAAACAAATAAATGACGTAGGAGGAGCAGATTCTATTATTGGTTTGGTAGAATCCGTACCTACTACAGCAAATGTGGAAAGTTATGCAAAAATAGTCTTAGAAAAATTTATGCTTCGTGAATTAATTAGAGCTTCTCATGAACTTTCCAAAGATGCCTATAATGACCGACAAGATGTGGGGGAAATTTTGGATGCTGCTGAGCAAACAATATTTGCGATAACTCAGGATCGTCTACGTGGAGGTTTCATGCCTATAGATGGTATATTGCATGAGACGTTTCAGAACTTAGACAATATTGCTTCTAATCCTGGATCTGTAACAGGAGTAGCATCAGGATTAATTGATTTAGATGAAATTACTTCTGGGTTTCAAAAAGGTGACCTAGTAATAATTGCGGGTAGGCCATCTATGGGTAAAACAGCATTAGCATTATCTATTATGCGTAATGCTGCAATAGATTTTAAAATACCTGTAGGTATGTTTAGTTTGGAAATGGCAAATCATCAATTAGCACAAAGACTACTATGTGCTGAGGGGCGTGTAGATAGCCATTTGGTTCGAACAGGTAAGCTTCCTAAGAATCAATGGAAAAACTTAAGTCTCGCTGTGGGGTCACTTGCAGAAGCTGAAATTTATTTAGATGATACTCCTGCTATAACTGTTCTGGAGCTACGTGCAAAAGCAAGAAGATTGAAGGCAGAGAAAAATTTAGGTCTTGTAATTGTTGATTATTTGCAATTAATGCAGGGCCCTAGGAATATTGAAAGTCGACAACAAGAAATATCTAATATATCACGTTCATTAAAGGCACTAGCAAAAGAATTAGATATTCCGGTTATAGCTTTATCACAGTTATCTCGCGCTGTTGAGCAGAGGAGTGATCATAGACCGCAATTATCAGATCTTAGAGAGAGTGGTGCAATCGAGCAAGATGCTGATGTTGTTATATTTTTATATCGTTCTTGGGTTTATTCTAGAGAAGAAGAGGAAAAAGGTAGAGCACAAGCTATTGTTGCAAAACAAAGAAATGGACCTATTGGTACTGTAGATCTATCATTTATAGATCGTTTTGCTCGGTTTGAGAGCGTTTCAGCTTTTGAAGAATTAGAGTCTGAAGTTCCATTTTAATGCAGAATCCTTTGTCTAAATTTGTTCCACATCTTGTGGGAGAATATCCAAAAAATTTTTTGAATTTATTTGAAAGTGTTTCCATTCTTAATGGATTTGATAAAGATGAGATAAAGGATTTATTATGGCAAGCATATGAATTCTCTAGCACGCATCATGAGGGTCAAAAAAGAAAATCGGGCGAGCCTTATTTTCATCATTGTTTAGCAGTTGCTAATACTCTTGCATTATGGAAAATGGATCATTTTACTATTGCAGGAGGGATGTTGCATGATACAGTTGAGGATACAGATGCATCCATTAATGATATAAAATCTCTATTTGGTGATGATGTAGCTGATCTTGTCGATGGTGTTACTAAATTAGGAGGTATCCGGTTTTCAAGCAGAGAAGAAAAGCAAGCAGGTAATTTTATGAAAATGTTGCTTTCTGTTGCAAAGGATCTACGTGTTATAATAATTAAATTTGCTGATAGACTTCATAACATGAGGACAATTAAACATTTATCAAGGTTTAAGCGTCATCGAATAGCAATAGAGACTAGAGATGTTTATGTCCCCTTAGCTAATAGGTTAGGAATGGCTAAAGTAAAAGCTGAATTAGAAGATTTAGTATTCCAAACATTGAACCCAAAAGCATATTCTGATCTTGAGTCAAATATTAAATCAAGTAAAAGAGCAAGAGAGCGGTATATCTCTGGTATTACTAAACCAATAATAGATGAATTATCAAAATATAATTTGGATGCATCAATTTATGGTAGGGTAAAATCTTATTCTTCCATTTATGGTAAGATGGTAAAAAGAGGTAAATCTTTTAATGAAATATATGATAACCTTGCAGTGAGAGTGATAGTGGATAAAATAGAAGATTGCTATCTAGCTCTTGGTGTACTGCATCAGCTTTTTAAACCTGTTCAAGATCGTTTTAAAGACTTTATTGCTACTCCAAAATCAAATGCTTATCAATCAATACACACAACAGTTATAGGCCTAGGAGGAAAATTAGTTGAAATTCAGATTAGGACTAAAGAAATGGAACAAACTGCTGAAATAGGTATTGCTGCACACTGGCAATATAAAAATGATGGAGTTGCTAGTAAGAGTATTGATGATCACATAAAATGGTTAAGAGAATTAGTAGAGATTCTTCAAGGTGAGTCATCTGATCCAAGAGAATTTATGAACCTTCTAAAAATTGATTTATTTAATGATGAAATATTTGTATTTACTCCAAATGGGGATTTAGTACAACTGCCAGTGAATTCTACCCCAATTGATTTTGCATTTAATGTTCATACGGAAGTAGGCTTGCATTGTATTGGAGCTAAAGTTGATCATAAAGTAGTACCGCTAAATACAATTTTAAAAAATGGTGAAACTGTAGAAGTTTTAACTAGTAAATCTCAAAACCCTAGTTATGGTTGGCTAAAATTCATTGTTACAAGTAAGGCTAGAAATAATATAAATAAATTTTTACAAAAGACGACTAAAGATGAGAGTATAGTTCTTGGTAAGCAGCTTATTGAAAAAACACTAAGAAGGTTAAAACAAAAATCGTTGATAAATAAATTAATTGAATCATACTCTAAATTCGGATACAACAATTCTAATTCTTTTATAGAAGCAATTGGGAATGGATCTGTTTCTATTAGAGATATTTTAAATAAAATAAGCCCTAATAATAAATTAATTAATGAAGAATCTTCTGATGAAGAAAAAAGTTTCTTAGATTTTGCGCGAGGACGTTCTAAAGGAATAAAAATACAAGGAATTAAAAATTTAATGGTATCATTTGGTAAATGCTGTAACCCAATTCCTGGTGATGAAATGATTGGCTTTATAACAAGAGGTAGAGGCGTCACTGTTCATCGCGCCTCTTGTAATAGTTTACCTTTGTTAAGTGAAGAATCAGATCGTTTGGTTTCAGTAGATTGGGATGTAGGAAGGTCTGATATATTTAATGTGAGGCTTAAAGTAGAATCAATTGATAGAAAAGGTATGCTACGAGAAATCACAGAAGTTATATCAAGTTCCAATATTAACATAACTAGTGTTGACATGAAGGTTAAAGATGCTTTATCAACGGCTTTTTTTATTATACAAATAAATAACATAAAACAACTTGATCGTATAATTAATAAAGTAAATAGAATCCCTGGGGTCGATAATATAGAAAGAGCAGGTTTTTAAGTATGAAAGTAAGAACATTTACAAAAAAAGATATTGCTGTAGAAATTTCAAATCGATTAGACGCGACCTTTGTTGATTCTTTAACTTTTACAGATGAATTATTTTTAGTTTTAAGAGATATGTTAATGGATGAATATGAAAAAGTTAGAATTGAAATAAGAAATTTTGGAGTTTTTGAAATTAAACCAACAAAAGCTAAGCCTAAAGCAAGAAACCCTCAGACTAATCAAGAATTTTTTGTTCCTGCACATAAAAAAACGCATTTTAAACCAGGTAAAATCCTTAAAGAATATTTAAGACTGCCTATTAAGTAAATTTCCATTAAATGGGAAGAGTATTAGCTATTGATTACGGTGATCAAAGAATTGGTCTTGCGCTATCTGATCCATTAAAAATTATTGCAAGCCCTTATCAAACAATTGAAAATAATAATGATTATTCAGTAGATGTTATACAGAAAATAATTATTGATAAAGATGTAGAATTAACAATCGTTGGCCTACCTCTTTCTATGTCTGGAGAAGATACAGAACAGACAAAAAAAGTAAAAGATTTTTCAAATAAATTATCTTCTAGAGATATAGATATAAAATTTATTGATGAAAGATGGAGTTCTAAAGCGGCAAAAAGAGCCATGAAGCACCAGGGTATCAAGACGGGTCATAATAAACCCTTGGTTGATCAAACTGCAGCAGCAATATTTTTACAGCAATATTTAGATCAAAAATAATTATGAGAAGTTTTCTTAATATATCCAGGTGGAAATTATCTGTAATATCTGGTATTTTAATCGGGATATCTTATCCACCATCTCCTCTTGGATTTTTAGCTTGGTTTGGACTCGTACCATTAATACATATTTTACTTAATTCATCTATAATAAATAGTATGAAGTGGTCTTTTATATCAGGTGTTATTGTAAATGTAATAACTGTTTATTGGTTTGGACTTAATAGTGGGGCTGAATTGATTCCTGCTATAATATCGATGGTTGCAGCGATTCTATATCTAAGTATATTTTGGATTTTATTTGGATTTATATGTTCTTCATATCATAAAATAACTGGATATGGAATATCTATCGTGCCGTTCATTTGGGTTTCTATAGAATATTTACGAAGTTTCGGACCACTTTCTTTTCCCTGGATTAATTTAGCATTAACTCAAACATTTAGCTTGCCCCTAATTCAAATTGCAGATGTAACAGGTTCAATGGGCATTAGTTTCTGGATAGTTTTATTAAATATGGTTATATACATATCTATAATTTCTAATAGTTCTAAAAAACTAATATTATCTATTGGTGCTTTACTATTCTTATTGATTTTTTCATTAGGTTCTTTTCGAATATCATATATACAAAATATAAATGCTGAAAATGAAATTAATATTTCTATTGTTCAGCCAAATATAGATCCAAATCTAAAATGGGAACAAGATTTTCGCGATAGGATCTTCAATACAATGGACTCACTTCATAATGAAGCAATTATGCTTGGTCCTGATTTTATTTTATGGCCCGAAGCAGCATTACCAACATATCTTAGAATAAATTATTCAAAACGTAGATCAATTCTACAAAAAGTAAAAACATCTAATATTCCGCTACTTACTGGAACGCCAGATAGAGTTAAAAGGGAGAATAATCAGATAAATTATTATAATGCGGCAATGTTTATTAAACCGGATGGCTCAACAAAGATGTATTATAAGATACACTTAGTCCCCTTTGCTGAGAGTATTCCATTCTCAGATTATTTTACATCTCTTAAAAAATTGAATTTTGGTCAAGCAAATTTTACACCTGGATCTGAGTATACTTTATTTAATATTGATAATATCGCATTTGCAAATTTAATTTGCTATGAGTCTAGTATTCCAAAAATTACAAGAAAATTTATTAATTTAGGCGCTAAGTTTGTTACTATTGAAACAAATGATTCTTGGTGCGGTCACTCTTCTGGCGTTTATCAACATTTTCAAATTGCTAAGATGAGGGCTGTTGAAAATAGAACGCCAATAGCGCGTAGTGCAAATACTGGGATTTCTGCATTGATTCTACCTACTGGTAAAGTAAATAAAAGAATAGATTATAATAAACAAGGAATTGTGCTTGCCAGTATTCCAATAAAAAATATTTCATCATTTTATACAAAATATGGTGATTGGTTTGCTTTGATTTGTATTTTAATATCAGTTATTACTTTATGCTTAGGATGGTTTCAAAAAAGATCATAATTATATCTTTCTTTTTACATATAGTTTTTCCTCAGGGAATAAACTCAATTAAGGATTCTAAAGAACCTGTCTTATCTCCTATAATAAAATCTTTATTATTACCTGGATGGGGAGAATATGCATTAGGATACAATAAAAGAGCTAAAGTAATGGCGCTATCAGAATCATTTATTTTTATTTCAATTTTAGGTAGTTATTCAAATGCCAATAGAATTGAGATTAATTATAAGGCCTATGCCGCTCAGCATGCTGGTGTAAATACTATAGATAAAAATCGACAATACTGGGTTGATATTGGGAATTATTTATCTATTGATCAATTTAATGAAGAGCATTTGCGGTGGAGAGACTTTAATGCGATTTATGACCAAAATAATAATTGGAATTGGTCTTGGGATGATGATGATAATAGGAAATATTTTGAAAAAATGAGAATTAAATCAGATACTTGGAAACTAAGAGCTTCTTTTCTAGTTGGTGGTATGGTACTAAATCATATTATTTCAGCAATAGATGCTTTATATCTTTTTAGATTATCTAATATTGACAATATTGATGTTCTTCCAACATATTATCAAAAAACAGACCAATATAATATTTCTCTATCTATAAGTTTTTGAACAAATAGGTACCTTACAAATTTATATGAGTCGTTTTAAGTTAATTTGTCAATATGATGGTTCCAACTTTCACGGATGGCAATTGCAGAAAGATAAACGTACAGTGCAAGGGGAGCTTGAGAAGGCCATAGCAAAATTGAATAAAGGTAAATTGATTCATGTTGTTGGATCTGGAAGGACAGATGCTGGGGTCCATGCTTTTGGACAGGTTGCACATTTTGATATGAATACAAAATTAGATCATAATACGTTAAAAAAAGCTATTAATGCTAATCTAAATGAAGATTGTTATATAGAATCAATCGAATTAGTAAATGATGAATTCCATGCGCGTTTTTCTGCCGTTCGGAGGGAATATATATATAGTTGTAGACAAAATAGAAATGTATTAGATAGGAATCGAGTATGGTACGCTGATAAATTAAATATGTTAAAACTAAATAATGCAGCTAGAATATTAATTGGAAAGCATGATTTTTTATCTTTTTCAAAGAAAAATCCGCAAATAAAAAATACAATTTGCAATATTTATCAATCTAGGTGGAAGAAGACTGATGAAATAGTAAATTATCATATATCAGGTAATAGGTTTTTACATCATATGGTGCGTTATTTAGTAGGGTCAATGATCGCAATAAGTAAAGGAAAGTACAGTATCGAACAATTAAAAAACGAATTAGATAACCCTAACTCAGATTCAAAACAATTCAAAGCTCCTGCTTATGGATTACTATTAAATCATATCTCTTATGAATAGAAAAACATATGTTTTAGTCTGTACTTTATTATTTCTTGGTTCTTATTTATGCGCAAATAGTATATCTGAATCAAGGAAAACAGCTATTACAAGAGCAATAGAAAAAGTTGGGTCATCTGTTGCAAGTATAAATGTAATCCAAGACTTGGTAGCTCCTTTTGCAGGGGATCCATGGTTTAATTATTTTTTTCCAGAAATGTTTTATCAGAAACGTAAAGCAAGAAGCTCTGGATCTGGAGTTGTGATTAGCCCTGATGGTTATGTTATTACGAATTCTCATGTTGTTGAAAAGGCGAGTGAAGTGTTTGTATCCTTAAAAGGTGGAAAAGAATATCCAGCTGAAATTATTGGCATTGATCACATATCTGATATAGCTCTATTAAAATTAAATGGAAGTGATTTTCCTTATGCAAATTTATCAAATTCTGATGAATTAATTATAGGTGAGTGGGTTATTGCTCTAGGTAATCCATTAGGTTTATTTGAGATCAACAATCAACCAACTGCAACAGTAGGGATTATTAGTGCCGTAGATATGAATTTTGGTGAAATGCACGGTGGGCAAGTATATAAAAATATGATTCAGACCGATGCAGCAATTAATATGGGCAATAGTGGCGGTCCACTTGTTAATAGTCAGGGAAATGTCATTGGGATTAATACTTTTATTTATACTGGGTCTTCTTATTCTGAAGGTTCAATTGGCATTGGTTTTGCCATTCCAATTAATAGAGCAAAGAGAATTGTTGAGGAGTTGAAAAATACTGGTAGAGTTGATCGAAGTTATAAGACAGGTTTAACAGTTCAACCGCTTACTCCAAGAATTGCTCTATATATGGAATTAGATATATCTGAAGGATTAATTGTAGTAGAGATTGAGAAAAAAAGCTCTGCTGATAGGTCAGGTATTAAGAATGGAGATATTATAACACGGGTTAATGGTGTTGTGGTTAATACAACAAATGAATTTCGAACAATTATTGAAGAAAGCGATTTAAGACAAGGTGACAAAATTAATTTAAAACTTTATAGAAATGGTCGATACATTAATAAAAGATTAATCTTAGGTCGAGGGGGGAGATAAGAAATTAATGTTAGCTCCTGAAGGTAAAAGAATACTTATAATACTATCTCTATCAACTTTTATTTTAGGTATTGTAGGTAACTATTATAATAATCAAATATTAATTATATTTTATTTTATATCAGGAATATTACTAATCTTTTCATGTAATTTTTTTCGCGATCCTATTAGAAAATGTTCTTCTGATGAGTCATTAATTTTATCTCCAGCAGATGGAAAAATAATTCGTATTGATAAAGTTGATGATGATAAGGTAGGCAAAAATGCATCTAGAATTTCTATTTTTTTAAATGTTTTTAATGTGCATGTAAATAGAGTTCCTTTTAAAGCTAAAGTAAGAGATGTTGTGTATAAGTCTGGAAATTTTTTAGCAGCATATAATCATAAAGCTAGCGATGAAAATGAAAGGACAAATATTTTATTTAGTACTAAATATTTTAATTATCGTGTTATGCAAATCGCTGGACTTATAGCGAGAAGAATACACTGTTATGCTGAAGTTGATAAGGAGATGAAAAAAGGAGACCGTTTAGGTTTTATTATGTTTGGTTCTAGAACTGATATTATATTCCCAAGTTCTATTAAAATAAAAGCTAAAATTGGAGAAAAAGTTAAAGGTGGAGAGACTATTATTGGAAAAATATTATGAAAAGAAAACCTAAAGAATTTATACCGAGTATTTTTACTGTCATGAATATGTTTATAGGATTCATGGCAATGGGATTTATCATGAGAGGAGATCCGATCCGAGCTAGTTGGCTGATTCTTTTTGCATGTTTTTTTGATGTTTTTGATGGAAAGTTAGCTAGGCTATTAGGAATCCCCACTCGTTTTGGAGCAGAGTTTGATTCTTTTGCAGATACTATTTCTTTTTGCGCAGTTCCTTCAATGATGATTTACTTAGTATATGTAGAAGGACTTCTTCCTGTTTTAGGTGGACTATTTAGCTTTATACCAATACTTTTTGGAACAATTAGGCTTGCAAAGTATAATTTAAATCAAGATCAAAACCCAAAGTCATATTTTATTGGACTGCCTACACCTATGAATGCTGTTATGATTATAACTTTTCTTTTATTTAATCATCAAATCTGGGGAAATTATGGAGATCCAAGGATTGCTCTAGTTATGACAGCATTTCTTGGTTTTCTTATGGTAAGTAAAATACGTTTTTCAAAGTTTCCATTGATTTCTTTTAAAAAAGGAAAATCAAATACATTGAGTCTTATTGGTGTTGGTTTAATTATTCTATCAGCCTTTTTCTTTCAGGGGCTAATTTTATTTCCTTTATTTACACTATATATACTTTGGAGCATTATTCAATGGACATTGGATAACGATAGGTTCGAGCAAAAGTCTAATATTGAAGCTAAATTATAATTTAGGGATAAGAGAATGAATAAAACTAGATCGTTTGGATTAATATTTTTAGTTCTATTCTTTGGTTCTATGGTGGGATCTCTATTAGGTGAGATTCTTGGTTTTTTACTTCCACCTGGAGTGGTAAAAGATTTTTTTCTGACTAGTGTCTATTTTGATTTGGCAGGTGTCCTTGGTAATGCTAAAGGTGTTATTAGTATTGATTTATTGATGCTTATTTTAAAATTTGGATTAGAAATTAAAATTAATTTTACTAGTATAATTGGTTTAGCAACTGCATTTTATTTACTTCGTTTTTACAGGTAATGCAGATAGGATTATATTAAATTCTATTCAATAAATTGAAATGATAAGGAATTAGTCATGTTAGAATCATCAGTTACTTTAATTCATGCAGGTATCCCAGGAGGATGGGAATGGGTCATTATTGCTCTTGTTGTTCTTCTATTATTTGGTGCAAAACGTATTCCAGAGCTTGCACGAGGGCTTGGTCAAGGTATTAAAGAATTTAAAGGAGCAGTAGATGATGCCAAGCAAGAATTAGATGATGCAGCAGAATCAATAACTTCTGATACTGATAAATCAGAAGAATAATATTATACTTTATTAGAAATATTATATTTTTAATATTTAAATAATAATATCAAGTTTTTGCTACTATTATTGTGCTTTATATGGAACTTTATGTTCGATTTATCGTAATAAAACTAGTTCAACTAACCTAGCCTAGGGTAAATAGCAGTCTTTTCATGATAGAATTTTTACATCCTTGGATATTAATAACTTTATTATTTATTCCTCTATTTTTATGGTTATTTAAAAAGAAAAGTTCTTCTTTTGAAGGAACTATGCGTATTTCATCTTCTACTTTATTTGAGGGGAAATTTCATAAAAAAGGTGAGCTCAGATATAAGATAATTCTTTATCTGAAGATATTAACATTAGTCTTAATTATTATAGCTATTGCAAGACCAAGGAAAATCGATCAATTACAAATGACGAATGTTGATGTAGTTGATATTATTTTAGTTATAGATATAAGTAGTAGTATGTTAGCAGAAGATTTTAAGCCAAATAGATTGGAAGCTGTAAAAGAAGCTGCTTTAAATTTTATTGATAATAGGTCTGTAGATCGTATAGGTTTATTAGTATTTGCTGGAGAAACTTTTATCCAATGCCCATTGACAACTGATAAACAAGTTTTAAGTTCATTATTAAAGGATATACGTATTGCTGAAAAAGAATATGATGGTACTGCTATTGGAATGGCAATAGCAAGTGCAACTAATCGTTTGCGTGCTAGTAAAGCTAAGAGCAAGGTTATGATTTTACTTTCTGATGGTAGTAATAATGCAGGAGAGCTTGACCCTATAACTGCTGCAGATATAGCAAATCAATTTGATATAAAAATATATACTATTGGTGCAGCGACCGATCAATCACTAACATATATTCCAGGCGTTGGAAGAATGATTAATGAAATTGATGAAAAAACATTAAAAGAAATATCAAAAGAAACTGGCGGAAGATATTTTAGAGCAAAAGATCAAGATATGTTAACAGAAATATATGAACAGATAGATAGTATGGAACGAACCGAAATTGAAGTTAAAAGTTATACTAAATATAAAGAACTATTTGGATGGTTTCTTATTCCAGCATTAATAATTGGAATGGGAGCAGAGACATTAAGCAGGGCAATCTTTAAAAGAATAACATGATCGCTTTTAGATTTCCATACATATTATTATTCTATTTAGTATTCTTATGCTCCTTAATTATTTGGATAAATTTTGAGAAAAAGCACAAGATAAGAGTTTGGAGCAGGATAGACTCTACGCTAAAGAATAAATTATTTTCAAGATTAGACCAAAATCTTTTGCGATGGAAAAATCGATTAACAATTATTGGATTGATTTTCCTTATTTTTTCTGCTGCAGGTCCACAAATTGGCACTAGAGTATCTCCAATAGATAGAAAAGGTGTAGACTTAGTATTTGCAGTTGATGTTTCAGAAAGTATGAATGCGGAAGATATTAAACCAAGCAGGTTAGAAAAGGCAAAATTTGAAATATCTCAAATAATAAATCAGTTAAAAGGGGATCGTATAGGTATAATTGTCTTTGCAGGATCAAGTCATTTGTACTTACCGTTAACTTCTGATTATGAAGCTACTCAACTATTTCTTGATGCAATAGATACAAAAATGATTCCAAATCAAGGAACAGACCTTGGTACTGCTCTAACAACAGCTATGAGTGTTTTTAATAATGAAGATGACAAATACAAAGTTATGGTACTTATAACAGATGGCGAAGACCATGAAGGGGCAGCTATAGAGTTGGCTAGCACAGCCTTAAAGAGTGGAATTATCACGCATTCCGTAGGTGTTGGTACAGCAAAAGGGTCATTAATACCAATTAATAATAATTCAAATAATAATCGTTATAAAAGGGACAAAAAAGGTATTTTGGTTACATCAAAGTTGAATGAAAATACATTAATTGAATTAGCGAATGCAGGGGGAGGGATTTATAGTAGATTTAATAATCGCGATTCCAAGTATAAAGAAATTATGTCTGCAATTGATAATATGGAGAAACGATCAATAGCAACACATATTTATTCAGAATATGAGGATAGATATCAATTGTTTGCTACAATTTCTTTTATATTATTAACTGTTGGGTTAATAATGCCTACAAGAAAAAAAAGTATATGAGTATTTCAAGATTAAATATTGTTGTTTTTATTTTTTATTCTTATTCATTTGCTATTTGTGAAGATAAAGGAATTAAATTTTATAATAATAATCAATTTGATAAAGCTAGAGAATATTATGAGAAAATTTTGTTAGAACGAGAAGAAGATGCTATTGCGAGTTTCGGATTAGGGTCAACTGCATTCCAACAGAATGATTTTTCATTGGCAATGAAGGGGTTTGAATCGGCTTTAAATACTGATAATATAAAGCTCAGATCTAATGCTTATTATAATATGGCAAATATTCTTGCAGAAAATAAAAGATTGGAAGAAAGCTTAGCTTTTTATAGAGAATCACTTGTATTGAATCCAAATGATTTAGATTCTAAAATAAACTATGAGTTAGTCAAGTTCAGGCTTCAAGAACAGCAAAACAATCAGGACCAAGAATCAAATGAAGAAAAGGATAACAATCAAGATCAATCAAATAATCAAAATCAAAATACAGACTCAAATCAAAACAATGAGGATCAAGACAGCAAGGAGAATGATCAAGCCGATTCTTCAAATAATAATAATGAAAGAGAAAATAAAGACAAAGAAAACAAAAATAATAAGCAAGAAAAACAAAAAGATGATGAAAAGTTATCTGATAATGAAAAACAGGGAAAGCCCATACCTCAAGATAAACAAAATGCAACAGCAATACTTGATGCAATAAAAAATAATGAAAAAATTAATAAAAAGATCCAAATTTCTAAATCAAAGAGAAGGAAGTTAGAAAAAGATTGGTAAGTATTATGATTAAATATTTTAGACCTATTCTTATTTTTATATTTTTAGTTAATTATATTTTTGGAGGCTCAATTAGAGCGACAGTAGATGCGAATAGTATTACTATAAATGAAACTTTTACATTTAGAATTGAAGCCACAGATGCAGATAAAATACCTTCAGTAAATATTTCATCTTTATTGGATGATTTTACAATTGTGAGTGGCCCTGCCCAACAGACAAATTATTCTTGGACTAATGGAAAATCCACATCAACGAAGAGTTTATCATGGACACTAGCGCCTAATCGTGCAGGTAAGTTAGTTATTCCTCAATTAATTATTTCTATTGGAGGAAATAAATATAAAACAAAACAAATTCGAATAAATGTTCAGAAATCTGGTGCGGTAGCAAGTTCAAAAGAATTATTTGTATTAACTGAAGTTGATAAAGATCAATTATTTATGGGTGAGCAAGTAACTGTAACATATAAGTTGTATACACGAGTTCAACTCGGGCTTGAAAAAATTGATTATCCTAAGAGTGTTGGATTTTGGCAGGAAGATATATCTATTCCACAGCCTCCTCGTTTTAATAGAACTTCTATCAAAGGGGTTGAATATCAAGTTGCAACTTTATATAAGGTCGCCTTATTTCCTACAAAAACAGGAACACTTGAAGTTTCACCAATGAGTGTAACAGCGCAAGTTAGAACAAAACAGAAAAATAATAGAAGATCAATCTGGGATGATCCTTTTTTCAGTAGTTTTAATAATCGTACAATTAAAAAGTTAATTAGAACTGATGCTGTTAAAGTAAATGTAAAGCCATATCCAGAAGGACAGCCTGCTGATTTTACTGGTGCTGTAGGAGATTTTAATATTCGCACTTGGGTCGATACCAGTATAGTACGTATAAATGAAGCTGTTACTCTTAATATTGAATTACGTGGCACTGGTAATATCAATATGTTTAGTTTGCCTGAGATAACTTTTCCAGGAGATATGGATGTCTTTCCACCTAATACTACCTTTGAGAAAGAAAAATTATGGGATCAATATACTGGTACAATGATTTGGGAATATATATTAATTCCTAGAGCATCGGGTAGATATCAGCTCCCACGTATTCATTTATCTTTTCTTAACCCAAAGAATGGATCTTGGGACAAGGTCGAAACAAAGTCTATATCAGTAAATGCACTACCTGGTGAGGATAATTTTATTAGCAGCACTAAGGGATTTACAAAAGAAGAGATTTCATTATTAGGTAGTGATATTAGATATAATACAACAAGTATATCTAATTGGACACTGCGAAATGAGCCAACAATATCAATTAGATCATTATCATCTCATATTATAGCAGCAGTTTTATTTTTGCTCCCAATACCTATTGCAAGATTTAGAGGAAATAGATTAAATAATGTACGCAATCGACAATCAAATAAGGCTTTGAAGAAAGCATTATTAAAACTTAAAAAAACAGAAGATGACCCTTTTATGCAGGTTTCCAGAATTATATATGTATATCTTAAGGATCGTTTTTTTCTTTCTAGTGAACACTTAGATCCTTTATCAACTCAACAAGCTTTAAAGGGGATTGTTGAGGATGATCATCTAGATAAACTAATAAAAATATTAAAATTATGTGATGCAGGCAGGTTTGGGCCTGATGCCTCAGAAGTACAAGATAAACTTTTAGATGATGCTAAAAATATTTTATATAGGCTGGATTCAAATTAATGAGACGTGTACTAATATTTTTTTTCTATTTTTATGTTATTTTATATGCTGAAACAACTATTTCAGTTGATAGTTTATTTTCTATGGGGAATCGTTATTTCAATATAGAAAAATATGATTATGCGTTGGATGCGTATTTAGCGATATTAGATCAAGTAGAACATCCTGATCTATATTATAATATTGGTAATACATATTATCGCTTAGGTGATATAGGACAGGCAATATGGGCATACGAGAAAGGAATTCAATTGTCCCCTTTACATAAAGATTTGCAATATAATCTTGATTTTCTTAATGCTCGTGTAAAAGATAGGATAGAGGTGCCTAAAAATATGTTATTAATTGAGATATATAGGACAATTAAAAGAAATATAAAGCTAAAGGATCTATTACTTTGGGGTGGCTTAATGATTCTTTTAGCAGCATTTGCAACCTTATTTAAGGAATTTGGAATATTAGATGGCCTTTTTGCATTTCGTATGCAGGTCTTTTTGTTAATACTTAGTGTGTTAATTCATTTTATAGCTTTAGATAAATTTTGGGAAATTTCTGATAAGAGTGAAGGTGTTATTATTTTACCGATTGTTAATGTCCGATCTGCACCCATAGATAGAGATGAAAAGATAATTTTTCGTATTCATGAAGGTTTAAAAGTCGATATTGTTCAATCACAACCAGGTTGGTTTGAAATAATATTGCTTGATGGAAAAAAGGGATGGATTTCACATAAATCCTTATTGAGGTTGTAATGATTAATAAGATATATATGGTTCTGGTTATTATTTATTCTTTCATTATGGCGCAAAATCCTAATGAAATAAATAAGAAAAAATTAAAGGATATATCTCCTCGTTGGCCTATTATTATAAATAATGCTCTTGATGATTCAACATCTTTTAATTCAGTACTAAAAAAAGATTCAACACAGCTTATTTCTGAGGGCTATCGTGTTCAGATCTTAGCAACCCGTTATTTTGAATATGCCGATAGCATTGCAATATCTATTAGCAATAAAATTACTGATAGTGTTTATGTTGAATTTGAAACTCCCAATTATAAAGTTAGAGTGGGTGACTTTGTAAATAGATCGTCAGCAGAATTTTTACAGCAAGAATTATTAGATATGGGTTATAAATCTGCGTGGATATTGCGATCAAGGATCACTGCTCAAAGAGCAGAGTAATATTTATCCACCAAGAATTAGAGCTATTCTAAAAAAAGGTTTGGATAGTTCTAATTCTTGCTTTCCTGCAAGAGGAGCGTTATTTGCTTCCCAGCCATTTGAATCATAAAGTGTAAGATTATATCCTAAGCTGATATCAAAGCCAAACCAAGGCATTAAAGGGTATCTTAATGACATGAAAGGATTGATTACCGTTATATCTGTTGAGGCCTGCGTATTTAAATAACTTGGATTAGCGTCATTAAATGAAGACCAAATATTTGTCCAACTATTTGTTCCTGAATCTTTTAAAACCCTGATATTTGCATTTCCAAATAATAATGCTACACCAAAATTAATTTCAATATTTCCATAAGGATTATAATTAGACTCTACATAAGGACCTGCAAGAGTTGAGGAAATTGTTATATCACGGTTGATAGAGTTTGCATCAGCGCCATTGATATGTGTGCTGCCAGAAAATCCCATTCCACCAATGAATAGATTATTATATACATTGACAGCGCCACCGCCGCCATTCATCATCAAAGCATTCTCTAAATTACCCATTCCAAAATTGTCAATATTTAAATCTGTAATTTGATTATTTAACTTGCCCCAATCAATAGACCAGAGACCAAGCATGTAACCTCCGTATCCTCTATACGCCTGACCATATATTTGAGAGGATAGAGTTATCATTAAGGTTAAAGCCCAGATATTTCTTTTTATCATAATTCTTTTACTCCAAAAATTATTTTATCGTTTATATAAATATTTAATAATTCGATACCTTGAAAGTAATATTAATTAATAAAATTAGGAATAGGTAGTATTTGAACTATAAAAATTATTTTGGAAAGTAATATGGCCATATTATTGCGTCTAATAGCATTGTCTGTATACAAAAAAAGGTTAAGCCAGTAATACTTGCTATATATAGCCAATTAGCTTTTTCAAAATTTGACATAAAAAATGAACAAAGTAATATTACAGAAGAAAATCCAACAGTAAATAAAACAAGTCGAATAGTTATCCATAAAAAAGGTGAAGGATTATTAATCATTGCAAATGAAAGATAAATCCATATTGCTGATGGTAAAATTATACCAGCATATAATATATTTATAAACCAAAAATTGTATTTACCAAACAGCTTAACAGTGTCTATATTTATATAAACTAATATATATGAAGTAAAGAAAAAATATCCTCCAGCTGCCAAAAACATAAAAATAGTATAATAAGGCCTGATTGAAAGAGGAACGTTTCCCCATAAATTCATTCTAGTTAAAGGATTGCTAATTAATCCATGAGCATAAGATCCTAGAACGCTTAGGCCACCAATAATATTGATACAATAAAATAGTATAAGTTGCTTATTCATATGTCTAGTATAATATATTACGATCAAAAAGATAAGTTTAATTAATATTGTAATTCAATTATAATATTTAAGTATTATGAAGAAAATATTATTTGGAATCTGCCATTGACACCATTAATTATATGTTCGTAATTTTGCCAATATGACAGATTTTAATTTAATCAGTGAATATCAACCTAGTGGAGATCAGCCTCAAGCCATTGATGCGCTTGTATCTAGTTTGAAAGAAGATTCGAAACATCAAACTTTATTGGGAATAACCGGTTCGGGAAAAACATTTACAATAGCGAATGTAATTCAACAATTACAGCGTCCTACTTTAATTATATCACACAACAAAACTCTTGCAGCACAATTATACGGAGAATTCAAACAATTATTTCCTCATAATGCTGTCGAATTTTTTATAAGTTATTATGATTATTACCAGCCGGAAGCATATCTACCTGTAACAGACACCTTTATTGAAAAAGATATGTCTGTAAATGAAGAAATAGACATTCTACGTCTAAAAGCTACAAGTTCGTTATTATCTCGAAAAGATGTGATTGTTGTTAGCTCTGTCTCATGCATTTATGGTATTGGTTCTCCTGCTGAATATCAACAGCAGGTAGTTCGTATCGAGAAATCAGTTCATTTAAATAGAAGAGAATTTTTTCGCAAACTTGTAAATATACATTATAAACGCAATGATGCTGTCTTTGAAAGAGGAACGTTTCGTGTCCGTGGTGATATTATTGAGATTTATTTAGCTTATGAAGATATTGGTGTTCGATTAGAAATGTTCGGTGATACAATTGATTCGATATCAAGATTTAATCCTTTGACCGGTGAAGTATTAAAAGAAATGGCGAATGAATATATTTATCCAGCAAAGCACTTCGTTACGGATCAGCAATCTATAAATAATATAGTTTCAGATATAAGGGAAGAATTAACTAAAAGATTAGAGGAGTTGCGATCAGATGGAGGGCTATTAGAAGCCCAAAGATTAGAGCAAAGAACTAATTTTGATTTAGAAATGATGTTAGAAGTTGGTTATTGTTCTGGAATTGAGAATTATTCTAGATATTTTTCGGATAGGAAAGCAGGAGATCGTCCTTATACCTTAATAGATTTTTTCCCATCCAATTTTCTTACAATCATTGATGAATCCCATGTGACCCTTCCTCAAATAAAAGGTATGTATAATGGCGATAGGGCGAGAAAAGAGGTTTTGGTGGAGCATGGCTTTCGATTGCCTAGCGCATTAGATAATAGGCCTTTACAAATAAATGAATTTTTACCATTGCAGAATCAAATTATACATGTTTCCGCAACTCCAGGGGATAGGGAACTTGAATTATGTGGTGGTGAAGTTGTTGAACAAATTATTCGTCCTACAGGTTTATTAGATCCTAAAGTAGAAGTAAGAAAAACAGAAGGACAAATAGATGATATAATTGGAGAAGCTAGAATAAGGGCAAATAAAAATGAAAGAATATTAATTACTACCCTAACTAAACGTATGGCAGAAGATTTATGCGAATATTTGAGGGGGGTAAACCTTCGAGTTAGATACCTACATAGCGATATTGTCTCTCTAGAACGGGTTAAAATATTGAGAGATTTAAGATTAGGAGAGTTTGATATACTTGTTGGGATAAATTTACTTCGGGAAGGCTTGGATTTACCTGAGGTTTCACTAGTTATTGTTCTAGATGCTGATAAGCAAGGTTTTTTAAGAAGCCATACGTCATTAATGCAAGTTGCTGGGAGAGCAGCCCGGCATGAAGAAGGTTTTGTAATTCTTTATGCAGATAAAATTACTCAGGCAATGGAACATTTAATTAATGAAACGAGTCGTAGAAGAGAGATACAAGAATCATACAATATAGAGGAAGGCATTACTCCAACTACAATCTCTAAATCTACAGAAAATATTTTATTTAGTACTTCTATAGCTGATTCTATAGAATATGAAGATTATGATGTAGGTCTAAATCGTAAAGGGGATGATTTTTCCAAAATGGATAAACAGTTGGCGCTTGATATGATGAGAAAAGAGATGTTAGAGGCATCAGATGATTTAGAATTTGAAAAAGCTACAAAGCTGCGTGATGAGATCAAAAAATTAGAAAAAGAGTTAGAAGGAATATTTTAATGAATATAT
>Ga0208407_1000196_pt1 | contig 28823 bp, 16 predicted proteins | sample ETNtaG_9_FD_185775 | JGI IMG/M metagenome (GOLD analysis project Ga0208407, IMG submission 185775) | Marine microbial and viral communities from oxygen minimum zone, Eastern Pacific Ocean - ETNP201406SV69 (SPAdes) (version 2) | ecosystem: Environmental > Aquatic > Marine > Oceanic ...
AAATGTTTATAAAGATAAAGCAGCTAGGGATGCAAATCCAAATAACCAAATCTGTTCAGTCAGTGGGTCATTTGATATGGATCTTAAAGATAGCGCAAAAAATCCTGTAAAACAGGCTTATGTTGCAGCTAAAACTGTTGCTACTTATAAAGATATGGCAGACGCTTAGTAGACTATGACAATAGGTTATTAAGAATACTATTATATGTGTAATAGTAATAAAGAACAATTTTAACTAAAATTTAATTAATTATGAATAAAAAAGTAGAAGACATAAAAGTCGAAAAAATTACTGACGAGCAATTAAAAGAATTGCAAGGACATGTAAGTACGATCAACAATGCGCAATTGCAATTGGGTCAACTTGAATCTCAGAAACACGGTATTGTAAACGCTATACCACAACTTCAAGTAAAATTGAAGGAATTCCAAGATAAAATGGAAGAAGAGTATGGTAAAGTAAGTATTAATATACAAGACGGTACAATACAGGAAATACCTGAAGAAGATGGGCAAGCTAATACGTAAGATAAGTATTGGTAAAGATTATAAAAATGAAGCTATGCATTACGCCGTTGGCCAAGAGGTCTACGGCGGGCATACAATTTGCGATATATTAGAGGAGGATACAAAATACAGCATTTATATTAAAAAAGATAAAGATGTGTTACCATGGAAAGATTTTAATAAAAACATGGCAGTATCTGTGGAGTATAACCTAGAATATTAATGCGTGGTTTATATGATTTTATTATCAAACCAATAGGTGAGAGATATAACAATAAAAAACAAATTGGTGATAAAGAATTAATAGTTAACACTGAAATTTTCCATCACCAGTATGTTAATAGAGAAGCTGAGGTTTTATCTGTGCCTAAATTAGTTAAAACTAAAATACAGCCCGGTGATACTATAATAGTACATCATAATGTATTTAGAAGATGGCATAATGCGCACGGCATCGAAAAAAATAGCAGAAGTTATATTAATAAAAATATATATGCAGTTAAAGAAGATCAGATTTTTGCATTTAAAAAAAATACTCTAAAAAAAGCAAAAACTTGTGGTGGTGAAGTATTGGTAGAAAAACACAACCAATGGGAAGCCACTGATGGTTTTTGTTTTGTGAAGCCAATTAAATCATATGATAAATTTGAAACTGATAAAGAACAGCCTCTTATTGGTATAATGAAATATTGTGATAATAACTTTAAAGACATTAAACTAGGGGATCTTGTTGGTTTTACACCATATAGTAAATATGAATTTATTATTAATAATGAGAGGTTATATAGGGTATTAACAAATTCAATTTCAATTAAATATGAATATCAAGGACAAGAAGAAGAATATAATCCAAGCTGGTTACAAAGCTGTTGATGAATTAATAAAAGTAGCTAAAGAAGAAATAGTTGATAGTGATGAGGATATTTCTGCAGATAGATTAAAAAACGCAGCAGCCACTAAAAAGTTAGCTATATTTGATGCTTTTGAAATATTAAATAGAATTGAAGAAGAAAAGAATATACTAGAAGATAAAACAAACACGCAAAAAGAAAATACTTTTTCAGGTTTTGCCGAAAGAAGATCTAAATAATGTATAAACAAACTTTGTATAAAGTTATTGAGCCAATAAGGATTAACACGTTAAAAAGGCTTAATAAAAGTAAAAAATGGAAATATGGTTACAATAAAGAACATGATATTGTAGTCATAAGTAAAACAGGACAAATAGGTGAAATATATGAAATTCAGAATTTTAAAATAGCTTTACCACCTGCTACTAAAGTTTATAGTAGATCAAAAAAGAAAAAAGAACAGTATTGGGAAAAATTTGAATATCCAAAAGCATTAAAAAACGTAAAAACCATTTTTGACTGGAGAGATTACCCAAATGAACATAAAGACAAATGGTTTGATTACATCAATGAAGAGTTTAATCGTAGAGAGAGTGGTTTTTGGTTTAATAATAATGGTAAGTCTACTTACATTACCGGTACTCACTATATGTATCTTCAGTGGTCAAAAATTGATGTGGGTGATCCTGAATTTAGAGAATCCAATAGATTATTCTATTTATTTTGGGAAGCTTGTAAAGCAGATAAACGTGCTTATGGAATATGTTATCTTAAAAATAGACGATCTGGTTTCTCGTTTATGGCAAGTGCGGAAACAGTTAATGCTGCTACTATCTCGAGTGATGCAAGATTTGGTATCTTATCAAAGTCTGGTTGGGACGCTAAGAAGATGTTTACAGATAAGGTTGTACCAATATCTGTTAATTATCCGTTTTTCTTTAAACCGATTCAAGACGGTATGGATAGACCAAAAAGTGAACTCGCATATAGGGTTCCGGCTCAAAAGTTTACTAGAAAGAAGCTTCAAACGAATGAGCAAATTGAAGAAATTATAGGTTTAGACACTACTATTGATTGGAAAAACACTGGTGATAACAGTTATGACGGGGAAAAACTAAATTTACTAGTACACGATGAAAGTGGTAAGTGGGAAAGACCTGATAACATATTGAACAACTGGAGAGTAACAAAAACATGTTTACGATTAGGTAGTAGGGTTATTGGAAAATGTATGATGGGAAGTACATCAAACGCATTAGATAAAGGTGGTAATAATTTTAAGAAATTATTTAGAGATTCTGATGTAACAAAAAGAAATAAAAATGGACAAACTAAATCTGGATTGTATAGTTTGTTTATACCAATGGAATGGAACTATGAGGGGTTTATGGATAAATATGGTATACCTGTTTTTGATACTCCATCCGACCCAACATATGATTTTTACGGAGAGTTGATAGACACTGGTGTTGTGGATCACTGGAATAACGAAGTTGAGGGTCTAAAAAACGATCAAGATGCTTTAAATGAATTTTACAGGCAATTTCCTAGAACGGAAGAACATGCGTTCAGAGACGAAACTAAAAATAGTATATTTAATTTAGCTAAAATATATGAACAAATAGATTATAATGAGGAAGTTGACAACGGTGTATCAGTTGGTAATTTTCAATGGGCAAGTGGGTTAAAAGATAGTAAAGTAATATTTTATCCAGATCCAAAAGGAAGATTTAAAGTTAGTTGGGTTCCACCTGTTAACTTACAAAATAGAGTTATTATAAAAAATGGTAAAAAATATCCAGGTAATGACCACATGGGAGCATTTGGATGTGATAGCTACGATATATCTGGAACTGTTGATGGGAAAGGATCAAATGGAGCCTTACATGGATTAACAAAATTTAGCATGGAGGATTGTCCTCTAAGCCAATTTTTCTTAGAATATGTAGCTAGACCAAAAACAGCAGAAATATTTTTTGAAGATGTTTTAATGGCGCTGGTATTTTATGGAATGCCAATGCTCGCAGAAAACAATAAACCACGTTTATTATATTATTTAAGAAGACGTGGATATAGAGGATATTCAATGAATAGACCTGATAAAGTTTGGAATAAATTATCTGTTACTGAAAAAGAAATAGGTGGAATACCAAATACTAGTGAAGATATTAAACAAGCACACGCAGCTGCTATTGAAACATACATACAAGAGTATGTTGGATTAAAATCAGATGGCGAGTATGGTAATATATATTTTAACAATACATTAGGTGATTGGGCGAGATTTGATATTAATAAGCGTACTAAATTTGATGCTACTATCAGCTCTGGTCTCGCTATAATGGCATGTAATAGGCATTTATATACACCTAATGCAGAAAAACAAAAAGCAAAAGTAAATTTAAACTTTTCAAGATATAACAATGATGGATTTACATCACAAATAATAAAATAAGTATGAGTAACAAAGGTTATTTTCCTAGTCAAGTAGTTAGTGATGCTGAAAAGGCTAGCTATGAGTATGGCTTAAGTGTAGCGAAAGCTATTGAAGGTGAGTGGTTTGGAAAAGAAACAAACAACGACAGGTATAAAGCCAATCAAGCTGAATTTCATAAACTTCGTTTATATGCTAGAGGGGAACAAAGTATACAAAAATATAAAGATGAATTATCTATTAATGGTGATTTATCTTATCTTAATTTAGACTGGAAACCAGTACCTATTATACCTAAATTTGTTGATATAGTAGTTAACGGTATTGCGGAAAGAACGTATGATATAAAAGCATATTCTCAAGACCCTGCTGGTATTAATCAAAGAACAGCATATACTCAATCTATAATGAGAGATATGAATACAGCTCAATATAGTAATGCTGTTATGGAGAAATTTGGTATAAATTTATATGAAAATGATCCTGAAAATATACCTGAAACGACAGAGGAGCTTGAAATTCATATGCAATTAGATTACAAGCAAGCGATTGAAATTGCAGAAGAACAAGCACTTAAAGTCTTAATGGATGGTAATCAGTATGATAATATATTAAAAAGAGTTTATCACGATTTAACTGTTATTGGCATTGGTGCTGTTAAAAATGATTTTAATACATCTGAAGGTGCTACAGTAAAATATGTAGATCCTGCTAATTTAGTATATTCATATACTGAATCACCTTTCTTTGATGATATATATTATTGCGGTGAAGTAAAAAATATCCCTATAAATGAACTTAAAAAACAGTTTCCACATTTAACAGATGAAGATTTAAGTGAAATACAAGAACAACCAGAGCAATCGTCATACCAAGCCACAAAACATGGAACAAATTCTACAGATAATTTAGATAGTAATATTGTTACTGTATTATATTTTAATTACAAGACGTATGCTAATGAAGTATTTAAAGTTAAAACATTAGGGTCTGGTGGTGAAAAAGCAATACAAAAAGATGATTCATTTAATCCACCAGAAGATGGTAATTTTGTGAGAGTATCAAAAGCTATTGAGGTATTATATGAAGGCGCTTTACTTGTTGGTACTAAAAAATTATTAAAATGGGAGTTAGCACAAAATATGCTAAGATCAAAAAGTGATTATACTAAAGTAAAATTAAACTATAATATTGTAGCACCTAGAATGTATAAAGGCAAGATTGAATCGTTGGTAAGACGTATAACAGGTTTCGCTGATATGATTCAATTAACGCATTTAAAGCTACAACAAGTTTTAGCAAGAATGGTACCGGATGGTGTTTATTTAGATATTGATGGTTTAGCAGAAGTTGATCTTGGTAATGGAACGAATTATAACCCACAAGAAGCATTAAACATGTTCTTCCAAACTGGTAGTGTTGTTGGTAGATCACTCACACAAGAGGGTGATATGAATCCTGGCAAAGTACCTATACAAGAAATAGCAAGTGGCAGCGGTGGTGCTAAACTACAAAGTTTAATTCAAACATATAATTATTATCTTCAAATGATAAGAGATGTGACTGGATTAAACGAAGCAAGGGATGGTAGCACGCCAGATAAAAACGCTTTAGTTGGAATACAGAAAATGGCAGCAGCGAATAGCAATACAGCCACAAGACACATACTACAAAGTGGTTTATTTTTAACAACAGAATTAGCACATGCGTTATCATTAAGAATATCTGATTTATTAGAATATTCACCAACAAGAGACGCATTTATACAAGCTGTCGGCGCACATAATGTTGCGACATTAAGCGAACTATCAGAATTATATTTATATGATTTTGGTATATTTATTGAATTGTCTCCAGATGAAGAAGAAAAACAATTACTGGAAAACAATATACAAATGGCATTACAATCTAATAGTGTTGAACTAGAGGACGCTATTGATGTTAGAAATATTAAAAATTTAAAACTAGCAAATCAAGTTTTAAAAATAAGAAGACAAAAGAAAACAGCCAGAGATCAACAAGTTGCAGAAAGAAATATGCAAGTACAAGCTCAAGCAAACGCACAAGCTGCCCAGCAAGCGGCGGCAGCGGAAGCACAAAAAGAACAGTTAGCAGTGCAGGGCAAAGCACAACTTGTGCAGGTTGAATCACAAGCTGAAATGCAAAAATTACAAATGGAAGCCCAACTTAAGTTTCAATTAATGCAAGCTGAAGCCCAAATACAAGCACGATTAAGACAAATGGAGATTGAAGCTGTACAGGGAAGAGAAGAATATAAGGAAGATCGTAAAGATGAAAGAACTAGAATTCAAGCATCACAACAATCTGAACTTATATCGCAAAGAAAAGAAGGTTCAGGACCTAAAACGTTTGAATCTATAGGTAATGATATACTAGGTGAAGGCATAAGCTTAGATATGTTTGGGCCTAATGTTTAACAAATAAATAAATAATAAAATGGCAATAGTAACAAACGATTGGACTGCTAAAATAATGGGGTCAGTATGTACTGACGGTGGAGATAGTGGACACGCTATCAAACCTCCTACAGATCATGTGTTTATTGGATTTACTGTGTTAGCCGCGGCAACATTTGATGCTAGTGGTGGTTTAGTCGCAGAAGATGCAACTGTATACGCAAACACAGAAGATGCTGCTGGTGATTTAGCTGCTGGTTCAGAAACAACAATTGAAGGATCTGGTGGTGTTGAATTGGATGCTAGTAATAGTTTTCCAGCTGGAGTAACTATTTATGGTAGATATACCGAAATAGATGTAGCTGGTGGAACAATTATAGCATACTGGGGAAAATAAAAAAATTGTACGAGAGTACATTATGTTTAATTAATTATATAATATTATATTATGGCAAAAAATGACAACGTCAAAATTGACGAAAAAAATGCTGAATCCCCTATGGGTGATGGCAAGTTAAAAATGTCTCATCTTAAAAAGTTTCAACAAGATGATAAACCTATTAAGGTAGACCTTGATGAAACAAAAGAAGAGAAAACTACAGATAAGATTGTAGAAGAGAAACCTAAAGAAACAACTGATGATAAAGTTATTGAAGAGGTTCAAGAGAAAGTGGAAGAGAAAAAGATTGAAGAGAAAAAAGAAACTGAACAACCGGTTTTGGAAGAAATTACAGACGAAAAAACTGATGAAACTGTTGAACAAAAAATTGAAACAGTTGAAGAAACAGTTAAAGATGCTGTAGAAGAAGCGGAAAAAACTGGGGAAGAATTACCAGAAAATATTCAAAAAGTTATAGACTTTATGAGTGAAACTGGTGGAGATCTTGAGGATTATGTAAAATTAAATCAAGATTATGGTAAACTTGATGACACTATGTTATTAAGAGAATACTATAAACAAACTAAACCGCATCTTAATAGCGGGGAGATTGATTTTTTAATTGAAGATAATCTCACGTATGATGAGGATGTAGATGATCCGAAAGACATACAGCGAAAGAAATTAGCGTTTAAAGAGCAGGTTGCCGACGCTAAAACCCACTTAGACGGGTTAAAGTCTAAATACTATGAGGAAATCAAAAGTGGTGTTAAGTTAACATCCGACCAACAGAAAGCTATTGATTTTTTTAATAGATATAACGAAAAGCAAGTAGAAACAGAAAAAGTTGCTAAAGAACAAAGAGACGTGTTTCAATCAAAAACGAATCAGGTATTCAATGATAAATTTAAAGGTTTTGAATATAATATCGGAGAAAAGCGTTTTAGATTTAACGTTAAAGATTCATCACAAGTGAAAGAAAGCCAAAGTGATCTTAGTAATTTTGTTGGTAAATTCTTAGATAAGAAACAACAATTAGCAGATCCGCAAGGTTATCATAAAAGTTTGTTTACAGCAATGAACGCTGATGCTGTAGCTAATCATTTTTACGAACAAGGCAAAGCAGATGCTATCAAGTATAGTGTGGCTAACGCTAAAAATGTAACAACTGAACCTCGACAAGGTCTTGGTGAAGTTGAAGCTGGTGGAATGAAAGTTAAAGTGTTAAGCGGCGATGATTCTAATGCTTTTAAGTTTAGAATTAAAAAGTAAGTTTAACTAATTAAAATTTAAAAATTATGGCAGCAATTACTCCAACGGGTGGAACGTCACTAAATAGTGTCCCTTCACCGAAAAGAGTCTCGCTTAGTACTAATTACTTAGATTTTACTGGAGGTGACAATGATTGGTCACAACAGTATTTACCTGACTTGATTGAACAAGAAGCTGAAGTATATGGTAAGAGAACCATCGCTGGTCTCTTAGCAGCTATCGGAGCTGAAGAATCAATGGCGTCAGATCAAGTAATTTGGACGGAGCAAGGAAGATTACACGCGTCTTATGATGTAGAAAGTTACTCAAGTGAAGTTCTTACATTAGATGCAGCAATCGGAACAAGCAGCACTGATCAAAATAGTGCAGCAATTAAACCGGGGAACACGGTACTCATCTCTGATGGTGCAGCTAACCCTTTTGTATTTAGAGCATATGTAAGTGCAGTATCTGCAGTATCTAGTACTGTTGGTACCAACGCAACTATTACAATTAGACCTTACAAATATGCTAATGTCCAAGGAGCTGTAGATGCTGGTGCATCCACTACATACGGAAACTGGAAAGTTTTTGTATATGGTTCTGAATTTAACAAAGGAACTAGTGGTATGGGAGAAGGAACTAACGCTGATGCGGTAGAACCTTCATTCGCTTCATTTAGCAACAAACCAATTATTCTAAAAGATCATTACCAGATATCTGGATCTGATACTTCAAGAATCGGTTGGGTTGAAGTTAGTGCAGAAGATGGAACTTCAGGATACTTATGGTATCTAAAAGCTGAAGCTGAAACTAGACTAAGATTCAATGATCAATTGGAAATGGCATTAGTTGAAGCAGAAAAAGGAGCGGATAGCTCTGCAGCTGAAGGTTCTAGTGGTCTTAATAAAGGCAACATTGGTACTGAAGGTTTATTCTCAGCAATTACAGCAAGAGGTCATGTTACTTCTGGTATAGCTGGTACTAGTGCTTCTGATGACTTAGGATCTTTTGATCAAATACTTAAAAAGTTTGATGAACAAGGTGCTATTGAAGAGTACATGCTTTATTGTAACAGAGACGTATCATTAGCAATTGATGATATGTTAGCATCTCAGAATTCTTATGGAGCTGGTGGTACTTCTTACGGGGTATTCAGTAACTCTGAAGAAATGGCATTAAATTTAGGTTTTGCAGGATTTAGAAGAGCGTCTTACGACTTCTACAAATCAGATTGGAAATACTTAAATGATGCTACTTTAAGAGGTCAAGCAGCGTTTAGAAACGACGTAAGAGGTGTTTTAATTCCAGCTGGTACATCAACAGTTTATGATGATGTAGTTGGAAGAAGCATGAGGAGACCGTTCCTACATGTGAGATATAGAGCGTCTCAAATGGATGATAGAAGAATGAAAACATGGATCACAGGTTCAGTTGGTGGAAACATCACTTCTCACCTTGATGCTATGGAAATCAACTTCCTATCAGAAAGATGTTTAGTTGTACAAGGAGCTAATAACTTTATGTTACTTAACTAATACATTATTTTAAAGAGTTAGGTGCTTCGGCACCTAGCCCTTTATTTTTTTAACTATTTAATTATATTATATTATGGCAAAAAAGAAGAAAGAGGTAGTTTCTTTAGAAGAAACTCCTATAGCAGTTGAAGAAAAACCAATTGCTAAAAAACAAGAGTTGAAAAAAGATTCTTGGGAAATGAAAGATAGAGTTTACTTTTTAAAAAGAGACCTATCTCCTTTAACGTATACAATAAAATCAAGAGGTATATATTACTTTGATGAAGAGAAAGGATATGAAAGAGAACTAAAGTATACGATTAATCAAAGAACTCCATTTGTAGATGAGTTCAAAGGTGATTCAAGATTGGGTCACATTGTTTTTGAAAATGGAACATTACGTGTGCCAAAGGAAAAACAAACATTACAAAAGTTATTATCATTATATCATCCAGATAGAGGAGGTTTATTTGACGAGTTAGATCTCATTCAAAACGCAAAAGATGATATGGTTGATATAGAAATGGAAATTGATGCTTTAAATATAGCGAGAGATATGGAGATTGATCAAGTGGAGGCTATATTAAGAGTAGAACAAGGAACTTCTGTTTCAAAAATGACATCCAAAGAATTAAAAAGAGATGTTTTAGTATTTGCTAAAAGAAATCCTAAATTGTTTATGGAATTAGCAAATGATGAAAACGTACAACTTAGAAACTTTGGAATTAAATGTGTTGAACTAGGTTTATTAAAGTTATCAGGTGATAACAGAAGTTTTACATGGGCTAACACAGGTAGAAAAGTTTTAAATGTTCCTTTTGATGAACATCCATATTCTGCCTTAGCAGCTTGGTTTAAAACTGATGAAGGTTTAGAAGCCTACAACAATTTAGAAAAAAGATTAAAATAATTAATCATTTTATAGAGTAGTCATCTCTATGAGATGACTACACTATATAAAAAGAAATTTATGGCAATAAATATAAATACAATTTACCAAAGAGTTTTAACAATTGCAAATAAAGAACAAAGAGGTTATATTACACCTCAGGAGTTTAATGTACTTGCAAACGCCGTTCAAGTAGATATATTTGAACAGTATTTTTACGACTTAAGTCAATTTATGAGAAGACAAGGTAATGACACTAGGCATGCTGATGTTATTGATAGTATTGAAGAAAAAATAAGTTTATTTGAAAAAAACAATACTAGCTCAACATATAATCCAGTTAATGGCTCTCATGATTTACCAAGTGATTTGTATAAAATGTCATCTGTAACATTCAATTCTGTTGAGGTAGAAAATAGCTCTTTAAAAAATCTTAAATACATATTAGCAAGTAACCTAACACTACCTACAAATACCCAACCAATATATATAAAAAATTCCGATGGTATAATTGTATATGGCGCTAAATCCACGTCTCCATATTATGAAAAGAAAACAACTGGTGTTACTATGGATTATATAGCTAAACCAGCTACTGTAAAATGGGGATTTATAATGGTAAATAACGAACCGTTATACGACGCTAATGCGTCTACTAATTTTGAACTACACAATTCAGAACAAAGAAATTTAGTTAATAAGATATTAGAACTAGCTGGTATATCAATGAAAACTGGTGATGTCTATCAAGCAGTTGATAAAGAAGACATGGAAAATTTACAAAACGAAAAAATATAATTAGATGGCAGGATTATTTAACCAAACACAAGAATCGTATTACAGACAAAGCCAATCCATATGGAGTACTAATCCTAATGGTGATGTAACTACATTTACATTAACATCAACGTATTTTCCATCATTAAGTAGTTTAACAGAGTCTGATATACAAGTATTTGTTAATAACAATGAAATAGATCCCGCGAACTATAGTTATAGCACATCAACCAACGTATTAACATTCAGTGGTAATAATTATAATAAAACTGAATTATTAGATGACGGTGCACCTATTAGTGGTTATACTTTATTAGTAAAAGAAAAAGCAGGAAGCGAACGGTTTGGAGAATACCAATACATATCACTAGATGATATTGTTAATAATTTTATTATAGCATATGTTGGAGAGGGAAAAATAATATCTAAAGTTAAAAAGACCGATGTAATATTTCATGCTAAGAGAGGTTTAGCTGAGTTTAGTTATGATACTTTAAGATCAGAAAAAGCACAGGAAATTGACGTCCCAAGTAATCTTGTAGTTAAACTACCACATGATTACGTAAGTTATGTAAGATTAAGTTATAGTGATACTGATGGTATTGAGAGAATGTTATATCCAATGAGATATACTTCTAATCCCACGGCGCTTTTACAAGATAGCGATGATAAATACTTGTTTAACGAAGATGGTGATGCATTAACCGCGCAACCATCTACAACCTGGGATAAATTTAAATCAGGTAATTCATCATCAACTGAAAATACAAATAACGATGACAGTGCAGATGTTGAATGGAGATATGATGAAGGTAGAAGATTTGGTATAGAACCAGAGAATGCGCAAGATAATGGAGCATTTTACATTGATCAACTGTTGGGAAAAATTCATTTTTCTAGCGGATTGAGTGGTAAAACTTTAATAATAAAATACATATCAGATAATTTAGGTTCAGATGCTGAAATGCGAATACATAAATTTGCCGAAGAAGCATTATACAAACATATTGCGTATGCGGTAGCAAGCACACGGGTTGGTATACCTGCGGGCCTAATAGATTTAATGAAAAAAGAAAGATTTTCTACACTACGAAACGCTAAAATAAGATTATCAAATCTTAAATCAGAAGAGTTAGCTCAAGTAATGAGGAACAAATCTAAGTGGATTAAAAGCTAATTAATATGCCAGAGTTAAATAAAGTATTTTCCGGAGGTGCTATGAATAAGGATCTTGATGAGAGACTTATACCACAGGGTTTTTATAGAGACGCGCAAAACATAGAGATACTTACATCCGAAGGATCTAACGTGGGTTCTGTACAAAATATTTTAGGCAATCAAGAAAGAAAATTAAAAACATCCCCAACAACAGAATGGTCTTCAGGTTATATTAGTAATTTAACTAATCCAGAATGTATCGGTAGTATCGCAGATACAGAAAATAATAAAATATATTGGTTTATAGCAACATCTGATAAAAGTGTTAGTGCTATAGCAGAATACAACGTAACAACTAAAGTTGTTTCTCCGGTTTTAGTAGACAAAAATAATATCCTCAATTTTAGTTCTAATTATCTAATAACAGGTGTTAATGTCATTGATGGTTTGTTGTTTTGGACTGATAACCAAACTGAACCAAAGAAGGTTAATATAGCTCAATGTAAAGAATTTCATCAAAATCCTGATAATAACGCAGATAATTTTACCACGCACACACAAATAAATGATGTTTTAGATAATGATGAAGATTTTAAAGAAGAGCATATAACAGTTATAAAGCAATCACCACTTAAAGCCCCAACATTAACACAATCTGCAACAAAATCAGATGGTGGAGTTGGCATAGCAGCTAATCCAGTTGATACATCAAAAGATTTTTCTGATGGTGGCTCAACAAATGTATTTAAAGCGGGTAGATTAACAACAATAAATGTTGATTTTTATCCAAACGCCTGGTCAAAAGGTGATATTATAAAAATTTCTAGATTAGCTGTGATAGATCAAATAAAAATTGAACTTTCTATTAGAGCAACTGTTTTAGGTATAAGAACAGGGACTACATTTAACTATTTTGTGGATATAAGAATCATATCTATTGATGATAGAATCGGAACAGGAGCGGAAACATGGGAATGTGTTTTGGAGGAAGATGATCCATTATATAAATTAAAATTTGTTAGATTTGCTTATAGATATAAATATAATGACAGTGAATATTCTTGTTTTTCTCCTTTCTCTGACACAGCTTTTGTCCCTGGTACTTTTGATTATAGACCTCATCTTGGTAGCAATTTAGGTATGGAGAATATTCTTAGAGAATTAACGTTAACATTTCCTGATTTGGTTTTAGATCGATCTCCCAACAATGTAGAATCGGTGGATATATTATATAAAGAATCCAATAATAATAACGTTAGAATAGTTACTACTTTAAAACCAACTAATAATATAGATGTAGATGACGTTAATTTTGGTAAAGATGAATTCGATACAACATTTACAATTACAAGAGAAATATTAAAATCACTCGTAGAATCAAACCAACTACTAAGACCATGGGATAATGTGCCTAGAAAAGCTAAAGCACAAGAGCTTGTTGGTAATAGAGTAATTTATGGTAATTATATAGAAAATTATGATGTTGATAAAGATCCTGAAATTATAGCAGATCAACTATCAGTAGATGTTATTGAATCCCAAACTTTTATTTCAGATGGTGGTACTCGTAAATTTACATTAAGCCCTGATGTATTTACTGAGTTTCCTATACAAGGCACTGATATTCTGGTTTATCTAGATGATAGTCTAGAAACTTTTGAGGATTTACCAAGAGGTGTTATATCAAATGATCCCTCGTTAGGTACATATGTGTTTTTCACGGGTGATATACCTGGGGCAGGATCTTTACGAATAGAGTATGATAGAAGAAATCGAGGTCATAAATCTGTAAAGTCACAAAGGACATACCAACTAGGTGTTGTATACCAAGATAAATACGGCAGACAATCTCCTGTGTTCACGAGCCAGCGTGCTTCTGTGTTTATAGAAAAACAAGCAAGTGCAACAATAAATAAGCTTATAGGTAATATATCTACAAATGCACCAGGTTGGGCAACACATTATAAGTGGTTTATAAAAGAAGGTACCAATGAGTACTATAATTTAGTTTTAGATACTTTTTATGCAGCGGAAGATGGTAACGTGTGGCTTACATTTCCATCATCTGAAGTTAATAAAATATTAATTGGAGATTATATTGAATTAAAAAAGCAACATAACGCAGAGATAGTTGTGAGTGAATCAGCAAAATTTAAAGTTATCGATATATCACTTGAACCACCTCCGTATGTTGAGTTTGAGCATGACCAATTGCATAAAGAAACTGTAACAAGATATGCCACTTCTCTAGGGAGTGTTGGTCTACCAACATATCAATTCTCTGGGCCTACGAATTCCGAAGAATTAAGTAAACATATGTCTCCGGCAATGAAAAGTATTAGATTTACAGCGGGAACTGGTGTAGATGCTAAGGTGTCAGGATGGTATGAAATTATAGATTCGAGTGTCTCAGCCACCAACGCTAATAAGAATAGTTGGGAATTTACATTTGATCGTCCTATCTCACCTGATGATGTATTTCTTGAAAACGCAACACAACTCAATATTGAGCTAAGAAAAAAAGAACCAAGAAGAGGTGCTCATTTATCTGGTAAATTTTGGGTTAAAGTACTTGATGGTTTAGAATTTCAAAGATATATTAGAGAGCCATCACCAACTGGAGGTGCTGGTTACCAAGCGCATATGTCTTTACCAGAGCGTAACTCTCAAGGTATACAAGAGAGGATAGATAATATAGATCAAAATAAACCCCAATTATCATGGAGGTTAAATGCTGGTAATAATCTTGAAACATGGACATCAAATAAACCTAGCAATATACAAAACGATCCTATAAATCTTACTTCCAATAAAAAAAATACACACCCTGAACTAAACAACCAATACTTTGGTTTAACACTAACAGGGTTTCGTTGGAATGAAAGTATCTCAGGAAAACCAACAGGCGGCTGGAGCGACAGTCAAATAGAGAGTGCAATAGAGGAAGCGCTTAGTCAACTTCAAGGTAAGGATTTCGCGGCAATGTTACATATCCAAGTAGGATCGGTAATACGTTTTTCTGATGAAACTGGAAAAAACTATAGTGAATTATATGAAGTTTTACCACATAGTGATTTTTATGAATATAGAAATTATTGGGATAATGCAACAATTTCACAGGGACCTTATTATTTTACAAGGGTATGGAAAATAGGTTTGTTGCATGAGAACACCGAGGGATATCAAGCAACAGAATTTACACACGTAGATGGTTCTGTTGGTGATAAACCAGCAACAAGGATTGAAATAATGATGAAAGTTGATGAACCAGATATTACCACTATGCGTGTAAAATCACCTGCTATATTTGAAACTGAACCACGTGATATTGCTGATTTAGATTTATACCATGAGATTTCTGATGCAATAGGTATTATTAAAGCATCCCCAACAACAAACTACGCGTTGCGAAGCAAAACAGGTACCACAAGTTTTACAAAAGATGTACCAAAAGTTATTAATGCGAATAATGAAGAAAACACTATAACACTAGATATTACAGTAAATGATATCGATCAAAATGAAACTTTAACGTTTATTGATTTAAATACAGGTTTTACGAGTGATATTATAACATCAACACTTAATGACACTGAGTTTTCTGGGTCAAACACTATTATACACGTTGGAACCGGTGGTCACGTTGGAACAGATATATTATCTTGGTCTAATTGTTTTACATTTGGAAACGGTGTTGAGTCAAATAGAATAAGAGACGATTATAATCAAGTATTTCTAGACAAGGGACCTAAAGTTTCTACAATACTTGAACGTTCTTTTAAAGAGGAACATAAAAAAGCAAGTTTAATATACTCAGGTATATATATTAACAAAAACGGTATTAATGGTAGCAATCAATTTATACAAGGAGAAAAAATTACAAAAAATTTAAATCCTGAATATGGATCAATACAAAAACTTAATACGAGAGATAGTGATTTAACCGCGTGTTGTGAAGATAAAATTATAAATATAGTTGCTAATAAAGATGCTTTATTTAATGCTGATGGAAATCCTCAGTTAATATCTAGTACAAATGTGCTTGGTCAAGCTATACCTTACGTCGGTGAACATGGTATTAGTAAAAATCCAGAATCATTTGTTTCTCATGCTTATAGATCATATTTTACTGATAGTGCGCGAGGAACAGTTTTAAGATTGTCTAGAGACGGCTTAACCGATATTGGTAGTAAGGGTATGGGAGATTACTTTGGAGACAACTTAAAAACGTCTACATCGTTAATGGGTAGTTATAATGAAGATAAAGATGAGTATATACTTACATTAAAAAAAGCAACCGATGAATCAATAGCTTTTTCAGAGACTGCAGGTCAAGGTGGTGGATGGACAAGTTTTAGATCATATATTCCAGAAAGTGGTGTTGGTATTGATAGTATATATTATACATTTAAAAATGGTTTAATATATTCTCATGATAATACCACTAGAAATACGTTTTATGGTGGATCAGCAGTTGAATCGAGTATTAATGTTATGTTTAACGAAGCAAGTGAAACTATAAAAAGTTTTAAAACGATAGCGTACGAGGGAACACAACAAAGAAAATACAGATATGAAGGTACTATTAATAGTGTTACATACGGCGATAATGATAATTTATCTTTAGCGAGGTTAATAGAATTAACACCAACGTCTACAGAGCTTAACGCATTGACGTCAGAAGAAAGACAAGCAGGTTGGTATTTAGATTCAATTACCACAGATCTACAAACTGGTAGTATACAGGAATTTGTTGGTAAAGAAAATAAATACTACAACCATTTAAGGGGTGATTCATTAGATGATACTAATTTAGATTCATCTGAAATCTCTGTTCAAGGTATAGGTAAAGCACACGCCGTAGCAGATGCTGGTGGTCAAACAACCGCGGAAGTTAATGTTATAATAAAGGGTTTAAATGTTAATGAGTTATCTATAAGTGGTACACCTACAGGTTATTCTACAAATAGTACTAATGATGAATTTACAAAAACTTTCACCACCTCAACTGCATTAAACACAATTACAATAGATATTAATTTAGATCCTAATGATGGGTATTCCTTACCAACATCACTTACTATTAGTGGTAACGCAACGGCATCATCATATAATTCAACCACTGGTACTGTTACTTTAACGTTGACAACAAGTGGTACTGTAACAACAAGTGGTCATACAGAAACAATTACTATTACATCACCTAGTATTTTAAATAAAAATAATGTTGCTGGTGAGTATATAGTTCAAGGTAGTAATATAGTACTACCAAAAGACATTGGCACAACGAAATCTTATAGCGCTACGGGTTATGAAGCGAATACATCAGTGGTGGTAGATGCGTTTCAATGTTTATCAGCAGTTTCTGCTAATGTATTTGGAAAAGTAGTTAATGGTTCATACGTAGAACCAACAGCAGGGGATTTATTAACCGTTGATACAAAAAACGATATCAATGGAAGATACAAACTTATTATGTCACAAAAAAATTATAACTCAAATGGTCAATTAGTTGCCTTTTATGCTGCTGTTGAGTACACATTTGGTAGTGAATCCACTATAACAGATGATGAAATTACTATAAACTTACCAACAGTAAATACGATAGATGAAATTATAAACCCAAAAATCACAAGGATAGAATTAGGTAAACTTGTTGGTGGGAAATTTGTTCTTGATAATTCAACTGTAGGTCACAATGGCGCAAATGATATAAGATATTTTAAAGTTTCTGGGAATCCTGGTGCTAAATTTGGTATTACAAGAAGATCCCCAGGTCCTGCGCTTGGTTGGAAATTAAATGGTGCTAATAGTGATATTGCAGCTGATGCTCTTACTATACCAGATGATCAAAACTTTTTACTTGTTAAAGTTGAATGTGGTGATAGAAGTGCGCAAATGGAATTAGCAGACACAGGATTTTTTGTTAATAGTACTTATTTAAAAGATGATTTTTATGAAATATCTTCTGTATCACCAACAGAGCATATACAGATAGACCAACATGGTTGGTCGAAATTAAAACTTGCTATTACAAGTAGTAATTATGGTGGTAGTGGTAGTGGTATAGGAACAGATTATACTGTGTATGAAGATGTTAGTAGAGAATTTTTAACAAATTCCACTGATTCAGCTTTTGATGATGATACTGCTATTACAGCTAAAGTAATTACAGCAGAAGCAGAAACACGTAAAGTAATTACCAATCCTTCAAGCCCAACAAAATTTATTCCTTTTAAATATGTATTTGATCATGGCGCTAGTGCAGATGATACATTAAATAGAAGTGCTAGTGAAACAATAGGTAGTGGACTAGATTTTTCTCACACAGGTAACGGTGGGGCAAATGATGATGATGGTTTTGATATTACAATAAGTAATTTAACAACAACATTAACTGAGGGATCTGGTGGTAATGCTACTAAATTAACAGTGATGGGGTTAGCAACCGTCAATCAATATGGTGATGGTTCATCAACTCCTAGTAGTGGTTATAATATTTTAAATTTCAACCCAGACGCATTAATAACAAAAGGTAGTGGCGTTTCTAGTTTATATGTTAATTTATTTGGCGCAGCTGGTGGTAATATAGCAACAACCACAAGTAGAGGGGATATACCAGTTACTATAAACATAGGCACGTCAGATGGAACAAATTACACAGGTACAGTTACATTTGTACCTTTAGCTTCTTTCTTTAATGGTAAAACAACTAGTCAAATAACAATAAGCTACACGCTTGATGGTTTTACAAATAACGGATCCGCAACAAATCCTAGCGGTTGGACAGGAGCATATACAGGTGGCACAGCAACTATAGCTATAAACGTAAACCTTGATAATGCGAGTGGTGGTAACTTAATAGCTGGTGATGCGCCGTTAACGATTCAATATAGTGCAAGTTAATAAAAAGATATGGCAAGAAATATAACAATAACATTTACGTACGATATAAACGATTTAGTTCAGGTGAACGATATTGTATATTATCAAGCGGCGGGTACTGTTACTATAATTAAACTAGGTGCTGTAGTAGAAATAGATTTTACAAACAAAACAATTACTGTAACTATCACTGATACAACAAGACCACCTGGCGACGGTGATTATATCTTTTTTAGCAAAGACAATAAAGCACATCAGTCAGATATAATAGGTTATTATGCTGAAGCAGTAATGAAAAATAACAGTACAGAAGAAGCGGAGTTATATCAACTATCAGCTCAAATAACGCCGAGTAGTAAATAACAAAAAAAAAGTGTAATTATAATATATAAACGATAAAATTAAAAAAATGGAAGAATTATTATTATTAATAAATCCTATTATAGATTTTCTAACAAATAATCCAGAAGGAGTAACGTTAGCATATTTTGGCCTTGGAGGAGGGGGTACATCAAGTCAAGGTGGATGGACGTTTACAAATCAACCATACCAAGGAACAACAAGCGGAACAAGCGGAACAACCGGTACAAGTTCTCTTGTAGATAGATTTAAAGCTATGGATCCTGCCTTGCAAACTCATATGGCATCGAGTGTAGGTAGTGGTGTAGCAGGTTTATTTCAAGGTATTTTTGAAATGGGTGATGCAAGACAGCGTGTAACAGATACCAAAAAAGAATACAAAGCACGAAAATTAGCTTTAGGTGGAGTTGATACATCCAATCCATTTGCAAGAATAAGAAATCCATATGCAAATCTTGAAGTAAACAAACAGCAGGCTGAATTTCAAGTACAACGAGGTCAACAAGCTTTAGTTGATACAATGTCGCAAATGCGTGGAGCGACAGGCGGTAGTGGTGTTGCAGCGTTAGCACAAGCGATGGCCAATCAACAATTAGGAAATATACAACAAATATCAGCGAATATAGGTCAACAAGAATCTGAAAACACAAGACTGAGAGCAACGGGTGCTATGGAAGCACAAACATTAAGAGGTCAAGGGAAACTTCAATCTGCTGAATTAACAGGAGCTAAGCAAAGTGTGTTATTGGATTATGCTGTAAAAGAATATCAAGCTGCAGAAAAATACAAATCAGAATTAACAGGTGCTGTGGCAGGAGGTGTTGGTAGCATGGCAAGCGCAATGTTTACTGGCGGTATGGGTGGACTATTCACGCCATAAAGAATAATAAACTAATAAATTAATTATATGGGATTTACAGGAACAAAATTAGAAACAATAGGACCGGTTTTTGTCGATTGGGCAAAATCGTTTGAGAAGGGATTTGATACAAAAGCAGCTGAGGACTATTTGAAGCTAAAAAATGATCAGTATATTTTAGATCGACAGTCAAAACCTGAGATACCAGAAACACCACTAGATGGACTCAACGATAACGGGGCGTTAACAACTAGATTCACAGACATGCGAGCAAGGTATGATGAGTTGGCTGATATACGTAAGAAATATCCAAGCGCAAGAGATAAACATATTGATGCTACCAAAGAGATGAATAACATTATAAAAGAGATGAATAATGTTGAGGAAGTATTCGGATTAATAGAGACGGCATCTTTAGAGCATGCTGCGGATCCCACTCAGTTCCCTGGTGATATGATGATGGGACCAAGTGTAGAACATGAAATATATTTAGATATAGTTAATGGAAATTTTGGTGAGGGTAGTGAAATATCAAAGATTGAATTTGAAGATAATACAATAAAATTTGTTTCAAGGTCTACTGGCGAGAAGTACGCGTGGACAGATTTAAGAAAACCCGAGGGAAATCCAAAGTTGATTGATGCATTTGATAATAAATTACTAGATCCAGATAGTGGTCTAGTTGCAAAAGCTATAGCGGGAGACGCAGAAAAAGTTAACAGCCTGGGAGCTGAAGTTCAACATACAATAAGGGAAATCGGACGTACAAGTTATAATGATTTATTTCCTCTACTTATGGGGCAGCATTTTACCCATTTTACTGTAGAAGGAAAAGATGGACGCCAAGGAACCCCTGATGATTTAAAATCATTTCAGGTAAGCGCTACTGATAGTGATTTATATGCACAATATTTCAAGAACACATTTTCTAATTGGGATGAATTTATTAGTATAGATACCAATGGAGGAGTTACACCACTAAAGAAAGAAGTTGATTGGAAAAAGTGGGCAAATCCTAAATATGCAGCAAGAATGGGATTAAAATTAGAAGAAGGTAAAAATGCTAGTTTTATAAAAAGTCAGGTTACAGATTTTTTAACAGAGTATTGGGGTAACAATGTAACACAAATGGCAAGAGCCGCAGAAGTCATGAAGAACAAAAAGGATCAAGAAGAAAAAAATATCATAAAAGATCCTTTAAATTTGAATAGAACGGGACTCAACTCTAATGAATACACTAGAAGAAGAAAAATTGTCGCGGGCGAGGGATTCTTACAAAATGTTCAAACAGAAGCAGAGGAAATATTTAGAAATAAATATCCAGATCTAACATTCGATGTAGATAGCCCTGAATTTAAAAAAGAATTTGGTGAGGTGTTTGTTAGTAAAATAAATAGTTTTAATGTAGCAAATAGAAAATATGATCCAAAAAGAATATTCACTTCTGTTAGTGATGCTAGGTTATCAGCGTTTCGTCTTATGGATGCAGAGACAGTAGAAAACATGATTAAGAGAAATTATAAAAACTATGAGAGCAATGTAAACTATATAAACTTCAGCGAAATACTAGCAGCTGAAGACGGTATACCTGTTGATAACAAACTTGAAGCAGGAATTAACAACTTAGTTGATAGATTTATTGGGATACAGGATTTAGCTAAAAATCAAGAAATAAAAAAAGTGGGACACTATGTAGGCAGTGATAACAGATATAAAGCCGGAGTTCGAATTGTTATGAATGAAGGTAACGAACTTAAAGAAATTGCAAACTCTCTTAATATAAATCTTGAGGGTTTAAAGTCATGGAAAGCTTTAACAGAGACAACATACACGGGAGATGCACTTAAACAAAATCAGGAAAAAATAAAAAACCAATTTAAGGAGGTTGTCAAAGAATTAAGAACGGCTTTCTGGCAAGAAAGAATGTCAAGGGATGTAGCGTATAAAAACCCTGATATGATATTAACATATGATGATGATGGTGTAACACAATTCCAAGGTATATCTATATTTGGTGGCAGAGGATTAGAAGTTGATGAAATATCAGGTAAAAATGTATTAAATCTAGGATTTATGGGAGGTATTCAACTCGATGCTTATGGTCAAGATATAATGGATGAAAGATATTTTCTTCATTTAACTAATTAAAAATCCTATGTTAACACTCGAAAACGTTTATAAGCTTTTAATACAACAAGGTAAAATAAGTGGTAGTTTTGAAAATTTCCACAAAAGCTATAAGTCTAATGTTAACTTCCAACAAACAATTAACTCTATGATTAAAAATCTAGGTTTACTAGATTCTGACTTACCTAAAGAGGCTGTTAGTCCACAATCTCAAACTCAAACTCAAACATCTGGTTTTCCTAAGCAAAGAGGCATCTGGGTTGACACTGACCAATCAGTGGAAACAGAAAACTGGTTAGATAAAATACCTATTATAGGTGATTTTTTATCTGATATGGTAAAGTATACAGTTGGTGGCGCTAAGGCTGGTATGACTGCCGATGAAAGCGTTGCTCTTATGAAAAGAGTTTTTGGTGATCAGAAAGCAACAGATGAAGAGGTATTGCGATACATTGAAGCATATAATGAAATGGCAGATCCAACGACCGTGACAGATGAAATGCAAGAATATCAAAGAATATACGAAGAAGAAGGTAAGGGTGTTTGGGGTGTTGTAAAAGGATTAACACATAATCCATCTGTTATGCTTGGTTTATTTCTCCAGTCAATGTCCACGCAGGTCGCTGCGGCTGGTTCATCAAAAGAAGTCGCAGGAGCAGGAGCAGCTTTTGCTAGTATAGGTGCAGGGGTTGGTGCTAAGTTTGGTGGTATCGGTGCTATTCCAGGTGCTATAGCGGGGGCTATGGGTGGTATTGCTACAGGTATGGAAGCAGCATTAACATTTGGTGAATTATTAAAAGAAGAAGCAGGTGAAGGGAATTTTACACTTGAGGGTGTAAGAGCAGTACTTAACGATCCGGAAAAAGCTGATAGTTTTGTTAATAAGGCTTTACAAAGAGGTTTGACTATAGGTATGATAGAAACACTTACCGGTGGTATAGCGGGTAAAGCAACGAAAGTAATTAGTAGATCTAGAGGAATGGGATTAGGAACAGCAGCTGGTTTAACAACTGAAGCAGTTGGTGGTAGTGTTGGTGAAACAGCTGGTATGTTAGCAGCTGGCCAGGAACTTGATACATCAGAAATACTTCTTGAAGGTATAATAGGTAAAGGAAACAGTATGGTTAATGTTCTTGCTAATTTATCTCAACCTGGAAAGTATACAATCAACGGCGAGGCATATGATAGTGCAGGTAAATTTGTAGAAAAATTAAACTTAATGAACAACGAGACATTAAGAAAAGCAAAAATTAATGTTGAAAATAATGATGTTGTAGAGAACTTAGTAAATAAAAAGAGACAACAAGCTTTATACGACTTAGCGATAGGTAAAGAAGTTACCAATATAAAAGATAGAAAAGAAATTATAAAATTAGAAGAAGAGTACGCTAAAGTAAAAGACCAAACAAGTGTAGCGGGTAACATAAAAGCAACTGAATTAAGAAACAAAATTAAAGATATTTTAAACAAATACAAAGGCGGTGAAACTACCGTTAAATCGGTTATCAAGCAAGGTGCATACATAAGAAAGGTCTCTAATCTTGAAAATAATCTAGCTAAAACAAAAGCGTTTGCAAAAATTCTTGGTGTTGACTATAAGTCAATGTCAAACGATGAGTACGTAAATTTTATAAGTGAATATAATTCTAAACACAAAACAAATTTTGACATAGAAGGTGAGGGTCAAATACTTCAGGACAATACAACAAACAAACAGGTGATAGTTATAAATAAAGACGTAGCACAACAAAGTGATCAGTTCACCGTTGGTCAACATGAACTACTACATGCACTACTTCACTCAACATTAAAAAATAACGACGCAACAGCCATTAAACTAGGACAAGAGCTAGAGAAACATTTAGATAAAATTAACCTAAAAACAGTAAAAGATAGTAAGTTTAAAGCAAGGTTAGCAGCATACAAACAAGCTGCAAAAGATGGAAGAATAAAAGAAGCTGACAGGTGGGAAGAAGTGTTAACACTAACGTCAGAAGCTATGGCTAATAACGAGTTAAAATATGATCAAACCGCTATGGATAAAATAGCAGACGTGTTAAGACAGTTTTTGAGAAAACATTTTAACGTTAACATAAAACTTAATGAAGCTGAAGATGTTTTTAATTTTATTAAAGACTACAATAAAAGTTTTGATGAAGGTAATTTATATAAATCATTTGGTAGAATGTCCACTAAAGGATTACAAGGTAAGTTAATACAAGAACCGGTATTACAAATAACTCAAAATATTATTAATAAAAATAAAATTGGTGATTATAATATTGACGACACAACTAGAAAAGAAATTGTAAATGGTTTTGAGGAAAGTTTGGGTGTTGAAGAAGCTGTGCGGGAAGCTGTGCCTTATTTTATACCTAAAATAGAGGCGGTTGTTGCAAGAGACAGAGATTATACCCTGACAGATTTAACAGCAAGAGAGATTCAGGAAGAGAAGAGCGATATAATACAACAAACGTTATATAATTTAATATTGCATGGTAATACATTTGATAGAGCTAAATTTCCAAATCAAGATTTTGATGCATACCTAAACTCATATATTACGAAAAAATTTGGATCCGCGGTTAAAAAAGTACAAAGAAAAGAAACAAAAATAACTCCGGCTCAGCAAAGAAAATCCGAAAGAATAATTAGCGAAAGCACAACTGAAACCGTAGCAGGAGGTATAACTGATAAGTATGTACTTGATAAGACCACACAAGCAAAATTAACCGAAGCTGTTAATGAAAATGTACAGCGCGCTTTAAAACAAATAGTGGTAGGTAGAAAACCCCGTCAAGTAAAACTTGATATACATAATAAATTTAGAAAAGAAGCTATAGCAAAAGATATAAAAAATACTATAAAAGATAGAAAAACCTACAAAAAGCATTTAGAAAATAATCTTGAAGAATTTTACAACGAAGTTCCAATATCAGTATTAACTAAAAGATTCAGGCCAGATGAAGAAACAGCAAAAAAATACAATGAAGATCCTGATTTATTTGTTAAACCTGCTATCAACCCAGAGACAGGTGTACAATATAGAATAACAAAAACAAACACATCCCAACCTGGTGTATGGGCAAAAAACGATTGGAATGATATTAAAGAGCGTGCGATAGCATGGCATTTATCGTGGACAGATAAAAATGGAAAAGTTCATGATTTACCAGCTAATTTACTTGGTACTAGAAAAGACAAACACGTTCAAGAAATATCTAGTTTATTTGGTATGAAGGCGGCAAATATAATCACATCATCACCTGAATTTGTCGATTCAGTAAATGATTGGGTTGAATTTTCTGAATTAAAAGCTGATGAAATTATAGAACACACAAATAATGTTACTAATATTAGATCTAAATTAAAATTCAGTCTAAACACGTTTACTAATCATGGTAAACCCGTGTTAAAAGATTTCTTCTTGCATGGTTGGGCTGACCCAGAAACATATAACAATTTTAAACAAACTATAATTAATAGAGTTCCAAAAGAAGAGCGTGAGAGTTTTATAGAATGGTTAGATGATCAAGAAGCAACAGTTGTACCTCTTGATGTAGATGGTTGGTCAAGGAAACAAGAGAGTTGGTTGAAAGAAAATGATATAGACGCACACGACCTTTATAAAAAAGATATTGGAGGTAAAAATCCAAATGGTATAGCTAGAAAACAACTTGAAACAGGTATTATAAATCTTGTAAAGAAAATGGATCCAACGATGTTAAATATAATATCGCAACTTGGTGACAGCGCACAACTTAGTTTCTTTGGTTGGGAAGCACATAATCTTTCAAAACAAGATGGTAAAGGTATGAAAAAGGGAGATCAAGACTCTATAAATATACTAAATGCTATAAAAGATAGAATCAATGAGAAGGAAGTGGATCCAGATTTTCAAGATTTAGGTGTTGAGATTCTTGACGAAGAGGGAAATATAAAACCTAATATATTAAATGAAATTCAAAATGTTCAGGGTGGGAAATTATATGGTGATATCTGGAATGTTTTATTTACCAAAGATACAAACAAAAAAGAAAAACTCACAGAGCTAAAATCAAGAATGATACTTGCTAATAATTTAAATGAAAAATTATTTAAGTACGTTAATAAAAAATTAGCAGATTTAAATACAAGTAAAAATCCTATAGACAGGGTTGCTGTTCTTAGAATATATAAAGGAACACAAAACGCAACAAGTGGTTTTCATAGAATGTTTGCCAAGTTTAAACACGTGGAGGTTTATGAAGGCGTATCACAAGCTCCATGGGTCAGTATAAGTAAGACTGATAAAAGTAATATAAAGTATATAGCTAGTAAACCTAAAGAACCTTCAAAAACGCGAATTTATAAACCAAATACTAGCCATCCATTATATAAAGAAGCAAAGGTTTTATCTGATGATTTTAACAAAAAAAATGCTAAAGAAATAGCTAAGGGAAAAATGGAGGCAGCGGTGCCAACCAGTTTCCTAAAAAAATATACAGAACATTTAAAAGAGAATGTTTTTATGTTAGATAATACTTATGATTTAGCAAAAGAACAAAGAAAAGAGGAAAAAGACTCAAAAGAATATTACGATAAATTAAGCGAAGCTTTTTCAGAATACGATTCTAGCTTGAATTCACATGTTACTACTCTTGATATGGATAACGCTGACATTAAGGGGAAAAAGAAACGCGCTAGAACAATGGGTATAGGTGATAAAAAATTATATTATATTGAATCTGGAAAAATGAAAAATATATTTGATGTTGTCGAAGGTAAACCATCAGTTGAAAGTATAGTTGATAAACTGATGCTTCAAACGGAACTTGATAATTTAAAGGTAGTAAAACCAGTTACCGATAAAACTTCAAAACTTAAAATAAATATTAATGAGGAATTAAAAAAATTTAAAAACTACGATAAAGCTATAGAAATGGCAAATCGTATTAATCCACCTAAAAAGGGTGCTAGCTTTATTGATTTTGATGATACATTAGCAACAACAAAAAGTAAAATTAAATATACAATACCTAGAAGATTACCTGATGGAAGATTTAACTGGCATGTAGTCGGGTGGGGAGCAAGACCGGATAAAGGATCTTTAACACCAGCGGAATTTGCTGAACAACATGATAAGTTAAAAGCAATGGGTGCTAAGTTTGATTACTCAGAATTTAACGAGGTAAAAGGTGGAAAGAAAGGACCATTCTTTGATAAAGCAAAAGCATTAAAAGATAAGTTTGGCAACAGTGATATCTTTATAGTTACAGCAAGGCCAGCAGCAGCAGCCCCAGCAATAGCATCATTCTTAAGGGGTGTTGGGTTAAATATAAAAGAAGAGAATATAATTGGATTAGAAGATGGTAGACCTGAAGCGAAAGCAGAAGTTATCGTTGATAAAGCAGCTTTAGGTTATAATAATTTCTTATTTGCTGATGATCAAATAAAAAACGTCGAAGCAGTGGATCAAGTGCTTAATTCCTTAGATGTTGAAGGAAAAACTTACCAAGTACAGCAAAAATTTAAATTAAATTTAGATAAAGAATTTAATAAGATAATACAAGAAAATACAGGGTTAGATCTTAACGCTAAGTTTTCTGAAGCCGCAGCTAAACAAAGAGGTGCCATGAAAAATAAGTTCTGGAAAAGATTATTTATCCCACCTAATGCTGAAGATTTTATGGGGCTATTATATCACATGATTGGTAAAGGTAAAATAGGTGAACGACAAAAAGCTTTCCTTAAGAAAGCGTTAATTGATCCGTTTGCCAAAGCAACCACAAGGATGAATAATGCAAAGCAAAGAATTTCTAATGAATACGATAAACTTAGAAAGCAATTTCCTAATGTTAAAAAGAGATTATTAAAAGCAACTGATTATAATAATTTTACGTTCGATCAAGCTATAAGAGTATATATCATGAATAAAAATGGTATTGAAATACCAGGTTTATCTAAAAGAGACACGTCTGCTTTATTAAAAATTGTTAAATCCGATCCTGAATTAATTGCGTATGGGGATAGTGTATCAAAAATTTCGCGTCTCGATGAAGGTTATATAACACCAAAAGATACGTCTTGGTTAGCCGGTACTATAGAAAGTGACTTAAGAAACGTAAATGTACAAGAGAATAGAGGCAAATATCTTAAAGAGTGGATTGAAAATAAAAATATAATATTTTCAAAGAAGAACTTAAATAAAATAGAAGCTACATATGGTAGTAATTTCAGAGAAGCTATGGAGGATATACTGGTAAGAATGGAAACTGGTATTAACAGAAAAACTGGTAAAAATAGATTAGTCAATGAGTTTACTGACTGGATAAATAATTCTGTTGGGGCTGTTATGTTTTTAAATAGAAAATCAGCTATACTACAAACTATATCTTTTGCAAACTTTATAAACTGGACGGATAATAACCCT
>Ga0208407_1000201_pt1 | contig 28413 bp, 23 predicted proteins | sample ETNtaG_9_FD_185775 | JGI IMG/M metagenome (GOLD analysis project Ga0208407, IMG submission 185775) | Marine microbial and viral communities from oxygen minimum zone, Eastern Pacific Ocean - ETNP201406SV69 (SPAdes) (version 2) | ecosystem: Environmental > Aquatic > Marine > Oceanic ...
AAACCCATGCATTTATGCCTTCTTTTCTTGAAGGAAAAAAATTATCATAAACTTCATATTTTGATAATTTAGTGTCTACAATATTTTCTTTATCTTCCATTTTACGTTCAAGTAATTCCGGTAGTTTTCTATAAGAATCAGGTCCAAGAATGATATCGACATATGGCTTAGTATCAAGGATATCATCTTTTAAATGCTGTGCCATACAACCTAATACACCAATAATTACATTAGGATTATTATGTTTTATTCTTGAAAAAACTCCAAGACGAGAATGAACCTTTTCTTCAGCATGTTCTCTAATTGCACATGTATTCACAAAAATAATATCAGCCATATCCATAGAATCAACGGAAGAATATTTTTTTGCTTTAAGTATGCCCTCAATCATTTCAGAATCTGCCACATTCATTTGGCATCCATAAGTTTCTAGGTAATATTTACCCATAATATAAATGTTTAGTTACGAAACCCAGAATTTATGTGAGTTATTTGCTTTATTTTATTTGATATACCCACTGAAGAAATAATCCAATGGGTTTTGTGGAACACCATTACGATGGACTTCATAATGTAGGTGAGGACCGGCTGATCGTCCTGTGTTACCTGATTTACCAATAAGATCGCCACGTTTTACTTTTTGACCCCATTTAACATAAAACTTTGATAAATGTGCAAAAATTGTTCTATATCCATATCCATGATCCAATTTAATTACTTTCCCAAACCCTCCCTGTCTAGCAGAATATTTAACTACACCATCAGCAGGTGCATAAATATTAGTACCAGAGGGAACAGTGATATCCTGACCATAATGAAAACGAGGTTTACTAGTAAAGGGGTCATTACGATATCCAAATCCTGAATTTATATATCCTCCATTTACTGGACGAATAGATGGAATTGACTGCAAACGATCTGACTCTTTTATTACTTTATTATAAATATTTGAATAACTAGCAAGTTCTAATTTCACTTTCCTAGTTAGATTATCAACATTCATCTCTAAATCAATTAATTTGCTAGCAGGATCTGATAATTGATTTTCCAATTTAAGAGGTTTCACAACCTCCATACCTCCAATACCTAACTTTCTAACATCTTTATCTATTTGGGGCATATTAGCATACGTCCTCAATGCGCGATCTTTTTCTTCTATATTGACTACATGTGTAGATAATAAGTCCATCTGTTGCTGAAGATTTGTTAACGTAAGCGATAACTGACTATAATCCCTTTTTAAACTTTTTAATTTTGTCTGATATAAAATTTTAGTAAGGTAATCTGTAGCAAAAAATAAACCTGTGCCAACAATTGATACACATAGGAAAATTACTATCAATAGTTGATTTTTAGAAAAATCCCATTGATTACCATTCTCATCATCATATGAAATAAATGTATAACGATGATCATTAATACTAGAGGATATTTTTTTTCTTCTCTTAAGCATAACTAGGGAACTTAATAATATTAGTATAATTCCGAAAGATTTTACTATAAAAACTATGATTAATTCAAAATAATTAATGAATATATATTTTTAATAATTGAGAACGCGTCACGTGCCTAAGCCTTTGTAATGCTCTATCTTTAATTTGTCGTACTCGCTCACTTGATATATTCAAATCATGTCCTATCTCTTGAAGATTCTTTTGCTGATTTCCTTCAAAACCAAAATAATAGACAAGAATTAATTTTTCTCTTTCTTCTAATGTATCTAGAACAGATAGAATTTCTTTTTCAAGGCTCTTCTTCATTAGATTTGCTTCTGGTCTAGGATCCTTTGATGCTAATAAATGCAATAGAGCAGTATCAGAATCTCCAAATGGCTCCTCCAAAGAAATGGGTTCAGTAATAATTCGTTTTATGTCATCTATCCAGCTTGCTGATGTTTTTGTAATTTCAGCTAGTTCATCTGCCGTTGGTTCTCTTTCAATATGCTGTTCTAATTCAACAGATTTTCTATATAACTTACCCATAGACTCTCTGACATGTGCTGGGAGCCTTATCACTCTTCCAGTTTTTTGAATTGCTTGACGTATTCCTTGAGTAATCCACCATACTGCATAAGAGATAAACCGAAAGCCGCGGGTTTCATCAAACCTATCAACCGCCTTGATTAAACCCAGATTTCCTTCATTTATAAGATCTTCAAAAGGAATACCTTGCCCTTGAAATTTTTTTGCTACAGCAACAACAAACCGTAGATTATGAGTAATCAGTTTATTTATCGCCTCTAGGTCTCCTTTTTTGGCAAGTTCTGCCAAAATAATTTCATCTTTTGGATCAAGTGGTTGATAATCTTTTATCTCATCTAGGTATAATTCAAGGGAACGTTTATTACCTATTTCAGGTCTATTATTCAAAATAGATCAGCTATAATTAATCTTTATTAGAGATTGATTCTTTTAAATTTTCATCTTCAGAATCAATCTTTTCATTAATCTCTTTTTCTTTATTTTGATACTCTAAATTAGGATTATCTATTGCAAATTCGATATCTGCATCAGGAATATTGTATTCCTCTTTTATAGCTCTAATATCAGTTATTTTTTTATCAATTTTTAATTGAATATTATCAATTTTTTCAACAAGATTAAAAAATTCTTGATTACCTGAAAAGTTTACCATGTTCTCATCTTTTGCATATTTTGTTACCATACGGCCCATCTCTTCATATAAAGTTGTTAACTCACGCTGTAATTGATGTTCCTCAATTTTAATCTTACTTATTTTAGTTAATTCTTCGGTCTTTGCAACTGCAATTTTACTAACCTCTTCTGCTTTTTCTACAGCAGCTGAACTCCAATCCTTCATGTTTTTTTTTAAATCATTCCAGAGTTTGGTCATTTTATAATATCCTAGGTATAAATATGATTATTTTGATTTATTAAGAAAAAGATTTGCCATATAAAAAATTCCTGATCCAATAACTAAAGATGATAACTCTATATCCATATTACGTAATCGTATACCTAATACAAAGCCAGAAATTATAATTATCATCGCAAATAATTGAATTCCTCTAAGAAAAGCGTATCGCATATTGTTTAGTAAGTTTAATACTATTAATAATTTTTTTCCAATTCCAATTATAAGCTGATCTTAAAATATTTAGAGGATTATTATTTTTTTCAAATTTATTTACCCAATAATTGATATTATCAATTGATAATTTTTCAAATAAAAGTCTATTAGCAAATGAAATTCTTCTCTTATTATTTAACTCACGATTAATCATCTTCGATTGATATCCTTTTCCAGATAATTTACATGCAGCAGATAGTCCAGAATACATTGCCATCCTCATACCAAAACCAAATAGATAATCTTGATACCCACCGGCTTCACCTACCATTATAGTGTGATTTCTATCCCAAAGTCTTGGTAGATTAAAGCTACCTCGATTAGCAAATTTACTTTTAACCTCAAAATCAAACCCATGCGTTTTAAAATATTGTATACAAGGTTTTAATGGATCACTAAAATTTGAGTTTTTTTTAAATGCTGTTGCTATAGTACCAAAACCATCATTAATAATTAAATATGCATAACCTCTTGGTGCAAATTCTTTTCCTAGTAATAAATGCACTTGGTTTGGTAAATCAGTTACAATTTGTGCTCCACAAATATATGCTGCAGCACGATATGTTCCTGTCGCATCAATATGGGATGCAGAAATATTATAATGTTGATTAAATCTAAATCTTACATTTAAGCTATTACATATTTTTGCCAAGTAATTATCTAATGAATCGCTAGAAGTCCCCCTCTTAACTATATAAAAAAAAGGGTTCTTAGATTCAATTTTAACAGGTGAAGCGTCATTTAGATGTACAGAAAATTCATATATAGGGCACTTTGGAATATTATTAAAACCTATACCGCATTCTGCAATTGATTCGGATACATTCTTTGAAAAGATCCAATTCTCAATCCCCTCAAAATCTCCATCTCTAGAATCACCAATTTTGCTTTTCTTTTCATGTATTATTACAGATTTACCAAATTTAGAAAGATTAATTGCTGCAGTCATTCCAGCAATTCCAGCTCCAACAATATGAATTTTAGAATTTTCTTTTGTTTTCAAAAAATGAAGTGATTAGTTAACAAATAATTTGTTGGACGGATAAAATTTCTGGTATATCACTTAATAATTGAATAATAGGAGACGCGACTTCTGCATCTAGTCTTATAACAGCGAAAGCTTCATCCATTTCAGATGTATTGCTTAAAATATATGCACCTATATTAATTTTATTTTCTCCTAAAAGAGTTCCAACTTTTCCAACAACACCTGGAACATCTTCATTTTTAATAAATAATAAGTTCCCCATTGGATTTATATCCATTTCATGTCCTAGGATATTAACTAATCGTAGTTGGTTGCCATCAAAAACACTTCCACAAAGTGGGATTTCTTTATTACCAGATACGACACAAGAATTAATTAGGTTAGTATAAGAACCATCTTCATTATTTGCTCCATATTCAATAACAATGCCTCTTTCTTTTGCAAGATATTCAGCATTAATATAATTTACTCTATCAGGGACAAGATCATTTAATAATCCCTTGATAAAAGATAACATAATTGGTTTAATATCATCAAAAGGTCCTTGAACCTTCACTTTTACTTTTTGGATAGCGCCTTGAGCTAGTTGACTTTGGATTATACCCATTTTTTCTGCAAGTAATAAATGAGGTTGAATCTGTTTTAATATATTCATATCACCTATAGGAATATTTAATGCACCTGAAAGCTTATTATCAATAATATAGTCTCTTACTAATTCACAAATTTTTACTGATACTCCTTCTTTAGCTTCTTTAGTAGAGGCACCAAGATGAGGAGTCATAAGAATATTATCAATAGTAGTAAAAGGATGGTCTTTTTTAATAGGCTCTTGTACAAAAACATCTATAGCAGCACCAGCAATTATCCCCTCATTAACTGCAACAGCTAAATCTTCTTCATTAATAATTCCTCCGCGAGCAACATTGATTATCATAGCTGTTGATTTCATCTGTTTGATTCTTTCTAAATCAAACAGATTATCTGTAGAATCTAGTTTTGGTACATGTACTGAAATAAAGTCAGATTGCCTAGTAAGAGTATCTAAATCAGTTAATTTAACTTCATCTGGACTGAAAATATTATCAGCTATATATGGATCATAGCCTATTACACTCATTCCAAATGATAAACATCTAGACATTACTTCTCTGCCAATCTTACCTAATCCAACTATACCTATTGTCTTATTTTTAAGCTCAGTTCCAATAAGATTATTACGATCCCAGTTTCCAGAATTAAGTCTCTGATTTCCAATAGAAATATTTCTAGCTAATGATAGCATGATACCAATTGTATGCTCAGCTGCAGATACTGTATTAACATCTGGAGTATTCATCACTATGATCCCTTTTTGAGTAGCTGCAGAAATATCAATATTATCAACGCCAACACCAGCACGTCCAATAACCTGTAATTTTTTTGCAGTATTTATTAGATCTTTATCAATAATAGTTCCACTTCTAATAATCCATCCATCAACTTCTGCAACTATATTTAATAGCTCTTTTTTTTCAATATCTATATTGTAAACAATACTAATATCTGCATTTTTTAATACTGAAAGACCAGCATCTGAAAGTGGATCCGTAATGAGAACTTTAATTTTTTTATCTTTCATTTTCTCGAATCATATTAAGAGCTGATCCTGCTCTAAACCAATCTATTTGTGTATCATTATAAGTATGATTACAGTTAATAATATCAATATCAGAATTACTATGCTTAATTTCTATACTAATTGTCTTTCCAGGTGAAATTTTATCAAGGTCAATAAATGAGAACAAATCATCTTCTAATATCTTGTCATAATCAGACGGATCATTAAATGTAAGCGCCAGCATTCCTTGTTTTTTAAGATTTGTTTCATGAATTCTTGCAAATGATTTAACTAAAATTACACGAACACCTAAATGTCTTGGCTCCATAGCCGCATGCTCTCTTGAAGAACCTTCTCCATAGTTTTCATCGCCTACTACAATAGACATAATATTATTCTTTTTATAATATCTTTGCACCAGAGGAACTGCTCCATAATCACCCGTAAGTTGATTTTTAACTAAATTAGATTTGTCATTAAAATAATTAATTGCTCCGGTTAACATATTATCAGAAATATTATCTAAATGACCACGATATTTTAACCATGGACCTGCCATAGATATATGATCAGTAGTACATTTTCCTTTCGCTTTAATTAATAATTTTAAATTAATAAAGTTATTTCCTTCCCATTTTGAGAAAGGAGTAAGCAATTGTAAACGTTTTGACTTAGGATCTACAATAATGTTATTAGAAGAACTATTTATAGCCGGCGCTTGGTAACCCAAATTTTCAACTTCAAATCCATTTTCAGGCAAATCTAAACCTATAGGAGGATCTAACATTACTTCTTCTAAATTTTTATTAACTAAAGTATCTGTCATTGGATTAAATGAAAGATCTCCTGAAATTGCAAGAGCAGTCACAAGTTCCGGAGAACCTACAAAAGCATAAGTATTTGGATTTCCATCATTTCGTTTAGCAAAATTTCTATTAAATGATGTAACTATTGTATTTTTTTTATCTGGATCATCTGAATGCCTGTCCCATTGCCCTATACATGGACCACAAGCATTTGCCAGGACAACTCCACCAATTTCTTCAAATACACTTAGTAAACCATCTCTATCAACTGTATATCTAACCTGCTCACTTCCAGGTGTTATAGTAAATTCACTCTTCACATTAAGATTTTTATCTATTGCTTGCTTTGCTATACTAGCTGAACGAGAAATATCTTCATAAGATGAATTTGTACATGATCCAATAAGACTAACTTCAATTTTGGTTGGCCAATCATTCTTTTCTGCCTCCTTAGCCATATTAGATATTGGGGTTGAACGATCAGGCGTAAATGGACCATTTAAATGAGGCTCTAATTCTGATAAATTTACTTCTATTACTTCATCAAAAAATGATTCCGGGTTAGAGTAAACTTCATCATCTGCTTGCAGATAATCTTTAAAACTATCTGCTAATTTTACAACTTCAGAGCGTCCAGTTAAATGAAGATATTTGGCCATATTTTCATCATAACCAAAAATAGATGTGGTCGCGCCTATTTCGGCGCCCATATTGCATATTGTTCCTTTACCAGTACAAGAAAGTGTCTTTGCTCCTGGCCCAAAATATTCTACTATTGCACCAGTACCTCCTTTTACCGATAACAATCCTGCAACTTTTAATATAATATCTTTGGAGGATGCCCATCCATTCAACTTACCAACTAGTTTAATACCAATTAGTTTAGGGAATAATAATTCCCATGGCATCCCTGCCATAACATCAACCGCATCTGCGCCTCCCACTCCAATAGCTATCATACCAAGGCCACCAGCATTCACTGTATGACTATCCGTTCCTATCATCATCCCTCCAGGAAATGCGTAATTTTCAAGGATAACTTGATGAATTATTCCTGCACCAGGCTTCCAAAAACCAATTCCATATTTATTTGAAACAGATTCCAAAAAATCATAAACTTCACCATTAGTATCTAAAGCAACAGATAAATCTTTTTTTGCATCAACTTTTGCTTGGATAAGATGATCGCAATGAACTGTAGTTGGCTTTGCAACAATACTTTTACCAGCCATCATAAATTGCAATAATGCCATTTGAGCTGTAGCATCCTGCATAGCAACCCGATCCGGAGAAAATTCTACATAAGATTCAGATCTTAAAAATTCATTATCAAAATTATTTTCAAATAGATGGCTATATAATATTTTTTCAGAGTACGTCAATGGGCGTTGCAAAATATTTTTTGCAAAATCTACCCGTTTTGACAAAGTGGTATACAAATCTTTGATTATTTCAAAATCAAACATAAAAAATCATTAACCTTTCTAACAAATTGGAACTCAAATACTAAATAATCGTATTAAATCTAATATTAATACATTATTAAATCGTCATAATTCAAACTCAATAGATTCAAAATATCTAAATTCAAGTACTCATGCAGTTTATATATAGACTTTTTCCAATATTTTTAATAGCAAATTTATTTGCTGAAATTGATTATTTGATTATCGAATCTGATCAACAAAAATTAATTTTGGATATAAATGTAAATCTACAATCTGAGCAAGATTTAAAACCTATATCCGTACTTATAGGTGTACCAGAACTAGAATACCCAGAACTTCTCATTGAATATGGTATAGATTCTAGAATATTGCCATCCTGGGAACAAACTGAATTGAAAGGTATAAGATGGATTAATCTTCAACGTTTACAGAATTTATATGTTGCAACTTTACAGATAGATCCGAAAAAAGATAATAATACATACTTCAAAAATATTAGAGTTACTTGTCTATTTACTAAAGAAAAAACAAAAAATAGGTCTCCAAATTTTACTGAAGAAAGAATACTAAATAATCGTGTAATTAATTGGCCTATAGCAAAGAGATGGGTTAAAAAAATAAATCAACCAAATAATAAAAAAATCCGTTCTGCAAGTGGGCAATGGGCTCAATTTAAAATTACTGAAGATGGTATGTATACTATACCAGCGAGCATCATTATGAATAGTGGCTTAGAAACAATCAATCGAGATCCAAGAAGTTTTAAATTATATACAAGCTCTAGCCTAGGTAGAGACCGTAGTAATGATTTAGTAGGAACAATAAATTATGCTCCTATTAAAGAAAACTTAATTGAGACAGGTGTTTATTTCGATGGAGAGAATGATGGCAAACTTGATGAAGAAGATCAAATTATTTTCTATGGCAGAGGTGTAAGCGGAATAAATAATCAAGGTACGAATATCAATCACCATAAAAATCTGTATTTTAATGAAAATAATTATTGGCTTTTTATACCTGACGATAATATAAATCTTGGAAAAAGAATCGATAATTTAGAATTATCATCTAATTCTAGTGTAACACTTAACTATGGCCTTTCAACTTTTTATGAAGAGAATGATTTAATTAATCCTTTTGCAGGTGGCCTTTCATGGGCTGGCGCAGCAATCCCAAATGGTAGTTCTAATACAGTAGTGACCTCAATAAAATCACCAAATCAATCAATAGAAGTAAATACTACTATAGGATTTTTAGGAAATTCATCATCTATTGAAAATCAAGGGAATCCAAATCATTTAATTGAAATTTACCATGAATCACTTGATAATTTGCAATCATCAAAATCTTGGGTTGGATTAGTTAAAACTAATTCAACTTTTAGTTTTTCTGGAAGTAGATTAAATAATGGAATAAACCTATTTATACTAAAAAATTCCTCTAATAATACCTATTCACAACCTCATTTTGATTATATATTTGGAGAATATGGTAGAAATCTTGATGATCAACATATCCCCTATGAATTTTTTTCACCCATTCATAGCAATTCTATTAGATTTCGATTTAATAACCAATCTGAAATAATTATTTGGGACATTACTGATGTTTCATCCCCAAAACTAGTTATACAAAGTATAGATAATTCAGGTATGTATTTTGATACTATTTTGCCTGAAGATACGCTGACTCGATATAGTGTTTTTTCCCGCTCCACCCTTAATGAGATAAACGAACTTGATCTAATAGAGAATATATCATTCAATAGCTACAGAATTATTAGGCCAGGTGTCAAACATCTAATTATTGGCCCATTAGAATTCTCTAATGCATCTACACCATTAGTATCACATAGAGGAAATTGTGAATATATTTCTTTAGAGCAGATCTATAATGAATTCTCTGGTGGGAATAAGGATCCAGTTGCTATAAGAGATTTTATTCAATGGACTCAAGAAAATTGGCAAGATCCAAAACCTTATACAGTCTTATTAATGGGTGATGCCGACTATGATTATAGAGATATAACACAACAATCCAGTATTAAGGTGCCAACAGTTCAAATTGGCTATAGTAAGAACCATAGAGCAACTGACGATAGATTAGCTGCTTATAATGGCTTAATACCTGACATAGCAATAGGTCGATATCCTGCAAAATCAATAAATGATGTCTCCGCATTTGTGGAAAAGATTATTCAATATGAAAGTAACCCTATGTATGGAATGTGGAGACAACGCATTACACTTGTAGCAGATGATGCCGCGAGACCAGAACCAGTTCATGGATCAATAGCAACTGGGAAAAGTCATACTTTAAACTCTGAGACTATATCTAATCTAATTGGAAAAGGTATTGAAATAAGAAAATTATATATGATGGAATATCCAGAAGTAAGCAATTCATCGCTGTATGGAGTAATAAAACCTGATGCCACTGAAGAACTATTAGATATCCTATCCGAAGGAACCTCTATAATTAATTATATAGGACATGGATCTGCACATCAATGGGCACAGGAGAGATTACTTTATCAAGATGATGATTTAAATAATATCAATACAAATGGGATGCTCCCTGTTTGGATAGCAGGTACCTGTTCATGGGGTCATTTTGATAAAATTGAATCCGAGGCTTTTTCTGAAGAAATTATTCGTATGCAAAATAATGGTGCGAGTGCAATTATATCTACGACGAGATTAATATCAGTTAGTAGTAATGCATATTTTACTAGAGAAATTTTTAAATCTATATTTAAAGATAGCATAATAACAAATGAACCCATTGGGGTTATAATGCAGTCAGTAAAAGATGGGTCATCAAGTGGTGAACTTTTTCAATTATTTGGAGATCCTGCTATGAGGATTGCTTTACCCCAACACACCTTAAATATCGTCAATGTTAATCCCGATACTTTACAAACATTAGATACTGCAAGAGTTAATGCTATTCAAGAAGTAAATATTAATGGTTCAGGGTTTGGTTATCTTACTTTAAAAGATGCGGATAAAAATGTTACTAGAGAGTACACTATAAATTCTTCTCCACAAGAATTAAGCTATATTTTACCGGGTAAAACATTGTTTAAAGGACAATTCTCCTTCAATGGAAAGAATTTGAGCGCTATGATGAGAATTCCTAAAGATATATCTTACTCTGATGTACCTGGAGAAATTAATATTTACATGATTCTTGAAGATAATCCATCTGATGAAGCAATCGGTTCTCTACAAGATATTATATTAAGAGGAGGTGAATCTGTTCATGATATAACTGGCCCTATTATTTCATTTGAAAAAGAAAATGGTTTTCAATTAAGGAACGGAGATCATTTAAAAAATAGAGAAAAACTATATTTACGATTATCTGATCCAATTGGGATCAACCTCACTGGAGAAGTTGGTCATGAAATCTTATTTTTAAATAAAACTAATGAAAACCAGAATAATATAACTCATTTATTTATTTACGATAAAAATAGCATTACGACAGGAAGAATACTTATTAGTGATTTAAATAATGAAAATTTACATTTTAAAGTTAAAGCTTGGGACAATACTAATAACCCCTCAGAAAAAGAAATAAAGCTATTTATTTCAGATAATAAAGGTTTAACAATATTTAATTTATATAATTATCCAAATCCTTTCAAAAATAATACTCAGTTTAGCTTTGAAATAAATGAATCAGCTGAAATTGAAATTAATATTTATACATTGGGGGGAAGAAAAATTAGAAATATCGATAGAAAGTTTTATAAAGCTGGTTATAATTTTATTAACTGGGACGGTAAGGATAAATATGGAGATAATATTGCAAATGGAGTATATCTATATTCACTTAAAGCATTTAATGATGATAGTAAAGTATCAAAAATAGCTAAATTAGCTAAATATCGATAATTCTAATGTTTCCTTTTTATAATATTATCTTGGCTTCCGGCTCTCCTAGAAGAAAACAACTATTAAAGCAGATTGGGGTGAATTTTACTACAGAAATTAGTGGTGTCGATGAAACAATTGATTTAGACCTTTCACCAGAAAGGGTAGCTAAATATTTTGCATTAGAAAAAGCCAAAAAAGTATCATTGAATTTTCCTAAAAAATTAGTTATTGGAGCAGATACTTTAGTAGAATATGATGGAAAAATACTTGGTAAACCAAAAGATGAAAAAGAAAGCTTTAAAATGCTTAGGATGCTATCTGGAAAAACGCATAAAGTAATTACAGGAGTCTCTCTTCAATATAAAGATGAAAAAGTAAATAAAACATTTCATGAAACAACAAAAGTTACATTTAATGATTTAAGCGATAAGTATATCTTACATTATATTAAAACTTATAGCCCTTTTGATAAAGCTGGCAGCTATGGCATTCAAGATTGGTTTGCAGTTTGTGTTAGAAAAATTGATGGCTGCTTCTATAATGTTATGGGTCTTCCTTTATCTAAATTTTGGGAAGAAATAAATAAATTAAGATAATTTAGTTTTTCATATTACTAATGGCATTTAATTTCTACATTGAATTACAATCATTATGAGCGATCTACACAAAAAACTTAAATCTTTAAGGCGTGAGCGCAAAATTGATCTTGAAGCAATTGAAAAACGAACAAAGATCGATTTAAAATACTTAAAAGCCATTGAAGATGGAAAATTTGAGATTTTACCAAGTACATATATCCGTTTATTTCTTAAAGCATATTGTGTTGAAATAGGAGCAGATCCCGTTGACGCTCTTCATCAGTTAGATGAATTAAATAATATTAATAAGAAAAAGAGAAAGAAAAATCGTTCCAATCCTGATGAAAATATTTTTATAAAGAATGATAAACCAGAAGATATTAACGAATCTTCTAAGATTGAATCATCAAAAAATCCATATCAGAAAAAATCGGAATGGCTTAAAGGTCTTTCTCTAATATTATTACTTCTATTTAGTATATATATCATTAAAAAAATTGTCACTGATGATGAGAATTCATCTATAGATAATAATATCGGAGATATATCCAGTTTAAATCCAATAACAGATTTTGAATTAATTAATGATTTTATTATAGATAAAACGAATAGCGGTTCAATAGATGTTACTCCTCCATTTATGGTAAAAGTTATATCAAGAAAAGACAATATATGGATAAGAACAGAAACTGATTCTGCTCTTCCTATTGAGAATATTTTAAATAGCTCTAAACAGGATAATTTCTCATTTGTTAAAAGATTTGAATTATTAGTTAATCCAGCAAAAAATATAGATATTTTTTGGAATGGAGAATTGATTCCTTATCTTGAATCAACAAATTATCCAGCAAAAATTAATATCGATGGGGTTAGCCGAACTATCACCATTCAACATTTCGTTCCACAAAGCTAATTTTCTACACATTTCTACCCACCATCCTCTAATCAACATATAGCTTCTCTGCATATCTATCTTTTTTAAGATTATTTGATAAAAATATATTGATATAAATATTCAAACTAAATATATTGTGGGTAGTTGTGGGTAAATATCCCTTATATTTAAATAGTTATGACTACAAATTTAAATACATTTACTGGGGAATATTCTTATTCGGTTGATAATAAAGGCCGTATCAATATTCCAGCAAAATTTCGTAAATCATTATCTCCGGATAATGAAGGAATGTTTGTTATTACAAAAGGAATGGATCCATGTATCTGGGTTTACCCGGCAATTATTTGGAATAATATTGAAAATAATTTGAAAAATCTATCTTCATTATCAGCAATTAATAGAACTTTTGTAAGGAATACGGTTCGTTATGCTTCCCCTACTACTTATGATAAACAAGGGCGAATACAATTAACATCAAACCTAATAGGCTACTCTCATTTAAAGAAAAAATCATTAATTATTGGGATGGTAAACAAAATAGAAATTTGGAATCCTAATAAATTAAAAGAGATCGATAAGAAAAATATGAAAATAGATAATAATGCATATGATGAGCTTGCGGAAAAAATTATTATTTAATGCAGGAAAGCTCCATACAGGATTTAAAATTGAACCATATTCCTGTTATGAGCAAAGAAATTCTATCCTATCTAAACATAGAATCAAATGGAGTCTATGTAGATGGGACTATTGGGCCTGGAGGGCACGCCACGCCAATCCTCAACAGCCTAGGGAAATACGGTAAATTAATAGGTATTGACCGGGATGAAGAAGCTTTGAAAATTTGCAGAAAAAAACTTTCAAACTCTTCCGATCAAATCTCTCTTCACCATTCCTCATATAATAAGATTGATGCTATATTATCTAAAGAGGGTATCTCTTGCGTAGATGGCGTTATTCTAGATCTTGGGCTATCATCAAATCAGCTTGGTGCTAAACGACGAGGTTTTTCATATAGGGCTAATGGAGATTTAGATATGCGGTTTGATTTTTCCACTGGTGAAAAAGCAAGCGATATTATCAGAAATAATAATGTAAATGAACTAACAAAAATATTTCAAATCTATGGGGAAGAACGATTTTCTTATCGTATCGCAAGATCAATAAAAGAAATGGAAGAAATGAAATCAGTAAATCATTTACGTGAGGCAATTCGAAGATGTACTCCTCCTAAAAATAGAGATCGTATCTTTGCTCGAATTTTCCAATCTCTTCGAATAGCTGTTAATAATGAATTAGAAATTTTACAAGATTTTCTTTTAAAGTTTGTTGATTATTTATCCCCAAATGGAATAATAGCAATCATTAGCTATCATTCTTTGGAAGACAGGATGGTCAAACATCAATACAAACACTTATCAAATATTAGTTTATTGAAAATTTTAACAAAAAAACCACTCAGAGCTGCACAAAAAGAAATAAAAAATAATAAAAGATCTAGAAGCGCAAAATTAAGAGTTGCCAGGAAGACATAATTATGAAAAAAAGCACTAAAAGAAATGCTAGAAAACAAAAAGAGTTTATTCAAACATTGTCATTTTTCGGAATAGCTATTGCATCAATCATTGGCCTTATATCTTATTTATGGGTTTATACTGAGATTGATGAGACTCTAATTGCAATTGAATTGCAGAAAGCTACAAGAGAAGAATTAAATAACAGCATTAAGGATCTTCAAAATGATATAGCTCTTCTTGGTCGAGTTGATCGTGTAACAGATAAAGCAAGAAAAGAACTCGGCATGGTTTTTGCAACACCCGAAACCATCTCGGTCTACATTAATCCAAATAATTTAGCATTCACTAAATGACTAAAAATTATCTAAAGTTTCGTTCAAGGGTTTTAATAATTATAGCTTTTATTCTATTTTCATGGATTGGCTTATCATTTAGATTATTTCAAGTACAAGTTATTGATGGATCAAAGTATAGAGAAATTGGTTTTAAACAAGCGCAAGCGCAAATATCTATCCCCTCCGTTAGAGGTAATATCTATGATCAAAATAGTAAACCTCTAACGAGAAATATTATTAAATATTCCTTTGCAACTTATCCGGAAAAAATTAACAACATAAATGAGTTTGCAGATGAATTAAGTAATTATTTTGGTCATTCATCCAAATATTATAAAAAGAAATTAGAAAATAATAAGAATTTTACTTACCTGGAGAGGAATCTGAGTAAAGAAGAGTCAAAAGCGATACTTGATAATCTACCCGAAGGATTAATTATCGAAAGAGACTCACATCGGTTTTATCCAAATGGTAATATAGCTGCACAATTAATTGGGTATACTGATCCAGATAATTTGGGTCTAACAGGAATAGAGCAGCAATTTAATGATTATTTAACAGGAGATCCTGGGTGGGTGGTACGTCAATTAAGCGGAAAAGGTAATGCTTTACCAAATAATAGATTCCCATCAAAAGCACCAATTGATGGAAATAACATCCAACTTACTATTGATCTTGATTATCAAGTTGTTTTACAAGAAGAATTATATCGTAGGATTAACGAGACAGAAGCTTTATCGGCAATGGGCATTTTAATTAATCCTCAAACTGGAGCCATATTAGCAATGGCTTCATTGCCAGATTTTGATTCTAACTATCCATCAAAATATTCAATGGAATTTCATAAAAACAGAGTATTGACTGATCAGTTTGAGCCAGGATCAACATTCAAATTTGTTGCAGCTACCGCAGCTTTAAAGCATCAATTGGTTGATTTAAATGAAGAATTTTTTTGTGAAAATGGACAATTCACATTCGCAGGAGAAGTTGTGAGCGATCACGAAGATTATGGGCTCTTAACTTTTCCACAGATTATAGAAAACTCAAGTAATGTGGGAATAATAAAAATTGCCGATAGATTGGGAACAAAGCGTTTATATCGAGCCTGTAGAGATTTTGGATTTGGTATGCCAACAAATATAAGTTTTGCAGGAGAAGCTTCAGGGACATTGCGACATATAACAAAATGGAGCGGGTTCTCTATTGCTTCAGTCTCAATGGGTCAGGAAATTGCTGTCACAACATTGCAATTAGCAATGGCTTATTCAGCAATTGCTAATGGCGGATTCTTAATGAAACCTTTACTTGTTAAACAAATTATAAATGATAATGGAAAAGCTATTTATAGAGAAACGCCTGAAGTCTTAAGAAAAGTTTCTGACCCCTTAGTAATGAAAGATTTAACAAATATGTTAACTAGAGTTGTAGAGACAGGTACAGGGACAAATGCATACATACCGGGATGGTCAATTGCTGGTAAAACAGGCACAGCTGAAAAATTTATTGATGGTGAATATTCAAAAACAAAATATATATCGAATTTTGCAGGTTTCTTCCCTGCTGAGAATCCGCAAATAGTAGGGGTTTTTGTTTTAAACGAACCTAAGTACGGATTCCATTGGGGGAATATTGGTGCAGCAACTATTTTTAATCGTGTTGTAAAAAGAATTATAAATATGGATGATTCAATTCAAATTTTGAAAGATAAATATAAAAGAGATCAGGAACCTTTAATGATGGTGGACAATTATATTAATTCAGATAAAGCCCAAGTGAAGCCGCTATTTACAAAAGCAAACTATGTAAATATTGATCAGTATAGCAATGCTATGCCTGATGTGCGAGGTATGAGTCTCTTGCAAGCAAAGATTGTATTGCGACAAATGGGATACAAAATAAAATTTAGCGGATCTGGGCAAGTAGCATGGCAAAGCCCAAAACCTGGAACAGATCTTAATGAAGGATCTGTATGTACTATAGGTTTACAATGAAAAATACATTAAATCGATTACTTAGAGAAGTTGTTAAAGCTGAGAATATTCCAAATATTTCAATAACTGGAATATCAACAAATTCAGTCAACATTAATCCTGGCGAATTGTATATAGCTATAAAAGGTAATAAAGTTGACGGGCATGGTTTTATTGATGAAGCAATAAAAAATGGTGCCGTGGCGGTAATAACAGATAAAAGCTTTATTGATGATTTACCAATTCCAAAAATAAAAGTAAACAACCCTCGTAAGGAGGTGTCTCGAATTGCAGCAGAATTTTATAATCACCCAACGAAAAGAATGGTTGTAGTTGGAATTACTGGCACTAATGGCAAAACATCTACAGCTTCCTTGCTTACTTCTATTCTTAATTCTGCAGGAAATAAAACTGCGCAAATTGGAACATTAGGGTTTATTGCTGAAGGTTATTCAAATAACAAAACTCTTACAACGCCAGATTCTATAACTCTTCATAAAAATTTATATAATCTTTGTAATGATGGCTTTACTCATATTGTAATGGAGGCAAGTTCACATGCGATAGATCAATATCGAATAAATGATATAGATTTTAATTTCACAGTCTTTACTAATCTATACCCTGAACATCTTGATTATCATGGCACTATAGAAGATTATTTTGAAGCAAAAGTAAAGCTATTTACCTCGCACCCTAATTCATCTGCTGCAATAATTAATATTGATACTGAATATGGTAGATTAATCGCTGAAAAGTGTACTGTACCGGTTGTAAGCACATCTATGTTTTCAGAAACTGATATTTCATTCTTGAATTATAATATATCTCTAAATGGTATTAATGGGATTATAAAGGCAGGGAAAACATCTTATCATATTAAATCTTCAATGATTGGGGCATTTAACGTAGAAAATATTCTTTGTGCTGTTGCTACAAGCAATATAATGGGGATTGATAAAGAAGCTATTGAAGAAGGAATAGAATTATGCACATCTATTCCAGGGCGCATGGAAACTTTCTCTCTCCGAAGTGGTGGAACTGCTTTGGTAGATTATGCGCATACTCCGGATGCCTATGAAAAAGTCCTTAACACTATAAAGGAAATAATAATTGATGCTAAGGCAAATATATATATTGTCTTTGGATGCGGTGGTAATAGGGATGCATCAAAAAGATTAATAATGGCTTCAATTGCAGAGAAGTATGCAACTCATGTGTTTGTTACTCCAGATAATCCCAGATATGAAGAGCTTCATAAAATAAATAAAGATATAGTGAGTGGATTTAAAAAGAATAATTATGATGTATTTAATGATAGAGAAAAAGGATTAAGAGCCGCGCTGGATATGACATTAAGCAATGATATTGCTATTATTTTAGGAAAAGGACGCGAAGAATATCAAGAAATAGATGGCGAACTTATTCCATATTCTGATATAAAAATTATAAATGAATATTCTCATGAGAATTAGCTTACCAGATCCTACTCAATTTGAAGTCGTGTTTCGCTCAGTAACTGGTCATACTATACCAATGGTTGGGGGAATTTCTACTGACAGTAGGGAATGTCGATCTGGGGATTTGTATATTGCAATTAGTGGTGAGAATGTTGACGGTCATGACTTTATTGATAATGCAGTGGATAATGGCGCAAAAGTTGTAATAGTTGAAAAGCATATTGAGACAGATGCATATAAAGTTTTAATAAATAATTCTGTAGAAGCCATAAGCGCAGTTGCCTCTGCTTGGAGAAATCAATTTGATATACCTGTTATAGCTATAACAGGTTCGAATGGTAAAACATCCACAAAGGAATTATTACGTCATATATTAAATGCTCAATATGCTGTCCATGCAACCGAAGGTAATTTTAATACTTCAATTGGCTTGCCCCTTACCATTTTCCAAATGATGCAGGCGCATTCAATAAGTATTTTAGAAATGGGAGCTAATCAACCTGGTGATATAGGTGCTTTGTGTAGCATTGCAAACCCAACTCATGGTTTAATTACAAATATAGCGCCTGCTCATCTTGAAGGATTTGGATCTATAGATGAAGTAGCGCGTACAAAAGCTGCCTTATTTGGAGCTATGAGCAATAAAGGAATTGGATTTGTTAACCTAACAGATCCTCATATAGCAAAAATGAACCTACCAAAGAATGCGGTTACATATGGAATAACTACTGACTGTGATTATCCAGCTGATATTCATACCGAGAGTGATGGAACACTATCTTTAACTATATCCACAAATGATATTTTTACTGGTTCAAGTAATTTTTCATTTGCAAAAAACATCATTGCTTGTGCAGCTATCGCAGATACTTTAAATATTTCGTGGAAATTATTTCAAGATAGAATATCCACCTTCCAACCACCTCCTGGTAGATGTGAAATAAAGAAATCGAAAAATATAACATTCATTGATGATACCTATAATGCAAATCTTGAATCAACAATTGCTGCGATAGATTATTTAACTGGTTTTTCAGGCAACGGAAGAAAAATTTTAATTTTTGGGGATATGTTTGAGCTTGGCGAGGAATCGAAAAATCAACACGTCAAAGTAGGAGAAAAATGTGTTGAGTCAAACCTTGATCTTGTATTTACTGTAGGAGAAGAAAGTAGAGCGACTCATAAATCAATATCAAATGGCTCAAGTCATATGCATTTTAATAATAAAGAAGATTTGATTGAAAATTTAAGAAATGAAGTAATGGATGGAGATAAAATTTTAGTTAAAGGATCAAGAGGTATGGCCATGGAAACTGTTATACAAACATTAATGGAATAATGCTTTACGAAATTCTATTACCACTTAAGACCTATTATTCTCCTTTGAATATATTTCAATATATTACATTTCGATCGGCATCTGCTGCAATCGTAGCATTATTTATAAGCTTCCTCATTGGGCCCTGGATTATCCACAAACTACGTTTTCACCAAATAGGTGAAGAAATACGTTCATCCGGACCCAAATCACACCTCGTGAAGAAGGGCACGCCAACTATGGGGGGGATCATAATTTTAGGATCTGTGATCCTCCCAACCCTTCTCTTTGCTGATCTATCTAATACATTTATTCAAATAATTCTATTATCATTGGTCTGGATGGGAATAATAGGCTTTTTGGATGATTATCTTAAAGTTATAAAAAAGTATGAAAAAGGTTTAATCGCAAAATACAAATTGATTGGACAGGTTTCTCTCGGGATTGTTATTAGTATCTGGCTTTATAATATTCCACAATATAAAGATATAGTATCTTCATCAAGTATTCCATTTCTGAAAAACTATGAAATAGACTTCGGATTACTTTATCCACTTATAATTATTCTTGTAATAACAGGAACATCAAATGCAGTGAACTTAACTGATGGCTTAGATGGTCTAGCTGCTGGATTATTAGCTATTTCTTTTTCTGTTTTTTCAGCAATTGCTTATATAAGTGGTAGAGTTGATTTTTCAGATTATTTAAATATAATGTATTTACCTGGCGCAGGAGAATTAACTGTTTTTACTGCTGCAATTACTGGTGCTTGCATTGGTTATTTATGGTTTAATACAAGTCCAGCTGAAGTATTTATGGGCGACATAGGATCATTATCTACGGGTGCTGCACTAGGTACATTAGCTGTTTTACTTAAGAAAGAACTTTTATTAGCAATTATTGGTGGAGTATTTGTTTGGGAAGCTGTTAGTGTAATGATCCAAGTGGGCTATTTTAGATGGACTAAGTATCGATCAGGAGAAGGAAAAAGATTCTTTAAAATGGCTCCTATTCATCATCATTTTGAACTGAAAGGGTGGCCTGAATCTCGTGTGGTTGTTCGATTTTGGATTATTGGGATACTTTTAGCGCTGTTTTCACTAACTACATTTAAGATAAGATAATGATATTGCAAGACCGTAATAACATAAAAATAAAAGGGAAAAAAGTAGTTATACTCGGTCTTGGTCTTAGTGGGATCGCAGCTGCATCTCTAGCTGCACATAAAGAAGCGAATGTTTTTATTAGTGATCAAAATAGCTCAGGCAGCCTGATTGATTCTTTAGAAGAACTAAAAGCATTAAATATAAAAGGTGAATTAGGAAAACATAGCAACCAAATATATGAGGCTGATCTTTGGGTAATATCTCCTGGGATTTCTCAAGATTCAGAAATTATTGCAAAAGCTAAAGAAAAGAATATTCCTATTGTAAGTGAAATAGAATTTGCTAGCTGGTTTACTGAAGCTCCAATTATAGCAATAACGGGTAGTAATGGAAAAACGACGACTGCTCATGTTCTTGAAAAAATGGTGCAAACTGATGAAATCCATGGCCTTTTGGCGGGAAATGTAGGTATCCCCTTCTCTCATATGGTATTAAATGATTTAAATAAACCAGACGCTAAGAGAGTTTGGGTTTTAGAAATTTCAAGTTTCCAATTGGAATTTATTATTCACTTTAAACCCTTTATTTCAATATTTCTGAATATTACTCCAGATCACTTAAATAGATATGCATCAATGAAAGAATATATTTCAGCCAAAATGAATATGTGGTCAAATCAAAATAAGGAAGATTTTATTATATATAATGCAAATGACAATATATTGGTAGAGGAAATTGCGGAGTCCACCTCTAGAAAAATCGCCTTCGGATTAAATTATCATCCGGAGGCGATTTTTCAACCAAATCAAACAAAAATTTATAATGAAAAGCACACCACTCTTATAGAAATGGATGAAATATTATTACCTGGAAAACATAATTTATCTAATGCATTGGCTGCTTCTACTGCAGCACATTTAATCGGCATTTCAAATGATAAAATTTGTTCAGTCCTATCTACTTTTTCTGGTGTACCGCATAGATTAGAAAAAATATCTGAGATAAACGGTGTTATATATATAAATGATTCTAAAGCCACAAATTTAGATGCTGTTAATGTGGCATTACAAAGCTTCTCACAGCCCGTTATCCTCCTCTTAGGAGGTGTAGATAAGGGCGGTGATTTTCGATCACTCCTTCCTCATACCCACAAGTACCTCAAAACAGTGATCGCTTTCGGGCAAGCTAAGGAATTAATACTCCTAGCATTTGGGGATGCGGTAAGATCTACCTCGGCAATGGATCTTAATAAAGCTCTAACCCTTGCCCAGAACTACAGCCAACCTGGAGATATAATTTTACTGTCTCCAGGTTGTGCTAGTTTTGACGAATTTGACAGTTTTGAACATCGTGGTGATTATTTTAGAGGTTTAGTTAGTTCTATGAAAATAAATACATGAAATATATTGATGTAATAACAAAAAAGTATGATCACTATTTATTAGCTGGTGTTGTACTACTCTGTATAATTGGAACAATAATGTTATTTAGCGCAAGCAATTCAATATCTTTAGATCAATCCCAAAGAGCAACAGCAACTATTTATTTGCAAGCACATTTAAAAAGACTGCTAATAGGAGTATTTTTTATGTTTGCTGTAATGATGTTTGATTATCGTTATTTAAAACAAATTTCAAAATATTTACTAATAGGTTCTATTTTTTTGTTATTTGCTACTAAAATTAGTTATTGGATTCAAGGCAATAGTTCTCCTTCCCGCTGGTTATATATTGGAGGCTTTTCGATTCAAACATCAGATATAGCAAGACTTTCTATAATTATTTATTTAGCAGCATTTATAGATTATCATCGAGAAAAAATAAAAGACTTTTATAATGGATTTTCTATAATCATTGCCATCCTGGCTTTAACAATGGGTTTAATAGTAATTCAACCTGATTTTAGTACTGCAGCTATGATTGGGTTAATTGGTTTTATGATGTTATTTATCGGTGGCGCAAAAATATCTCATTTAACTGCAACTGGAGCCGTTTCAATGATGGTTCTTATTCCAATAATGTTAATGAAACCATATAGAATGCAAAGAGTTTTAACTTTTTTTTATGGAGAGTCTGCTGGAATACAAGAATCTTACCAGATTAAACAATCATTAATCAGTTTAGGTAATGGGGGCTTTATGGGTTTAGGATTAGGGAATAGTTTAGGAAAGAATTTGTTCCTTCCTACACCCCACACTGATTTTATTTTTGCTATAATTGGTGAGGAGCTTGGGTTGATAGGTACAATATTTATCTTGTCTACTTTTGTATTTATTTTTCAACGAGGAATAAAAATAGCTAAAGAAAGCACAGATACATTTGGTATCCTTTTAGCGATAGGAATTAGTTTTAATTTTATACTTTATGGATTTATAAATGCAGCAGTAGTAACTGGTGTTGTCCCCACTACTGGATTGCCGATGCCATTTATTAGCTATGGAGGATCTGGCCTATTAATCAATCTAGTTAGTATGGGCATCTTATTAAATATAAGTCAGGCAAAAAGGTCTTTAATTCATAAAGGTGGCTGGAGTCCAAGGGTGTATGGATGAGGAAATCCATATAATGATTGCTGGCGGTGGAACTGGAGGACATCTTTATCCTGCATTAGCAATAGGTGAAGAGATTTTGAAACGAACTAATAAAGTAAAAGTACATTATATTGGTTCGGAGTTTGGATTAGAAGCAAAAATCCTTCCAAATAAAGGGTTGCCTCATACACTGATACCAATTAGTGGCTTTCAAAGATCCTTATCTATACATAGTATTTTAAGAAATTTGGCTTTATGTATTCGAATACCATTATCTATCAAGAGAATTAAGTCTTTATTTGACAAAACGAATCCCAAGATTATCATTGGTACTGGGGGATATGCTAGCGCTATACCTGTAAAAGTTGGAATAAAAAGAAATATACCCACTATAATCCAAGAACAAAATTCTTATCCAGGATTAACTACAAGATTATTTGCTAAACAGGCAACTACGGTTTTTGCTGGCTCAGAAGATTCTAAATTTTATCTAAATGCTAAAATAAATGTCACTGGGAATCCCACTAGAAATGGAATTGAAAAAGGGTCAAAAGAATTAGGGTTTAATCTTTTCAAATTAAATAGTTCTTTACAAACTGTATTTTTATTTGGTGGGAGTCAGGGTTCTACACCTCTAAACAAAGCTATATATTCAATATTGAATATTTTTGAAAGTAATAATATCCAACTCTTATGGCAAACTGGTGAAAATAATTATAAAAGCTTAAAACACCTAGAAACTGAAAAAATTAAAATTAAACCATATATAAAAGAAATGAACCTTGCGTACGCAATCAGCGATCTTGTTATTTCAAGAGCTGGCGCGTTGACTTTGTCTGAGTTATTGGTCTGCGGTATGCCTAGCATCCTCCTCCCCCTTCCTACCGCTACCGCGGACCATCAGACTAAAAATGCAAAGACAATTGTTCAAGCAGGTGCTGCAATCATGATAAATCAACATAATATGGATGTTAATCTTCTTAGAAATACCATTCTTGAATTAATTAATGATAAAAATAAATTATCTATGATGCGGAAAAATGCACTTCAATTGGCAAAACCAAATGCTACAAGTAATATTGTAAAAAACATATTAGAGGTAGCTCAAGTTTAAATGTTTAGACATGTAAAAAAATTGCATTTTGTTGGAATTGGTGGAATTGGAATGAGTGGTATAGCTGAATTGCTTATAAATCAAGGTTTCAAAATAACAGGTTCGGATATAAATGATTCAAAAGTGATTCAAAATTTAAAAGACAAAGGTGCGGAGATTTTTAAAGGGCATCATACTAATAATATAACTGATGCAGATGTATTAGTCTATTCTAGTGCTGTAAATGAGGATAATCCAGAGATTATTGCAGCACATAAAAAAAATATCCCTATTATACGTAGAGCAGAAATGCTTGGAGAATTAATAGCGCTAAAAGAAACAAGTATTGGAGTAGCAGGTACGCATGGAAAGACTAGTACTTCTTCTATGGCAGGCGCAATGTTAAGTAAAGCAAAGCTAGATCCAACACTTGTTGTTGGTGGGCTAGTGCGAAATATAAATACTAATTCTCTGCTAGGTGAGGGTGATATAATAGTAGTAGAAGCAGATGAATTTGATAGAAGTTTTCTATCATTGCAGCCTACCATTGGTATTATTACAAATATTGAACTCGAACATACAGACTGCTATGAAGATTTAGATGATTTACAAAATGCTTTTACTCAATTTGCCAATGCTTCTCCCTTTTATGGTGCAGTCATTATTGGAAATCAAAGTCCAGCTGCTGCAGAAATTATTCCCAATATTAAAAGGCCAGTTGTCACTTTTGGATTAAGTAAAGAAAGCGATTTCTATGCTAGTGATATTATTCATAATAAATCTGAAACAACTTTTACAGTATATCATAAAGATAAAAATCTTGGCGTAATCCATCTAAAAGTTCCTGGTGAACATAATGTATTAAATGCTCTCGCGTCTGTTGCTTTAGGTATAGAGATGAATATCCCATTCCACGATATTGCGGCAGGGCTTGAATCATATAGAGGAGTTAGGAGAAGATTTGATATAAAAGGGGAAGCAAATGGGATAATGGTTGTTGATGATTATGCGCATCACCCTACAGAAGTCCGCGTAACCCTAAAAAGTGCAAAGAATGGTTGGAATCGCCGAATTATAGGCGTCTTTCAACCTCATTTATATTCAAGGACTAGAGCATTTTATCAAGAATTTGCTATAGCCCTAATGGAAACAGATATATTAGTTGTAACAGATGTCTTTCCTGCTAGAGAAGAACCAATAGAAGGTGTAAATGGGAAAATGGTTGCTGATTTTGCGAAAGATTCTGGACACAAAAATGTATTTTATATTGAAAATTTAGAAAATTTAGAAAAGAAACTTGACAATATCTGTCAGTCTAATGATATGATTATTACAATTGGTGCAGGAAATATTTGGAGGTATGCGGAGTCCTATATGAATCATCTAAATAATTTAGAGGAGGCAGCCTGACTTGGATGCAATTAGCATGCTAAATGAAAGAGTAAAAGGTGCATTCTTGAAAGATGAGCCAATGGCAAAACACACATCATATGGTATTGGTGGACCAGTTCTGTCCTATATTACTCCTTCAGATGAAAATGATTTAAAACAGATATTAATTTTTGCTAAAGATAATGGAATTAATACATTTTTTGCAGGATCCGGATCAAATCTTTTAGTGGCCGATGAAGGGTTTGAAGGAATAGTAATTACGCTAGGTAAATCTTTTACTTCTTTGAAAATTAAAGGTAATACAGTCGAAGCTCAAGTAGGTGTGATGCTTGGTAAAATAGTAAAAGAAACAATCAAGTGCAATCTTACAGGGATGGAAAGTATGGTAGGTGTACCTGGCACACTAGGTGGTGCATTGATTATGAATGCAGGTGCATTTGGTGGAGAGATATCAAACTGTCTTGATATAATTAAAGTAATGAGCATGGACGGAAAAACTAAATTTTATAATAAAAATGATATAGAATTCAGTTATCGAAATTCAACTTTTCCAAAAAATGAAATTCTTTTATCAGCAACTTTTGCTTTAAGTGAAAAGCCGGCTGATGAAATTCAACATGATAGAGCTAAAGCCAGTAAGGGAAGAAAAGAGTCACAACCATTACGATATCGTTCTGCTGGCAGTGTATTTAAGAATCCAAAAACTGATTTAGCTGCTGGCTATTTAATAGATCAAGCTGGTTTAAAAGGTTCGAGAATTGGAGATGCCGAAATATCAACAAAACATGCAAACTTTTTTATAAATCATGGCAAAGCTAAAGCAAAAGATATTGTTGATTTGATTCTGCTGGCAAAAAGGACTGTGTTTGAAAAGTTTAATATCAAATTAGAATTAGAAATAAAAACCTTAGGGTTTTCACCGGGAACATTTGAAATATGAAACGAAAAAAGAAAAATAATATTGAATTAATGATTGGATCAAGCCTAACAGTGATTATTATGCTATTAATTTATGCTTCATTTAGTTGGTCAAGTTATACAAAGTTGTCCGAAGTAAAGGATATAAAAAAGAATATAAAAATATCTGGTAACTCCATAGTCTCTGAGGATGAATTTTATTCTCAACTAGAAATATTGGAGGGTATTGAATTAGAAGAAATAAACTTGAGAGAAGTAAGTCTTTTATTAGAAAGCAATCCATATGTTAAAGCTGTGAGAGTATCACGACAATACCCTTCTACCCTTTCTATTGAAATTGTAGAGAGACAACCTGTAGCAATTTTAAATATTGATCCCATATTAATGCTTGATCGTGAAGGAGTTATTTTACCTGACCAAGGAAAGTCCCATGATTTTATTATCCCCTGCTTATCAGGATTTAACCCTGCAAAAGAGCTATATCCTGCTGGCCATCAAACTATTTCTGTAAAAGTAAAAGAAACAATGGAATTAATTACAAAGATAGTGGATACATACCCTTCGCTTTATAGTAATATTTCTGAAGTCACACTTAATGCTAATGATGAATATGTTATCATACTTGCAGATTATCCAACCAAAGTCATTTTAGGAAACATTGATATATGGTCTAAAATAGAGATTTTAGGAAAATTCAAGAACTCCCTTCAGAACAAGCGCCAATTAAGCGATTACACCTATCTTGATCTACGCTATACGAATCAAGTGATAGCAAAGGAACGTGTATGAAAAGAAGCATGAAAATAAGTGATAAAAATGTTGAAATTGGTATTGACATTGGCACTTCAAAGACATGTTGTCTTATTGCTGAAATAAAGCCTGAAGAAGAATCAAATAAGATCTTAGGAGTAGGCAATGCGCCTTCTCAGGGAATAAAAAAGGGATCCATTATCCATCGTGATAAAGTTATGGAATCTATAGAAATTGCAGTACGCGAAGCAGAATTAATGTCTGGTGTAAAAGTTAACCGTGCAACAGTCTCTATATCTGGCAATCATATAAGAGGTATAAATACACAGGGAGCAATTGCTATTCAAAAAAGCGCTTCAAGTAATGTTCCAATGGAACAAGAAATAACACAGGGTGATGTAGGTAGAGTATTAGAACTTGCAAAAGCAGTTTCCTTGCCAATTGATAGAGAAATCTTGCATATTTTGCCACAAGAATACCTTATAGATACCATGGATAGCATCAAAGATCCTGTTGGAATGTCTGGAAGAAGATTAGAAGCTAAAGTTCACTTAATTACGATGGCAGCGACAACGGCAAAAAATTTAGTAAACTGTGTCCATGAGCTGGCGATCGATGTTGAGGGATTAGTTTTTCAAGGTCTTGCATCATCAATCGCAACATTAGATAACGATGAGAAAGACATGGGTGTAGCGGTTGTCGATATTGGAGCAGGAACTACTGATGTAACAA
>Ga0208407_1000203_pt1 | contig 28278 bp, 32 predicted proteins | sample ETNtaG_9_FD_185775 | JGI IMG/M metagenome (GOLD analysis project Ga0208407, IMG submission 185775) | Marine microbial and viral communities from oxygen minimum zone, Eastern Pacific Ocean - ETNP201406SV69 (SPAdes) (version 2) | ecosystem: Environmental > Aquatic > Marine > Oceanic ...
GATGCAAAGAACCATCAACGAAGTTATCAACTTCGACTGATGCTGCAGTAGATCCCATAGCTATGACGATGAGCCAGATTTTCTTTAGTCTCTGGATCTCAACTTCTTTTGGAATTAATGCGGGCATTTGTGCCATGTATGTTATATGATAATTAGCAGTTTAAATCAAAATACGTTTTCATTTTTTTGAAATTATAATTTTTTTAATATTTTTAAATTTTAATTGCAATAAATTAATCAATTAATGTTTTTTTCTTATTTTTTACAATATTTTTCTCTCTAAAAATTTTATAATTAAACGATTAACATGAATGTTAATCATTAAAAGAAAAAAATAATTGCATTGCAAACATGATGTTTTAATTTAAAATCTCTAAAATTAAATAATTGCTAAAAATTAATGAAGATTCCCAGCGTCAGCAAATAATTTTAAAATTACTACTTGATAACAGAATTAGAATTTTAAATGATTTAATGCAAAATACACCTAAATCTGCAATTGAACTTAGCCGTGAGTCCAAAATTGACTTAAATGCTGTCTATAGAGTTCTACACAAACTAGACAACAGTAATTTTTTGATAATCACATTCAATATTACGCCTGATGGAAAAAAATCTTATCTGTATAAAAGTAAACTTGAATCGATAAATGCTAGATATCATAAAGGGATTTTAGATATTAGTTTAAACCTAAATTCTTAAAATAGATTAGTGAAAACTTTACAAGAATATTGATGAATGGCACAGATTTCCCAAATCATCAATATACTTGTAGTAATAATTTACACAAAAAAACTATTAACAGTTAATACGTTTTCATCAAAATAAAATCAAATTTTACATAATTAATTATTTTAAAATGGAAAAGTATTGATGATTATCACTTCAGTGTCCTAATCCAGAAATAACAAAACCAATACTTCTCTTAATTGAAAATTATCTAAAAATTATTTATTTAATGAGACTGCACTGCAAGACAGTTAATACCGATCCTTTTTATTTTATAATCACTAAATGTAGTTTGAAGCCAACACAGTACCCCATTGTCATGAATTCCCCATCGAGTTACTGGTGTAAGCCTACCTGCTACATTACGTAAAGGGTGTGAACAGTTGGCTTTGATTTTTAATAATACTGTGGAAATATCTATTCTAATCCTTTCTCTAATTTGATTTTTTTAATAACATCTTTGATTAATTCTTCATCTTTAACAACCAACTCTTGTAGCTTTTTCTTATATTCTTCATTTCCCCATTTTTCTTGATTAAACATTTCTTTGACTAATTTAACAATTTCAGATTTATTTCTCTGATGGTCACGTTTAGCGATTTCTGCACCTTCCATAAATTATCTTTAAAAATTATCAACTTAAGCGTATTCCTTAACGCATAATAGACTCTGTGACGTAAAATCTTCTAATGGTATATGATACGGTGATTATTGATTCACACGTAGTACTTCCTAGTGGAATAATTGATAAAAATATTGTGATTGATGAGGGTAAAATTGTAGGATTAACTAACGATGTACCTGATTGTGATCATAAAATTAATGGAAATGGATTAATCTCAATTCCTGGTGCAATTGATACTCATGTCCATTATGGGGTTTATTCACCAATTAATGAGGCTGCAAAAACTGAATCTCATGCTGCAGCAATAGGTGGGATAACAACAATGATGAGAATGCTTAGATTAGAAAAAGCATTTTCTAATTCTTTGCAACCACAACTCACAACTGCATCAGAATCTCATTATGTTGATTATGCAATACATGCTTCTATTTTTACACAACAACAAATTGATGAAATGAATTTTTGTATAGATAAGGGAATAACATCATTTAAAATTTACATGAATCTTGGTGGTGAAGTTGGACATGTATACATGGATATGCCACCAGATTCTTCTAATCTTGTTGCGTCAAAAGTAAATGTTACAGATGAACTTGTAGAAAAAATTGTAAAAAATGCTGCACAACTAGGTTGTCCTGTACTTGTTCATGCTGAAGATTATGAATCATGTGGATGTGGAATAAAAAAAGCTAAAGAAAAAAATCAAGATGGATTATCTGCATGGTCATCTAGTCGTTCACCAGAATTTGAAGCTAAAGCAATTAAAACAATAAGTAAATTTGGACGAGATTATGATTGTATAATTTATTTTGTTCACATTGGTTCAGAACAGGCATTAATGCAAATTCAAGAAGAGAAAAAACTTGGGACTAAAATTTTTGTTGAAACTTGTCCTCATTACCTTACATTATCTTATGAAAAACAAAATGGTTATCTTGCTAAAGTTATGCCTCCAATACGAACTGAAAATGATCAAAAAGCAATTTGGAATGCATTGTCTAATAATCAAATTGATACGATTGGAACAGATCATGTTGCAAATCAATTAAAATTAAAATTAGATGGTGATGATGTTTGGAGTGCATTAGCTGGTTTTCCAGGAATAGGTACTTCATTACCAATATTACTTAATGATGGAGTAAATCAAAACAGAATCACACTTGAACAGTTTGTGAAATTTACTAGTCACAACGCTGCACAAATTTTTGGCATGTATCCACAAAAAGGAACTCTTGAAAAAAATTCTGATGCTGATGTGACAATGATTGATTTGAAAAAAGAAAAAAAAGTTACTTCGGAATTATTTGGTGGATTTTCTGATTATATTGTATATGAAGGACGAAATTTGAAAGGCTGGCCTGTTAAGACTATAGTACGAGGAGAATTAATTGCCGATGATTTTGAGGTAATTGGTAAACTTGGTTATGGCAAGCATGTTTCAAGAACCATTTTTTCTAAATAATTTCAAATTTACCGTTTTCTTTGGCTTTGTAAATTATATCTGGTTTTCTAAGAAAAATACCTGACTCTAAAACCCCTGGAATTTGTTTGATTTTTTGTGTTAATACTTTGGGATTTTTTATTGTTCCAAAATCACAATCTAAAATTATATTTCCATTTTCTGTAAAAAATGGATAACCTCTATCTAAAGAACGAATTTTAGATTCACCATCTAACTTTTTAATAGAATTAATAACTGAATTCCTTGCTAAAGGATGGATTTCTATTGGTACCGTTCTTGTAAAATTTTTAACAAATTTTGTTTTATCTGCTATTACAACAATTTTTTTTGCAAGACTAAACAAAATATTTTCTCGTAACAATGCTCCGCCTCCACCTTTAATAACATATTTTTGTAAATCAATTTGGTCAGCACCATCAAACACAATATCTATATGGTTAACTTCATCTGCATCTACTAATTGTATTCCAGCTTTTTCTGCAACTAGTTTAATTTGTAATGATGTTGGAATAGCTCTAATGTTATAATTTTTTAATTTAATTAATTTTGCAAGTGATTTAACTAATGTAGTTGCAGCTCTACCGCTACCAAGTCCAATTATTTGATTATTTTTTATTAACCTTAATGCATCATTTGATAATGCCCCCATGGCATCATCATAAGACAATTATTCTACCTCTGCTTGATCAAGTTTTGATAAAACTCTCATAATATCTCCCTTGATTTTATCTAAATCATCAGTATCATCATCAGTATCATCATCAATTGTTGATACCTTTGGTTTTTGTTCTGGTTCTGGAAGTGCTTTATGCTCAATAATTTTTGCTACTTCTTTTTGTAAATCTGGTTTAGTTGTAATTGAAATTTCAGGTTTTGGTGAAATTGATTGAATAATTTCATCTTTATCTTCTATTTTGGATTTGGGCTGAATAATTTCTTCTACGATTTTTTCTTTAGGTTTGATTAATTCAGTTTGAATTGTTTTTGGTTGTGGTATAGACTGAATAACTTCCTTCTTTTCAAATAATGGAAATTTTGGTTCACTTTTTGAAATATTTGTTAGTGTTGTTAATTCAAATGATTGTCTTGATTTTGTTGGTGGTATAGAAATTGGATCTATTGTTTTCTTTGGTTTTTCAAAATTATATGATTCTTTAATTGATTTTGAAATATGTTTTTTAATTTCTTCTTTTTCTTGTTTTATTTCAGATGTTTGAATTGTCGAATTTGTCATTTTTGATGACAGATCATATAATCTATCGTCAAGTTTTGATAATTTTTGATCCATCAAACTAATCAAACCATCTCCAACTGGACCTAAATCTGGATGTTTACTTGCTTGTTCAAGTTTTTCTAATTTAGCTAAAATTATTCCTAATTGATGTTGATACTTTAGTAAAAGTTTGTCTTTTTGAATTTTGGAAAATTCATCTTCAGCTTGATATAATCTTGAAATTGTTTTTGTAAGAATATCTTTTTCAATTTTTAAAGAATTAATTTGATTTTTGATATGTGAACTAGCACCCAAACTTAATAATTGATTTTTATCTCTAGGCATTTTTCTTACAGCAGCTGCTGTTGCAATTCCTGCTATTGAACTAAGAATTAAAGCAATTTCTTGCATCTATGTATACCATTTAATCCAGGAATACTTTCTTCGTTTAGCCTCTGGGAATCCACAACTTGCGCATTGATGATGACGCTTGTGAAGTGAATTTTTACCACATCTTCTACATCTGATATGGACTTTTTTCTTTGTAAATCCACCCATAGAAGTAGTACCCTTTGTCATTCCAAATCACCTAATTTGTTGGTGGAGGAGGAGATATCATAACGACATTGTCTCCTCTAACTACGATGGAACCAAGGCTTTTTGTCTCGCCTTCATTAGGAATTTCTTCTGAAGAATCGAGTAGCAGATTCATGTGTTGATCAAAACCTAAAAGATTACCTCTAATGGTTTTGCTTCCTTTGAGTTTTATTAATACAACTTGATTAATACTCTCATCCAATACTTTTACTGCCATATCAACGGACATCTATATCACTCATTGTTTTCCATGCTGAGGGATTATATTAAAATATCATTGTGCATCTATAACCTATCTTCAGTAAGGTAAGTTTGACACTTTTTAGACAAATTTTCTACAATTTCGTTAAAAATCTTAATTCCGTCTTTTTTTGTTGCCTTTCTTGGATCTCCCCAAATTCCATTTTTGGTAGCTTTTGGAAATGATTTATTAGCTAATTTTCCAATTTCCATAATTTCTTGTTTTGTCATTTTATCTGTAATCAATCCTTTTCTTGCAAGTTTCATTTTTACATTTTTTGATATTGCTAGCATTAGAGATGTCTCTACAAATCCTGCATGATCAAAATCTCTATCCAAAAAATGCCAATAAGATAATGGATAAACTTTTACTTTATTTTTTAAAATTTTCTTGATTTTAAGATCAATATTTTTAATTGATTTTAAATTTCCATGATGACCATTAATTATGAAAATTGTTTTAATATTATTTTCTAATAATGATGTACATAAATCAATTAGGATTTTACGTAATGTCAATTCACTTATACTCAAATTAAAAAATGGTGCATGTTCAAATGAAATTCCATATGTTATTGTTGGAAGAAGAAGAAATCCTTCTTTATCTGATATTTTTTTTGCTACTTCTGATACAATATCTGAATCAGTTGAAATTGGTAGGTGTGGACCGTGTTGTTCAATTGAACCTATTGGGATTACTGCAATTTTCTTCTTATTTTTAATTAAATTTCTTAAAATTGGATCAAATTGAGTTTTAATATCTGTCATTTAATTCACTTTGATTTAATGTGAACTTTTCTCCAACGAACTTCTAATTTATTCTCTAAATGCATTTTTGTTGCTTTTAGTAATGTGTCAGCTTCAAGTTTTTGTCCTTTTGATTTTATTTTTTCTAATGTATCATTGGGATCAACTTTGAAAGAATCTTGAAAAATTATTGGTCCTTGATCTAAATTTTCTGTAACATAATGTGACGTTACGCCAACAATTTTTGTACCTCTTTCATAAGCTTGAGCATATGCTGATGCACCAGGAAAAGCTGGTAATAATGATGGATGAATGTTAATAATTCTATTTGGGTATCTCCAAACAAAATTTGGGCTAAGTATTCTCATATATCTTGCAAGAGAAATTAAATCAATATCGTATTTCTTACAAATTCGAATAATCTCTTCTTCTGCTTTTGCTTGATTCTTTTCTTTAATTACAATAAATGGAATTTTTGCTTTTTTAGCCATTGGTTCTAATGATTTTTCAGTACCTATTACAACTGAAATTTTTCCCTTCAGCGATTTTTTGTTTGCGATAAATGTTTGAAGACATAAAGGTTCTTTTGTGACAAATACTGCAATATTTTTCTCTGAATTGGTTTCATGATGTGTATTTACATCCATTTTTTCTTTTTTTGCTAAATTTTGTATTTCAATGTCAAATCTTTTAACATCTAGTTTCTTAGAAAATGAAACTTCTAGATACATACCAAATAGATTTTTTATTACATTTTGATTTACTTGTTCAATATTACCACCTTTTGAAAAGGCAAAATTTGTAAATACAGCTACAATTCCTTCTCTATCTTTTCCAACTACCGTAATTCCAACTACTGTTTTTTTCATAACTTTGTATGATGAAGTTTTTCTCATTATTAATCATTCACAGGAATCTAATGGTGCGGGAGGTGGGATTCGAACCCACGAACTCCTAAGAGATAGGGTCCTAAGCCCTACGCCTTTGACCAGGCTGGGCGACTCCCGCAACGATTTAGCCATTAAACACAAATTTATCTATTATTGAATAAGTACATGGCAAAATTTTTTGGAACAAATGGAATTAGAGGAGTGTTTCCTGAAGATTTTTCTTTAGAATTTATTCATGAAATGACATTATCTATTGGAACTTATTTTGAGAAAGGACCAATTTTAATTGGATATGATGGAAGAGAATCTAGTCCATTAATTTGTAAAATTATTACTTCTAGTCTTAATTCTATTGGAATTGATTGTAATGTATCTGGACTTGTCCCAACTCCTTGTCTTGAATATGCAGTAAAATCTCTTGGTTACTCCGGTGGAATAATGATTACTGCTTCACATAATCCACCACAATATAATGGAATTAAACCTGCAGGAAATGACGGTGTAGAAATTTCACGTGAAGATGAATTGATGATTGAAGATATATATTTTAAAAAAAATTGGTTGCCTCGCCCAGAAAAATGGGGAATTACAGGAAAAGAAACAAGATCAATTGGCAATTATCTAAATGGAATTATTTCTCACATTGATTCCAAATTAATAGAATCTAAACCTTTCAAGGTTGTTTTAGATTTAGGTAATGGCGTGCAAGCTATTACTGCACCAAATTTTTGTGAAAAATTAAATTGTCAAATAATTCTTGTAAATGAAATTATTGATGGAACATTTCCAGGTCGTGGTTCAGAACCGACACCACAAAATCTTTCAATACTTTCTAAAACTGTAATAGAAAATAAAGCTGATTTTGGAATTGCATTTGATGGAGATGGTGATCGAAGTATTTTTTGTGACAATCTTGGAAATATTTTAACTGGTGATAAATCTGCATTAATTCTAATAAAACATATTTTAAACAAAAATCCAAATTCTTTAGTTGTAACATGCTTGAATTCTGGTACAAATACTGAAACATTAGCAGAAAATTATAATTCCAAAGTTATTCGTACTAAAGTTGGAAGTGTAGAGGTCTCAAGAAAAATGCTTTTAACAAATGCATTAATTGGATTTGAAGAAAATGGTGGTTTTATGTTTGGAAATCACAATCAAGTTAGGGATGGTTGTATGAGTTTGGCATTAATGCTTGATTTTTTATCTACTACAACTAATTCTCTGTCAGATGAAATTTCTAATTTACCTCAATCTTACACTACAAAGGATAAGATTGAATGTTCTAGAGAAGATTCTCATAAGATAATTTTAACATTAAAAGAAGAATTTCCTGAATCTGATGTTTCTGATGGAATTAAAATTATTATTGATTCTAAAAATTGGGTTATGATAAGACCTAGTGGAACTGAACCGATCATTAGAATTTATGCGGAATCTACAAGTCAAGAGGATTTGGAGGATTTAATGATTGAATTTCTTCAAAAAGTTAATTCAATCATTTCCAGATAACACTTTTAATACCATAGACAGGATTCGATAATACTATGGGAAAAGCCTATTACGTTAAGTTTGAAACTCCAGAAGACTTAGTCAGTCCGATATTGGAAGCTGTTAGAGTTGCATCCACTAGTGGCAAAGTCAAAAAAGGAACAAATGAAGCAACTAAGGCTATTGAACGTGGTACTAGTAAATTAATTGTAATTGCTGAAGATGTTGAACCACCAGAGGTAGTAGCACATCTTCCAATTCTCTGTGAAGAGCAAGGTGCTGCATATGCATTTGTTCCAAATAAAGAAGAATTAGGCAAATCATTAGGTATTGATATTACTTCAGCCGCTGCAGCAATTTTGGATGCAGGCGATGCACAACATATCGTCGACCAAGTTACAACAAAAATTGCTGAACTTAAAGGCGGTAAATCTGAACAATGAGTGCAACTGAAGAAGTAGTAGAATCTGAAATTATTCAAATTGTTGGTAGAACTGGTATTGCCGGTGAAGTTATTCAAGTTAGAGTAAAAGTACTTACTGGAAAGGATAAAGGAAGAATTCTTACAAGAAATGTAAAAGGTTCTGTCAGAATGAATGAAATTTTAATGTTAAGAGAAACAGAAAGGGAAGCAAAGAAAATCAAATAGGTGATATGATTGAGTCTTTTAGTTAAACCATGCAGTTTTTGTGATAGACCTGTTGCTAAAGGTTCTGGAACTATGTTTGCAAAAAATGATGGAACTGTTTTATGGTTTTGTTCAGCAAAATGTAAAAAAAATGCACTTGTTTTAAAACGTGATCCAAGAAAATTAAAATGGACCAAGAAGCATGTTAAAGGTGGAATTAGAAAGAATTAGAATTGACTGAACAATCATTATTTATTGTAAAACCTGATGCTGTAGCTCGTAATTTGATTGGAGAAGTTGTTTCAAGATTTGAACGAAAAGGATTCAAAATTTTAAAATTAAAAATGTTTACGTTTTCCCAAGAACAAGCCGAAAATTTCTATGGTGTCCATAAAGAAAAACCATTTTTTGGAGAATTAACATCTTTCATTACATCAGGACCTGTAGTTGCTGCAATTATTGAAGGAAATAATGCAATTGCAACAACAAGAATTATGATTGGGGCTACAAAATCATTTGAAGCAGAACCTGGTTCTATTCGTGGTGATTTTGGATTAGGATTTAGTGAAAATATTATTCATGCATCAGATTCTCAAGAAAGTTTTGATCACGAATCGAGGGTAGCATTTGAGTGATCTGATTTGCAAATTCGTCAGCCCATAGTGGCAGTTCTTGGTCACGTAGACTCTGGAAAAACATCTCTACTAGATAGAATTCGTGGAACTGGTGTGCAAGGTAGAGAAGCAGGAGGAATAACTCAACATATCGGGGCAAGTTTTCTTCCAACTGAAACTATCAAAGAAACATGTGGTCCTTTATACAAAAAATTAGAGAAATCTGAAAATAAAGTTCCTGGATTATTAGTTATTGATACTCCAGGTCACGAAGTTTTTACAAATCTTCGTTCACGAGGTGGTTCTGCAGCTGATATTGCAATCTTGGTTGTAGATGTTAATCGTGGATTTCAACCTCAAACAAATGAAAGTTTAAAAATTTTACAAAGTAGAAAAGTTCCATTTGTCGTTGCATTAAACAAATGTGATCAGATTTCTGGATGGCGAAAATCTGAAACTCAATTTATTTCACAAGCAATTAAAGAACAAGATGCATCGATTCAAACTGATTTAGATCAAAAAATCTATGATGTTGTAGGAACATTATCTATTTTGGGCTATAAATCTGAAGCATTTTATCGTGTTGAAGATTTTAAATCAGAAATTGCTATAGTTCCAATTTCTGCACGTTCTGGAGTTGGAGTTCCAGAATTACTTAGTGTTTTAGTTGGATTAACTCAACAATATTTACAAAAACGATTAGATCAGGAAGAAAAAGAACCTCGTGGAATTGTTTTAGAAGTAAAAGATGAGGTTGGATTAGGACAAACTGCAAATATTATTTTAATTGATGGTACTATCAAAAAAGAAAATAGTATTGTTGTAGCAAAACGTGATGCTGTAATTGTTACAAAACCAAAGGCTTTACTTTTGCCTAAACCTCTAGATGAAATGAGAGATCCTAGAGACAAATTCAAACCTGTTCCTCAAGTAGAAGCTGCAGCTGGCCTAAAAATTGCATCACCAGAACTTGAAGGAGTACTTCCAGGAAGTACACTTTATGTAGCAAAAAATGATGAAGAGATTGAAAAATTTACTAAACTTATAGAATCTGAAATGCAATCCATGTTCATAGATACAGAGACTAATGGAATTATCTTAAAATGTGATACAATCGGATCTCTTGAAGCTATCATTGAAATGCTAAAGCGTTCTCAAGTCCCTGTAGCTAAAGCCGATATTGGACCAGTTAATAGACGTGATGTTATTGAAGCAAAAGCTATCAAAGAAAACGATAGACATTTGGGAATTATTTTAGCATTTAATGTAAAAGTCTTACCTGATGCAAAAGAAGAATCTGAAATTAGTCATATCAAATTATTTGAAGATAAAGTCATTTACAGTTTAATTGATAATTACAATGCATGGGTAGATGAAGATTCTGCTAATGAAGAGGATGCAATGTTTGCAGAATTAACACCAATTTCTAAATTTACATTTATGAAAGGAATGATATTTCGTAATAATAATCCTGCAGTTTTTGGTGTTCATATTGATGTTGGAAATTTAAAACACAAAATTCCTTTTATGAATATGTCTGGACGAAAAGTTGGATACATACATCAACTTCAACTTGATAAAAAAACTGTGTCTTCTGCAAAAGCAGGTGATGAAGTTGCATGTTCTGTCAAAGATGTTACAATTGGTCGACAAATATTTGAAGAAGATGTGTACTATACGTTTCCACCATCACCTGAAGCAAAAAAAATTCTAAACAAATTTTTACATAAATTAAGCAGCGAAGAGCAAGAAATTTTTCAAGAAATAGTTAGAATTCAACGTGAAATAGAGCCAATCTACGGTTACTAATTTGAATGCTTTTTACAAATCATGTGAATTCCAGGTGCACCAACTGCACCCATCATTTTATCAATGATTTGCCCTGATTTGAACATGATAAATGTTGGAATTGATTGAACTGCAAATCTCATTGATATGTTCTGATTTTGATCAACATTGACTCTTGCAAATTTAATATTTGGATATTCTTTTTCAAGATTTTCAAAAATTGGATGCATTGATTTGCACGGACCACACCATTCTGCCCAAAAATCTACTAATGTTGGATTTTCTGCTGAAATTGTTTGTTCAAAATTTGAATCGTTTAAATCAATTATTCCAGGTTTGATTTTTGGTTCTGGTTTTTGATTAATCATAGCATCTAATTTTCTTTGCATGATCTTTGCAATTTCTGGATCTTCAGACATCACAAATCAAAATTTTATTCTATTAAAAAATCTATATCAAAAAATTATTCATCTGTTGTTTTCATTGGAATTGCTTCAAATCTTCTTGATTTACAAATTGGACATTGATCAATATATCTTGTAAAACTGACAGATGTATATGCAATACCACAATCTCCACAAATTCGAAGATTCCTTGCTAATTTTCCCATATTACTGAGTATTAACATAATGATTAAAAGTTAACTTTTATTTTATTACCAGAATTTCCACCATGGTTTGTCAACAATTTTTTGAATAATTGTACAAACACCATCAATTAACTTTGTACCTTCTCCACAAATTCCAAATTCAGGTTCTTCTAATCCCACTGCTTCATAAATTGAAGAATATTGTGAATAATTCTTATCAAACCATTCTTTGTAAGTTGATTCGCTATTGTATCTATCAACATAACTTTGAGGATCTTTTGATTTATCTACAAATGATGCAATTGTTGTTTTATTTGATTCTACACTAGGTTCTACACTAGGTTCTACACTAGGTTCTACACTAGGTTCTACACTAGGTTCTACACTAGGTTCTACACTAGGTTCTACACTAGGTTCTACACTAGGTTCTACACTAGGTTCATCATATGCTTTTTTTACAGTTATTGAAATATTTTCTCTATCCTCTTGATTATTTGCAATAACAATAATATCAAAATTATAAACTACATCTTCAAAACTTCCATAAGATTTTGAAGGAGTCCAAATAAATTTTCCAGTACTTGAATCAATTATAGCATCTACAGGAGCATTTTCTAAACTATAAAGCGGATCTCGTCCATCATATTTTTCAATAAATGAATTATCTGTAATACTGGCAGTAAACGAAATTGTTTTTTCTACTTCAGTTATTTTATTCTGAATTGGATTTAATTGTAATAACGAAATTGTTTTTTCTAAAATCCTAGTACCATCAAATTCTAGAGATACAGACATACCATCATCTTTTTGAACTGAAAATGCTGTAAATTGATATGTACCAATTATTGAAAAAAAATCATTTACATTTTTTGGCATTGTTTCAAACACTCCCTCTGAATTAGACATTGCTCCTACAAGATAACTTTCTTTTCCATTTGGATCAATCATTATCACATTTATCATTTTATTTCCTTCTTCCTCATTTCCTACAAACACAATTCCTTCATCAATTGTGTAGAAATTTTTTTGAATTGAAATCTGATTAACTTCTGCAAAAACTGGAACAATCATTAGTATCAATAATGACAATATTCCTAATCCTGCCAATTTTATTTGCATGATATTACTTTGTAAATTTATTTTTAAAAAATAAGCATAATTTTTTCCCGTTTATGGCAAATAATTATTCACAACTTTACAAATCAAGTAAGAATTTCATGTATACCTGTTCTTCATTTTTAATGACCATCTCATAAAATGTGGGTGCTTTGATTTCTACTTTGAAATTATGTTTTTTCAAATCTAAATTTTCTCCAAATGCTTTTGCATTAATCTTATAACCGTTATTTTTTTCAATATTAAATTCAATTCTTTTAATTGCAAATCCTTCAGTAATTAAAATAAATGGAATTTCTTCTAACCAGCTAAAAAGAAGATAATACAAATCCTTTCCTTGAGATACAAATTCTTTTGTTGAAATTTCGCTAACTTTCTCCTGATCTAATGTTAGGTTTATCACTGCATCAGCTGCAACTGAAAATGCCTCTTTGAGATCTTTTGCATTAATCTCAATAATTGCATCAGTTGAATGATCTAAAAATTTGTAACTCAATTATATTTTTTAAATTTCTCTAACTATTAATCTACATGTCAAATTTAGCTAATTATGGAATATCTAGACTAATGGTGCTCAAAAAGTGAAATTTTTTACATTAAACATTTTAATTCAATTTGAAAAGACTAGTCATATTGAATTCTGCCGAAATTTCAATAATTTTACCTACTTATAACGAATCTAAAAATATTCGTGGAATTTTAGATCACATAAAAAAATCATTTCCATCTAATTTGAAACTTGAAACAATTATTGTTGATGATAATTCACCTGATAATACTGCAAAAATAGCTGAAGATTATTTTCAATCAATTAAGGAAAAATCAAGTCATACCATTAATGTAATTAAAAGAAAGGCAAAAAATGGTTTAAGCTCTGCAATTCTTAATGGAATTGAGGAATCATCTGCAAATACAATTGTAGTAATGGATAGTGATTTTTCACACCCACCAAACATAATTCCTAAATTAATTGATGTAATAAAACAAACTAGATGTGATATTGCAATTGCTTCAAGATATGTAAATGGCGGTTCAATTCAAGGTTGGCCAATTAAAAGAAAATTAATGAGTAAGATTGCAACATTAATTGCAAAAAAAGGATTAGGTATTAAATCAAATGATCCAATGTCTGGTTTTTTTGCTTTTAAGAAAAATATCTTAGATGGATTAAAATTTGATGCACTTGGTTATAAAATGTTATTAGAAATTTTAGTTAAAACAAAAGGTGTTAAAATAGAAGAAGTACCTTATACTTTTACTGATAGAGAATTAGGTTCTAGTAAACTTGATACTTCAACTATTGTTGATTATTTTAAATCAGTCTGGAAATTATACAAATATGGCAGGGCAGTTGAAAAAGATGAAAAACGTGCGTCAGTTAAATTCCTTTCAAAAGCTGCAAGATTTTTCACTGTTGGAGCCTCTGGTTTAGCAATAAATTATCTTGCATCAATGCTTTTCTCATTAAATTCAGACATGTGGTATATCCATGCCACCACATTTGGAATAATCTTTTCCATTTCTAGTAATTTCTTATTAAATAAATATTGGACATTTGAAGATAGGGATTTTTCTCCAAAACGAACTATTGTTCAATATGGAAAATTCGTCGGGTTTAGTTCAATTGGAGCACTAGTTCAACTTGGTATGGTTTTCAATCTTGTAGATCAATGGAATATTTCGTATCCAATTTCATTAGTACTTGCAGTTGGAATTGCAGCATTTGGAAATTTCTTATTAAATAAGAGATGGACTTTCAAAGAAAAAGTTTGGAGTTAAAGTAAACTATTTTTTAATAATTTTCCATTTCTTAATTCTAGGCGTAAAATCAAACATTTCTTACAATCAATCACTCGTAAAGTAATTTAATGAGATTTTTTTGTTACAAAGAAATGGAACCATTTGATTCATTTTTAATATTTATTTCAAATTTTTTAGGTGACCATTTGTATGAAGGAATTTTTCTTGCAGCATTAATTGAAACTATAATTCCTCCAATTCCTACTCTTGCGATATTTCCAACAGCTGGATTTTTGGCATCACAACAAGGAATTTCATTATTGGGAGTCATTCCTATGATTCTTCTTGGTGCAGTTGGTGCTACAATTGGAACATCTGTAATCTACTTAATTGCATTAAAACTTGGACGTACTGTTTTGCTTCGATATTTAAAAAATTTTAGAATCTCTGAAAAAAAATTGGAGAAAGTAGAAAAATGGTTTGAAAGATATGGTGATAAGGCAGTTTTAGTTGGGAGAATAATTCCAGTTATGCGAGAAATGATTTCAGTACCTGCCGGATTATTGAAAATGCGAATTCCCAAATTTCTTTTATTCACTTTTATCGGTTCTTGTATCTGGTCATCAATAACAATTCTTGCAGGATATTATTTTGGTGAGGCAATGGGATTGGTAGCATGATTTTATTAAACTTGATAAGATTTTAAAGAAAATCTTACTTGAAATTATAGAAATATCTAAATCACTACTTTATACAGATATTACATTGGAATTACCACGTGGAATGAAAGATTTTGTAGGTTCTGAAACTGCAAATATTGAACATATTAGAACTCATTTTAAACAATTATCAAATTTGTACGGATTTTCATTTATGGATCCTTCTCCAATTGAATTACTCTCTACTCTTGAAACAAAATCTGGTCCTGCAATTAAAGATGAAATTTATTATTTTAAAGATAAAGGGGATAGAGAAATTGCATTAAGATTCGATTTTACTATGGGTTTAACAAGATACGCCACTGCACAAAAATCTATGAAACTACCCGCAAAAATTTCTAGTTTTGGAGGTGTATTTAGATATGATGAACCTCAAAAAGGAAGATATAGATATTTTCATCAATGGGATCTTGAAATTTATGGTAAATCTAATCTAGAATCAGAATCTGAAATAATTGAATTAACTTCAAGATTATTTGATTCGTTATTACTAAAAGATATCATCATTGATGTAAATCATCGAAATCTTGTTGAATCATACATTAACAAAATTTTTGATTCAAAAGAACCAAAATTAGTTGGAGATATGTTAAGAGCAGTTGATAAAATCTCAAAAAAATCAAAAGATGAAATCATTCATGAATTTGAAGATAATTATCCTAAAGAAAAACTAGAAAAAATTTTAGATTTTTCACAAATCAAAGGTACAATTAAAGAGATTGAAATTAAATTTGACGTATCTCAATTGGAATCTTGGAATGAAATAAAATTACTTTTTAATTCATTGGAAAATAGAGGCGTATCTAATGTCAGAATAAATTTTGGAATTGTCAGAGGATTGGATTATTATTCTGGAATTGTTTTTGAAGTATTTGACAAAAATTCAAAACTTGGTGCTTTAGCAGGTGGAGGAAGATATGATACATTAACTAAAGCATTTAATCGAGATGATATTGGTGCAACTGGTGTTGCAGGAGGAGTAGAACGAATAATTTTAACTATGGAAGAACAAAATGTAATTTCAAATATTGATCAATCTAGAGTTTCAGTTCTATATATCAATGATGAGATGCAAAAAGTTGCACATTCAATTACATCTTTACTACGATTAAATAATATTCCAACAGATATTGATTTAGCTGGAAGAAATCTTAAAAAACAAATGGATATTGCAAATAATTCCAGGTATACAATTATTGTTGGACCTCAAGAATTAGAACAAGGAAATGTCATTCTCAAAGATATGAAAACTGGAACTGAAGGTACAATCTCTTTAGAAAAATTAACTGATGAGCCAAAATCTATTTTTAATTCAGAAACGCTTTAGTCAAATTCATAATTTCTGAACCATTTGTTAATGAACCTACAACAATACAATGATCATTTGCTAAAATTCCTGATGATACATATGGGATACCTCCATTAATTGAAGACTGCTCAATATTTACGCCTAATACATCTGCAATTTCTTCAATATCCTTTTCATCTGCTTCTGGATGAATTGCAGCACCGGTATTATTTGCCCTAATTGTTACTCCTGTTAGGTGAGAACTGGCTATCTTTTTTTGAATAACTTCTACTCCCATTACATCTGAAATCAATTTACAATTTTCTTTTGATAAAACTGGTGAAACAATTGCTCCTTTATCATTTGCACAAATTATATTTCCTAGTGCGTTAAATTTGGTATCTAAAACTGCTATTTCTAAATCAGTTTCATTTTTTAAATAATCAAATTCATCTTGATATGCTGTAGGTGGTAATAGAAATCCTTTATTGTTCATTACTGATAAAGTTCCAATTAATCTAGTGTTGGCAATTGCTGTATACATAATTTCAATTTTTAAATACTCTTCTAATTTTTTTGCTTTAGTTTCAGCAAACCCCATTGGTACTAATCCAATTGTATCATTTACACTAATGTAAACTCCAATGTTAGGTCCTCTATACACATCATACTTGATTATATCCATATCCAAATTATTAATTGTAATACATTATGAACGTAAGGAAATTGTACCTGCCTAATTGTAGATCTTTTTCATTTAATTAAATTATTTTAGATGACATATCTAGCTTTAAATAATAACATCATGAAAATTCGTTTATGCCAATTGCAGAAAATTTCCCTGAGGGTCTTAAACCAACTGGAAAAATTAGTCTAGATGATGGTAATTTCCATATAATGTGGGGGCCTGGCAAAAAAACAAACACAGATGGTTCACAGGCAGAAGTATTTGCTGATTCTGATGTTGTAGCAGCATATACTGCAAGAGGCGAAGAACAAGTTCCTCTTGGAATAAGTGGAACAATGGTTGCAGTTGATTGGGATTCATGTGTTGCTGATGGAGCATGTATTGAAGCATGTCCTGTTCAAGTATTCCAATGGTACAGAACTGAAAAAGATATTCCAGCCAAAGATGTTGTAGGACAAATCTTTGCAGGAACTGGCAGTGATGTTAAAGATGAACGAAAAGATCTAACTGATAAAGCAGATCCAATTCGTGAACATGATTGCATTTGGTGTATGGCATGTGTATCAGTTTGTCCACCACAAGCAATCAAAGTTGATCAATCAAATGTTGAGAAACATGAGAGTGCATCAAAATCTCTTTAATCTAAAAATTTCTAAGAAAATATTTTTTCATTTTTCATTTAGTCTTGACTAATTTTCTTTAGCTTTAAATAATATTCTAAACTCTTAGAATTAATGGCAGACCTACAAATACCAGAAGACTTTTGTCAAACCGGAGATCCTAAAGGAAAAACAAGCCATAGTGATGGTGAAAATTTCCACTATGTCTGGGGTGATGGAAGAACTGATGGTGCAGCATTCTCAAATGAAGATGTAAAGGCAGCTTATGAAGAGAGAGGCGAAGAACAAGTTCCTCTTGGAATCCATGGTACTACTGTTGCAGTAGATTGGGATTCATGTGTAGCAGCTGGTTCATGCATGAGTGTATGTCCAGTTCAAACATTCCAATGGTTCAGAACCGAACAAGATATTCCAGCAAAAGATGTTGTTGGAGCAACCTTTGAAGGTACTGGTCAAACTGAACAGGATGAAAGATTAGATTATACCGACAAATCACAACCAATCAGAGAACATGATTGTACGATTTGTATGGCATGTCAAGAAATTTGTCCTGAAGGAGCAATCCTTATTGAATCAGCAAATCAAGAATGGCACGAAAAAGCAGCTGGCACATATGTCCAAATGCCCTCAGGTGGCGGCGGACCACACGCACACTGATAAAAGAATTTTTTCTTTTTTCCTTATTTTTCTATTTCATTACCAACAGATTTTAATCACTTTTTTCAAACATTTTTTGCAGAGGTCGCCTAGCTCGGTAGGGCGCGGGCCTTGAGAGCCTGTGTGCGCAAGCATACGGGGGTTCAAATCCCTCTCTCTGCGTTATTATTTTTCAATTTTTGCAAGTTCTGCAAGCATTGCAGATAATTGAATTTCAGAATTTGCTCCAACCAAAATTCTATAATCGTATTTTGCAATAATTTCTAAAATTTCTGATATTTTTTTATGTTTTGATTTAAAAACTGCAGAATTAAAATATTTTAGAAAGTCTGATTCTGACATTCCATAAACTTTGATCAATTCAATCATTTTTTCCCTTGATTCTACAAGATTTCCAGCTAATGCAATTTTTAATACTTCATCTACGTCTGTAGTTTTTGTTAATCCTGATGTCGATTTTACAGTGTCTTCAGTTATCTCACCAAGACTTGCTGTTGCTTGCAATAAATTAATTGCATGTCTTAAATCCCCTTGAGAATAATCATAAATTGCTTTTAGTCCTTTTTTATTAGATTTTATTTTTTCTTTTTTTGCAATTTCTTCTAACCTATTAGTAACATCTTCTTCTCCTACACTAGTAAATTTGAATGTGGCACATCTACTTTGAATAGGATCAATTATTTTTGAAATATTATTTGCTATTAAGATGAATCTGCATATTTTTGCAGTATCTTCAATAATTCTTCTTAATGCTGTTTGAGCATCCGATGTCATTTCATCTGCTTCATCTAAAATGATAATTTTGAAAGGTACATTTGATAATCCTGCAAATCCTGAAAATTTTTTAACTTTTTCTCTAACCATACCAATACCTCTTTCATCTGATGCGTTTAATTCGAGAAGATTTCCTTCAATGTTTTCACCTAAAATTTGTCTTGTAATGCATAATGCAGTAGTTGTTTTTCCAACTCCTGCTGAACCAGAAAACATCAAGTGAGGCATATCTGTCGGATCTTTAATTAAAGCTGATAAACTACCTATAATTTCTGTTTGCCCAACAATTTCTGTAATTTTTTTTGGTCGATATTTTTCTACCCACATTCCTGTTGCAGACATATGAGAATCAAAGGCCTGACCCATTAATAAATCCGAATTGGTTATTGTATAATGCTATTCATTAAAATCTAAAATTGCCTAAAATGTACCTAGCCTCAACCTGTGATTAATTAGGATCAAATGATCTCACTAAATTGTTAACAGAATTGATCGATCCGATACTTGAGGATCTAAAATTGATAAGTGATCTTACATGAAAATTGAAGAAATAGAAAAAGTACATTCGATAGGATATAGGTTAAAGGATGCTAAAGTTACTGTAAATCAGGATTTTAAATATAATGTGGCTGGAGTCAAAATTGAAGGCACTCAAGGTGATACAAATAACATGCCTCAGTGGATTGGAAAAATTTTGAATGATAGTGGAATAGGTACTATTGACATGCCTGACATGATCACTGAATTAAAACAAGCCTTATCTAAAGAGAAAATGGTTGGAGAATATCAATTATCGACATTAGAACCTCATTTCTATATTAAATTAAAAGAATCCATGAAAGAATTGAATCGTGATGATTTTAATCATGTTGAAAGTATATTGTTAGAATTATTTAGAATGAGAAGAGGAAAAATTGTAAAGCTTGCAGATTCAATCAAACTAAATTCTGACATTTACAATCAATTAACAGTTGAAGAAAATGTTTTCTATACTACTATTTATGATAACAGTAAAGAATTTGAAAATCAAGTAAGAGGAAATTCTAATGAGTAGTCAAACTAGTAGTTTTACTGATTCTGCATTATCAGATAAAGTAAAAGAATTTCTAACTCGATTCAAAAATAAACAAGGCAATTACAAGTATGTTGATGCAATTGATGCAATGATGCCTAAAAATGCTAAGTATATTGTAGTTGACTATAATGATCTTGTAACAGAACCACAAATTGAAATAATATTTTCAGAGAACCCTGATAGAATTTTTGATGCATTTGCAAGAGCAATTAAAGAAGCACTACAAACAAGATTCCCAGACTATGCTGAAAAAATTAAGGAAGAAGTCCGTGTAAGAATAGCAAATTTTCCACTTGAAAGAAGTTTAAGACAAATTAACGCTGAAACTATTGGTAATATTACAAGTGTTTCTGGAATGGTTGTTAGAGCTTCAGAAGTTAAACCCCTTGCAAAAGAATTAGTATTTGTTTGTCCTGATGAACACACAACCAAAATAATACAACTTAAGGGAATGGATGCAAAAGAACCTGTAGTATGTGATAATCCAAATTGTAAACAAAGAGATTTTGAATTAAAACCAGAATCTAGCAAGTTTATCGATTTTCAAATTCTTAGATTACAAGAACTCCCTGAAGATTTACCTCCTGGACAATTACCTCACTACATTGACGTTACAATTAGGCAGGATTTGGTTGATAATTCAAGACCAGGTGACAGAATCATTCTTACAGGTGTGGTTAGAGTTGAACAAGAGTCAGTTACTGGAGTTCAAAGGGGTCATAGTGGACTATATCGATTAAGAATTGAAGGAAACAATATTGAATTTTTGAGTGGTCGTGGTTCTAAAACTGATAGAAAAATTGGTAGGGAAGAAATTTCCCCTGAAGAAGAAAAACGAATTAAATCTCTTGGTCAAAGTTCTGATGTTTATCAAAGATTAATTGATTCATTTGCCCCACATATTCAAGGTCAATCATTAATCAAAGAAGCAATTTTGTTATTGATTGTTGGTTCTAATCAAAGATTGTTAGGTGATGGTAGTAAAATTAGAGGTGACATCAATGTATTTTTAGTTGGAGATCCTGGTACTGCAAAAAGTGAGATGCTAAAGTTTTGTGCAAGAATTGCACCACGTGGATTGTATACTTCTGGTAGAGGTTCAACAGCTGCTGGACTTACTGCTGCAGTAGTTCGAGATAAAACAGGAATTATGATGTTGGAAGCTGGTGCAGTTGTACTTGGGGATCAAGGTTTAGTTAGTATAGATGAATTTGATAAAATGAAACCTGAAGATAGAAGTGCATTACACGAAGTTATGGAACAGCAATCTGCAAGTATTGCAAAAGGTGGGATTGTAGCTACTCTAAATGCTAGAACTTCAATTTTAGCTGCTGCAAATCCTATGTATGGGAAATATGATCCTTTCAAAAATATTACTGAGAATGTTAATTTACCAATTCCATTATTAACTAGATTTGATTTAATTTTTGTTGTTAGAGATATTCCTACTAAAGAAAGAGATGTACAAATTGCAACACACATCATTAGAAGAAATACTAATTCAGGAACAGATAAAAAATCTGTAATTGAAGTTGATTTATTAACAAAATATCTTTCATATGCAAAACGTGGAACACCTGAATTAACAAAAGAAGCTGAAGCAAAAATTCTTGATTATTATCTACAAATGAGAAACGTAGAATCTGAAGAAATGATAACAGTCACACCTAGACAATTAGAAGGAATTATTCGACTTTCAACTGCTAGAGCAAGATTACTCATGAAAGACAAAGTAGAAGAAGAAGATGCTGAGCGTGCTATTTTCTTAATTCAAAGTATGCTTTCAGATGCTGGTGTTGATGTCAATACTGGCAAAGTTGACCTGGGTGTTTTACAGGGAAAACCAAGAAGTGAAGTGTCAAAAATGCAATTATTTATGGATATTCTCAAAAGCCTTGAAGGTGACAATAAAGTGGCCGTTGAAGAAAGAGCATTTGTTCAGGAACTTGAGAAAACTGAAAAATTTTCTGAAGAGGAGGCAAGAAATTACATTAGAAGAATGCTTAGAGAAGCATCTATTTATGAATCAAAACCCGGTCATTATAACCGAGTATGAAAATAGAAAAACTTACACTTCCAGAATCTGTAATTGATTTTTTAAAATCACAAGGCTATGAAAAATTATATCCCCCACAAACTGATTGTGTAAAATCTGGATTATTAGATGGAAAAAGTATTTTGGTTTCTGCACCTACTGCAAGTGGAAAAACTTTGATTGCCATGCTTGCAATGCTTAGTTATCTTTCTAAAAATAAAGGCAAGGTAATTTATCTTAGTCCATTACGTGCATTAGCTGCTGAAAAATTTACAGAATTTAAAAAACTAGAAAAAATTTCTATTGGTAATAAAATAAAAACAAGTATTTCAACTGGTGATTTTGAACATATTGAAAAAAATTTAGAAAATAGTAATGTATTGATTTTAACAAATGAAAAAATGGATTCGATAATTCGACATGGAGCTGAATGGATTGAAGACATTGGATTAGTGATTTCTGATGAAGTTCATCTAATTGGAGATGAAAGTAGAGGACCAACACTTGAAATGATTTTGACTCATTTAAAATTATTAGAAAGCAGACCTCAAATTATTGGTCTTAGTGCAACAATAACTAATTCAAATGAAATTGCAAATTGGCTTGATTGTAAATTAGTAAAAAATGATTGGCGACCAGTTCCATTATCTGAAGGAGTATATGATGGTGGACAAGTCACAATGAGTGACGGTAAAACATTTGAAGTAAAACCTACTCTACGTGGAATTCCCATCGATTTAGGCGTACAATCTGTACAACAGGGTGGGCAATCTCTAGTTTTTGCAGAAACTAGAGTACGTTCAAAATCACTTGCAACAAAAGCAGCTGATGCAATTTCTCAGATTTTACAAAAAAAAGAATTGAAGGCATTAGAAAAAACATCAAAACAAATTCTTGCAGAAAATGAACACACTGAAATTGTAAAAACCTTGGCAACCCTTGTTAAAAAAGGAGTTGCATTTCATCATGCAGGATTAAATCAAAAATGTAGAGAAGTAGTAGAAAAAGAATTTCGTAAAGGAACAATTAAACTACTTTCATCAACTCCAACGTTAGCTGCAGGTGTAAATCTTCCAGCAAGACGAGTTGTAATCTCAAATATTAATAGATATAATGCAAAAGTTGGTGCAAACAGACCAATTAGTGTTTTGGAATATAAACAACTTTGTGGAAGAGCTGGAAGACCACAGTATGATAAGTACGGTGAATCTATTATTGTTGGTAACGGTAATGCTGAAGATTTAACTGAACTTTACATTCATGGTGAATCCGAACCGATCGTTTCAAAAATTACCGAGGATAAATCTCTTCGAACACATATTCTAAGTGTAATTGTTACTAATCCTGGAATAAAAAAAGAAGAAATTCTTGAATTCTTTTTACAAACATTAGGTGGATTACAAACAACAAAAACAACTTTACGTTTTGCAATTAACATTTCTTTACGTTTTCTTTCTAATCAACAATTGATAATCAAAAAAGATGAGAGGTATGCTGGTACTGCATTTGGAAAAAAGACCTCAATGCTTTACATTGATCCGTTAACTGCAACATATTTCAGGGATGCAATAGATAATGTATCTGAACAACGAAAACACACATTTGGATTTTTACATTTAATGACAAATTGTGAAGAATTTTTTCCAAAATTTTCACTCCGAAATAAAGACTATGAATCAACTAGTCTCATGATTGAGAATCATTCTTCAGAATTAATTGACCCCATATCTGAATATGATTGCTCTAGAAGTCTTTTAGCTTTACAAATGTGGATTACTGAATCTAGTGAACTTTCTTTATCTGATACACTGGGAATTGAGGCTGGTGATATGCACAGAATGGTGGAAAATGCAAATTGGCTTTCATACTGCTTACGGGAAATTTCTAAGCATATTGAAAGGACTGATCTTTTAGAAGAATTTGATGGTTTGAGAAAAAGGGTAGTTTATGGCATTAGAGAAGAATTACTAGATTTAGTGCGTGTAAAAGGAATTGGAAGAATTAGGGCACGCATCTTGTTTAAAAATCATATAAAAAATTTAGATGATTTAACAAAAATTCCAGTTAACAAATTGGCAGAAATTGATAAAATTGGTTTAACCATAGCAAATAACATTAAAGCTGAATTAAAGAAGGTTAGATATTGATTGATTTGATTCTTCCTGCAATAATTTCTTGCATACTTGCATTTTTTGTAGTATATTTCACTACTCCACCTTTGATCAAAATTCTGACTAAAAAAAATTATGTTGTAAAAGATATGAACAAAAAAGAAAATGTAATGGTTGCAAGACCTGGTGGAATATCTATAATATTAGGAATTGTTGTTTCAGAGATTGTTCTTTATGGATTTTTTCAACTCAATGAAATTCTTGCAATAATAATTACAACTACAGCCGCATTTGTAATTGGTTATGTTGATGATAGAAAAGTAATGGGAGGTTGGTTTAAACCTGTTACTTTAGCAATTGCAGCACTTCCAATTATTTTTCTTGGTGTATATGATTCAGATCTTGCGTTTCCATTATTTGGGGATGTTCAAATTCCATTACTATATCTTGGATTGATAGTTTTTATGATTCCAATCACTGGAAATACAATTAATTCCATTGATGTTTTAAACGGTGTTGCAAGTGGTTTTATGATTATTGCAAGTTTTACTTTATCAATTTGTTTGTTTATTTTACAAAATTATGAAATTGCAATTATAAGTTTACCATTAGGATTTGTTTCATTGGCATTTTATAAATATCATAAAATTCCAAGTAAAATTTTTCCTGGTGATTCTGGAGCACTAACATTTGGAGCTATGTATGGAGTTATTGCAATAATCGGTGGTGTAGAAATTATTGCAGCAATTGCATTATTACCTGCAGTGATCAATTCATTTCTGTTCTTATCTAGTGTTAAACGAGTAGTAGAACACCGCCAAATTAAAGGCAAACCTGTAGAACATACAGATGATTTTAAACTCAAAGCAACTAATGAAAAAACTGCACCTATAACTTTAGTTAGATTAATTCTTGCAGGTGGACCATTAACTGAAAAACAAGTTGGATTTGCAATATTCAAATTAGCAATTTTTTCAAGTGCTTTAGCAATTATTACTGCATTTATGATGGCTGTGTCACTATGAAATTTGGTCTTTATGGTTTTTTATTTGCAATGTGGGGTTTGATAATAATTGGTGGTGGCATCATGGTAGTTTTGTTAGGTCCATTCACAATACAACAATTTGGTAATTTTCATTGGATTATTGCATCTGGAATTAAAGTAGCAATAGCTTTGATATTAGTTGTAATCTGGATTTTAATTTTATCTAAATTAAAAAATTGGATTTTCAAAAAAGAATTAAATTCTTAATCTTCTAACCATTTTTTTTGTTTTTTGTCATATTCTTCTCTACTATATCTTAGAAAAGCTGGAGAACCTGCAACAACAGTATTTTCTTCAACATTTCTTGTAACAATTGCACCCATTGCAACAACACTATTTTTTCCAATGGTAACACCAGCTTTGATTACTGCACGAGCACCAATTACTGCATTATCTTCAATTGTAACTCCAATCATCTTATCACACATTGGAAATGGATCATTTGTTAAAACAGCTGCAGGACCAATGAAAACATTTTTTCCAATTCTGGACAATGGTGGAATGTAAGCTTGCCCTTCAATTTTTGTATTATCCCCAATTTTTACATCATAATCGATATGTGCCAGAGAGCCAATTTTTACATTATCCCCAATTTCAACATTATCTCCAATATATGAAAAATGCCAAACTTGAACATTATCTCCAATTTTTGCCTTTTCAGAAATAAAATTTGTAACCATTATCTTACAAATGCCATGGATTTGCCTTTGTAATAATTTTTTCAGGTAAATTATCTTTATTTTTGTTCAAAAATTCCATTTCATGTTTTTTGTCTCTCAGATCATCAGGTAACATAATTGGAATTTCTTCCATTATTGGATAAAATCTAGAGCATTTTGGACAAAAAATCGCCCCTTCAACCACTACGTTTTCTTTTTGATCAATCTCAAATAATTCTAAAGGATGATTTTTGTCTATGGGACATGCTAGTATTTCCATCATTGTTTTATTCATTTTAAATCCAGATAAATTGGAGTTCCTTTTTGACTAGATAAAAGTGCCGCTTCTGCAATTTTTGTAACATTTACTGCTTCATTTGCTTTTACTATTTGCTTAGATTTATCTTGAATCGCATCTAAGAAATTTTGAATTTCCCTCATTAATGGTTCTTGTTTTTCATTTTGAATTATTTCTGAGTCTTTATCTTTTTCTATTTTGATCTCTTGTGTTAGAAAATCTGATGAAATTATTGCTTCTGTACAAACTGCACTAAATTTTCTAACTTTTTTTGGTGTAATCCAATTCGATGAAATTATTGCAACTCTGTCATTTTTATATCCCAACATAATGTTTGTAAAATCCTCTCGTTCATGTCTAATTTTTCCTGATCGTGCAAAAACTACTTGCGGCATTTCATTAAATAACCAATTTGCAGTATCAATATCGTGAACTGATGTATCATAAATTATTCCAACATCATTGATGTGCATTGGCATTCTATTTTCTCTATGAAATTCTAACATTACTAAATCACCATATTTTTTTTCATGAACAATTTTTTTTACAACTTCTACTGCTGGATTAAATCTTTCAATATACCCACATGTTAAAATCACTTTATTTTTTTCTGCAAGTTTTGCAAGTCTCTCCCCATCTTCAGATTTGTAAGTCATTGGTTTTTCTACAAAAACATGTTTTTTTGATTCTAGCAATTTTTCAGTGATTTCTGTATGTGTTGATGTTGGGGTTACAACAAATGCACCATCAAATTCTTCTGATTCCAAAACTGCATCTAATGATTGATAATAGTTTACAGAATATTTTTCCCCATATTCTTTACTTTTTTCAATATCTGCATCACATATTGCAACTAGTACGCCTAATTCTGACAAAATTCTAGCATGGTTTTTACCCCATCCACCAGTTCCAACTTGAATTATTTTCAATTAATAAACCTCAGTTAACCAATGAGAATAATCTATATTTTTATTCATTACGATGTCAAAATACTCTTGCATCATTTTTTTTGTAATGTCGCCTGGTTTACCTGTGCCTATTTTTTTAGAATCCATTGAAATTACTGGTGTAATTTCTGCAGCTGTGCCAGTTAGAAATATTTCATCAGATATTGTCAATTCGCTTCTTTTGAAGTCTCTCTCAACCACATCAATATCCAAATCTTTAGCAATTTTGATAATTGCATCTCTAGTGATTCCCTCTAATGCTGATGATGACAGTGATGGTGTAATCAATTGTCCATCTTTAACAATGAAAATATTTTCTCCTGGAGCCTCACTTACATTTCCTTCTTGATCAAGTAAAATTGCTTCATCTACTCCGTTTCTTTTTGCTTCTTGTGTAGCAATAATGGAATTGAGATAATTTCCTCCCATTTTTGCTTGTGTTGGTGTAGAATTGTCTGAAAATTTTCTCCATGAAACAACACCTGCTGTAATTCCATTTTTATTGAACAAATCTCCAAATGGAAACGTAAAAATTGCAACATTTGTTGGAGCCTTTTTTGTTACATGTAAATTGATTCCATAATCTCCTACAAAATAAAATGGTCTAATGTAACAAGATTTTTTTATTTTATTTTTTTTACAAATTCCAATTATTGCATTAGTGATTTCTTCATCTGAAAAATTTAATGAAATATTATAAAATTGGCCTGATTTTCTAAATCGTTTGACATGTTCATCTAATCTGAATATATTGAGGTTTTTTTCATTCCAATAAGCCCTAATTCCTTCAAAAATTGATGTTCCATAATGTATAGCATGTGTTGTAATTGGAACATTTGCTTTTTCTGTAGGAACAAATTTTCCATCAAACCATACATGTTTTGAAAGTG
>Ga0208407_1000205_pt1 | contig 28205 bp, 30 predicted proteins | sample ETNtaG_9_FD_185775 | JGI IMG/M metagenome (GOLD analysis project Ga0208407, IMG submission 185775) | Marine microbial and viral communities from oxygen minimum zone, Eastern Pacific Ocean - ETNP201406SV69 (SPAdes) (version 2) | ecosystem: Environmental > Aquatic > Marine > Oceanic ...
GCCTGGGGCAAAAGATTTTCTGAATTATGCTGCCTCTAAAGATGTGACAATTTTCTATGTCACCAACCGAGTGGTTGAGTTAAAGGAAGCAACTAAAAAGAATCTTACTCAACTAGGAATTCCCTGGGATCAATCCAAAGAGACAATTTTAATGCGCGGAGAGAATAACTGGAATTCCGACAAAGGTCCAAGAAGGGAATTGGTGGGCAAAGATTATAGAGTGCTCTTGATGATCGGGGATAATCTAGGAGATTTTGTAGATGCTAAAGACAATACCTTGGGTCCGAATCAAAGAAAAGATGTTGTTGAAGATTATTCTGATTATTGGGGGGTAAAGTGGTTCATGCTTCAAAATATTGCCTATGGTGATTGGGAAGGAGCCCTTTATGATTTTGATTATTCCCTTTCTCCTGATGAGGTGCATAATACTCGCTTAGAGTCACTGGAACCCATTAGGTAATATCATGAAAAAATCTTTGCTCATTGTCAGCACCTGCTTGCTCTTTGCTTGTGGATCTGGAGAAAATATTGAGTTGGTTGCTATAGGTTCTGACGCAAAATCGTCTGTGACTCTTGAAAGAGTATCAAAGGTAAAAGCAAAAAATGTTATTTTGTTTATTGGAGATGGCATGGGTCCTAATCAAGTCGCTTTAGCAAAATTTGCCACCGGCGGGCCTGACCATAGACTGTCCTTTGAAAATTTTCCCATCACTGGGATTGTCTACAATCATTCATCAGACAGTATTTATACTGATTCAGCGGCTTCAGCTACAACCTGGGCCACAGGAGTTAAAACAAGAAATCGATACTTGGCAGTTGATGCTGAGAAAAAATTTCTTCCCACCATTCCGGAGCTCTTAAGCACGAAAGGTTATAAGTCTGGCCTGGTTGCAACTTCATCCATTACTCATGCAACTCCAGCAGCCTTTTATGCTCACATAGATAATCGGTATAAAGAAAAAGAGATTGCAAAAATGCTCGTCGATTCTGATATAGATATTGCTCTTGGCGGCGGCGCAGAATTTTTTAACCTGGGTAAGTCTGAAGATGGCCCCTATATGATTTATGACAATGAGCAGCTAGATTCAAATTTACTATCCACTAAAGAAAAAGTGATTGGATTGTTTGCTGAGGATGGTTTTGATAGAAGATTGGAGCCCCCAACTCAACTTGAGATGACACAAGTTGCTCTTAGTTTTCTTGATGAAAAATCAAAAAATTGCACAGGATTTTTCTTAATGTCTGAAGGCAGTCAAATAGACTGGGCGGGCCACGATAATAACGCTGAATATATGCTGGTTGAATTTACTGATTTTGATGCAACTGTTCAGGCTGCCACGAACTTTGCTGTTGCGAATCAAGAAACTTTAATTCTTGTGACCGCTGATCATGCTACAGGAGGTTTAGTCTTGCAGCGTCCAAAAGGCTCAAAGATTCCAGTTCAATGGACCAGTGGGAGCCACGACCTATCGCCAATTAATATTTATGCTTATGGTCCAGGCGCAGAACTCTTTAGCGGGGTGATGGATAACACAGAAATTTTTGATCGTATTTTACAGGCCCTCGATTATGAGAACCTAGATTCAGCTAATTGCAGCAGTTAAATCAGCTAGACTAGGAAAAGTCTCAATTCCGTTTTGTAAAACTCTATTTTTGCCTGGAGTAATCCAGATCACTTGCTTGATTCCCACTTTAGCAGCAGCTGTAGCGACTTTAAAATCATCATCAATAAATATCGCATCTTCAAAATTTAGATTTAAATTATGCCTTGCTAGAGCCCAGAATTCTTTTTGCTCTTTGGAGTAGCCCATATGCATGCTATAGAAAATGGAATCAAAAAATTCTAGAAAATCTTGAGTCTCCGCTTTGTATTCCTGTGCCCTTGGGTCTCCATTGGTCAAAATATGCTTAGGGTTTTGCAAATTTGATAATCTTTGCAAAGCCTCATACGAGCCTTCTAAGTAAGAGCACTTCTCTTCTTGTTCTTTAATGATCTGCATGCAGTCAACATTTAGCAAATCATCCCAATAATTTAGGTCATAAAAATTAAGAGTTCCTCTTTGAGCATCAATTTCTGCCTGTATCTTTGCTTTGATTCCTTCTAGACCCTGGTTTGATTGGTTGGCTACATGCTCAGGCAACCATGATTCCCAAAACTTTATATCGTAATCAAGATTTAAGATCACACCATCAAGATCTGAGAGAATTGCAGTGGTAGAATTAAGTTTTACCATTAATGAAATGTTATCTAAAAATTTAGAAGCTATTATCTCTCAATTAGAGGAGCTAACGCGTAGTTTATTTCCAGAGATTCTTAAAATTTACCGGAATCCAAGGTCAAGCGCACAAGAGAAGAAAGATGGATCGCCAGTGACCGCTGCAGATATGTATGCCCATAAAGTAATAGTAAAATTTCTTAAGAAGAACTTTCCCGATATCCCTATCATTTCAGAGGAAAGCTTTAAGCAAAAAAATTACAAGCCAGCAAAAGAGTTTTGGATCATCGATCCCATTGATGGTACCAAAGAGTTTGTTAATAAATCAGACGAGTTCACAACCAACATAGCTCTTATTCAAAATGGCAAGCCTGTGCTTGGAGTGGTGGGGGCGCCGGCCTTTGATCAAGTTTGGTCAGGGATAGCAAATCATCAAATTAATAAAATAAAGACTGACAATAAAAAACGCTCAATTTTACGAATAGTCACCAGCAAAAGTCACAGAACGGTTATAGATACAGCCTTTTTAAACTTCTTAGATAAAAAAGGAAAAAGACTAAAGATTATATCTAAGGGTAGTTCTCTTAAGATTTGCGCCTTGGCAGATAAAACAGCTGATATTTATCCGCGATTTGGCCCCACTTCTGAGTGGGACATAGCAGCTGCTGATGCTGTGCTGCAATCTAGGGGAGGAGGAATTTTTCAAATAGATAGCCATAAAGCCCTTGAATATGGCAAAAAAGATAGCATATTAAATCCTATGTTCATTGCAATAAGTAATTTGAACGAAAAAAGGACAATTTTGTCTCTAATAGGTGGTTTTAGTAAAAATTTGCTATAATTATCTGTTCCTAATAACTATGGGTTATAATTAGTTATTAGTAAAACATATATATGAGTACAGACTTACAAACAATTACGCTTTCAACACCAGGCAAGGATATAGAATCCTATTTGTCTTGCGTGCATGCTATTCCTATTCTGACTGCTGAACAGGAGCAGGAACTCGCACAAAAGCTTTATGAGAATAATGATCTTGAGGCTGCTCGTCAGCTGGTGCTTTCACACTTAAGATTTGTAGTGCATATCGCAAGATCTTATCAAGGCTACGGCTTACCTCTCGCTGATATTATTCAGGAAGGCAATGTTGGGCTTATGAAAGCCGTTGATCGGTTTGATCCAAACAGAGGAGTGAAGGTTGTTTCTTTTGCAGTGCACTGGATTAAAGCTGAAATCCACGAGTACATTCTTAAAAATTGGAGAATGGTAAAAATTGCAACAACAAAAGCCCAAAGGAAGCTTTTCTTTAATCTCAGAAGCAAGAAAAAAACCCTTGATTGGTTAACGCAAGAAGAAGCCGAGAAGATTGCTGAAGACCTTAATGTGGAGGTGAAAGATGTGTTGCACATGGAAAATCGATTGACCTCGCATGACTCAGCATTTGATGCTCCAGTTGGCAGTGATGATGAGGGTAACATTCTCTCCCCATCTCAATACCTTGAAGACAAATCATCCAGCCCAGAAATTCTTGTTGAGGCCCAAGAAGTCTCTGATCATAATTCACAAGAACTTTCCATGGCCTTATCTAGCCTCGATGACCGAAGCAAAGACATTATTGCGAGAAGATATCTTGCAGATGAGAAAGAAACTCTTCATGACCTAGCCGATGAGTACAATGTTTCTGCAGAAAGAATTAGACAAATTGAAAATGGAGCATTGAAAAAACTAAAAGCAGCCATGTCTAACGCAGCCTAAGCAAGGCACTTTCTTATTAATCAAGATAAACCCTACCTAGCAAGTTTTGTGAAAAGGCTTGGACGCATTACTACATCCCAAAGAAGCGCATTAGAATCTCTAGAACAACATCATCTCCATGGAGTTCAGGAGCTTTCTGAATTAGCGAAGAGCTATAAAAAAATTATTTTAGAAATAGGTTTTGGGAATGGAGAAAATACTTTTTTCCTTGCAGACAAATACCCAAACGCTTTAATTATTGCTTCAGAGGTTTATCTTTCTGGCATAGGCAGCCTGTTAAACAGCATTGATCAGAATTCTTTGAACAATATAAGAATCTATGACGATGATGTGCGTGAATTGTTGTTAAAAATTAAAAGTGAAATTTTTGATGAAATTTATATCATCTGCCCTGATCCATGGCCTAAAGCTAGGCATCATAAACGCAGACTAATTAAACATGATTTTTTAAAAGTTTTGGCTAAAGTCTTGAGAAAAGATGGGGCAGTATATATCTCAACAGATTGGAAAAATTATGCTGAATCTATTGAGGAAGAGATAGAAAAAACTAAAGAATATTTTTCCTTTAAACAAATTTCTAATGCAGGCATGCCCATTACTCGCTTTCAACAGCGAGCAATCAATGAGGGCAGATCAATACATACTTTTTTATTAAAAGTTCTAAAAAAATAATTGAATAGTTTCATTAAGGAATCGATATCCTTTTTGAGTTGCCCCAATTCTATCCTTTAATAGCAAACCCTTATCAATTCCCATTTGATATTTTTTTAAGAAACTTGCAGGCAGTGTAGTTTTTATATCTTGCCGTTGAAGACCGTTTTTAATTCTCAGCAAATTCATTGCAAGATCCATATCGAGACCATTGTCTGAAATAGTTTTTAAGTCAGTTGATCTTTGGTTTTGTATATATCCCTCTAGGGGTTTAATTTTTCTGTATCTTACAATTTCTCGCTCATTTGAGATTTTGCTATGTGAGCCAGGACCAACCCCCAAAAAATCACCAAACTGCCAATAATTCATATTATGTTGGCTTTCATGTCCTGGCTTTGCCCAAGAAGATACTTCATATTGTTGGTATCCATTTTCCTCTAGCAGTTCTTTTGCAATAAGTTCAATTTTTTCAATTTCATCTTCATTGGGGAGCACAAGCTCTTTTTTATAAAAAATAGTATTTGGCTCGATTGTTAATTGGTACAAAGACAGATGATTTAGATCTGATTGAATAATTTTTTCTAAGCTTTCAACAAATGATTCAGATGTTTGCTTTTCAATGCCATAGATTAAGTCAATGGTCGAATTGATTCCTGTAAGCGCTTCGGTGGCCTGAATTGCAGACTCTCGATTATGGTTGCGTCCCAATGCTTGTAACTCCTGATTATTATAACTTTGGACGCCCAATGAAATTCGATTGATGCCTGCCATTAATAATTCATCAATTTTATCTTTAGACACATCACCAGGATTCATCTCTAAAGTTATTTCAGTCTCTGTAGATGAGAGCCCTTCTTTAATAGAATCTAATATATGTTTGATTGATTTGGTGGAAGCAAGAGAAGGAGTGCCACCGCCAAAATAAATGGTTTCAAATTTTCTGCCAGCTATTAGATCATTAGATTGATTAATGTCTTTGATGATTGCTTCTGCCAATTTTGCATCATTTCCTTTGACAGGATCGGTGGTGATAGAAAAATCACAGTAGGGGCATTGTGTTTGACACCAGGGCAGATGAACATAAAGACTGAGAGGTATTTTATTCAGAAGTGAATCCTTCAATTTTTCTTTTTAAAATTTGAATGGCTTTCCCTCTGTGGCTTAGCAATGCCTTTTCATTTGCGCCCATTTCTCCCAAGGATACATTGCTGCCTTTTGGATAGAACATAGGATCATATCCAAATCCATTGGTTCCTTTCATGGCTGTTTTTACCGAGCCTTCCAAGAGTCCAGTTGCAATAAGAGGGAATGGGTCTGCTGAAGCTTGCACCAGAACCAGCACGCATACAAAGTATGCCTTCACATGATTTAACTCCAGTTTTTCAAGTTCTTTTTTGAGGTGTTGCCTATTTTCTTCATCCGTCGCGCTCTCATGAGCATACCTAGCTGACCGCAAACCTGGTAAATTATTCAAGGCTGGAACAATTAAACCAGAATCATCACCAAGAGATAATTTTCCAGAGGCTGTATTTGCTACTCGAGCTTTTTGAAGGCTATTTTCAAAGAATGTCTCGCCTATTTCTTCCTCAGGAGAGATGCCCAAAGAGCTTTGAGAGATTATTTTAAAGTTCGGTAGCAGCAGAGCAAATTCTTTTAATTTGCCGGGGTTATTAGTTGCAACAACAATGGTTGATTGATCAGCCAATGAGATAAACTGCTTGAGCAGCAAATAAGTTAGGAAAAGTATTAGCCAGCCATGAGGTTGTTCCTCGGCGATTTAAATAAACTTTCTTTTTAATCGTAAAAGATTCTTCACTGCATAACTCCTCAAAATCTGAAATTGTACAAAGGTGAAGGTTCTTTGTTTCATACCATTTGGCTGGCAGTTGAGTTGAAGAGGGCATTTTGCCATTTAATATGCCCAATCTGAGTTCCCAGTTTCCAAAATTAGGCAGTGTAATTACGCACTCATTCGCAACTTTTAAGATGTTTCTCATGGCATCTCTTGGCCTTCTTAAACATTGAATAGAACTGGCCATCACAGCCACATCAAAGCCCATGCCCTTGTAGTTCTGGATGCCAGCATCAATATCTTGTTGAATTACAGAGACCCCATTGATGATACAGGCATTAATTTTCTCAGGATCATTTTCCACTCCATAACCTGTGACAGATTTTTTCTCTGCCAATACTCTAAGAAGAGCGCCATCCCCACACCCAAAGTCCACAACCTTGGATTGAGGGGGTATCCAATCTAAAACGATTGATTGAAGTTGATTATTCATTTGAGTTTAAAAAGTTATTAAGTGCAACAGCATACTGATCAGAATAAAAAAGGAAACTGTCATGACCATAATCACCTTCAAGCTCTATGTAGGTGCTATCTATGCCTGCCTTAATAGCAGACATTTGGATCTCTAATCCATACTCTTTGGGAAATAGCCAATCTGAATCAAAAGATGCAATTAGCAACTTGGCTTGAATGCTTTGAAGACATTTCATTAAATCATTATTAAAATCTTTTGCTGGATCAAAACCATCCATAGCTTTGGTCATAAGTACATAGCTGTTTGCATCAAAGGTTTTAGCAAATTGCTCTCCTTTATATTGAAGATAATTTTCCACCTCATAGTTTACGTCTGCATCCATTTTATTTTCAGGATCTTGTAGCTTCCTTCCAAACCTTTTACTCATATTAGACTCAGACAGGTAAGTTATATGGCCAAGCATCCTTGCAGCTTTCAGTCCCTTGCTAGGCGATTTGCCTTGGGCCAGGTAATCACCATTATGGAAATTTTCATCTTTTTTTATTATTTCTCTTGCAACCTCGTTTAATGCAATATTTTGCGTACTTATTTTTGAAGAAGCGGCAATAATTGCAGCTTTCTTAACCCTTTCAGGATATGAAATTGCCCATTGAAGCGCTTGCATTCCTCCTAAACTTCCTCCGGCAACCATTTCCCAGCAATTAATTTCAAAATGATCGGCTAGTAATTTTTGAGTTTCCACCCAATCACTTACTGAAACCTCAGGAAAGCTTGCTCCATAGGTTTGGCCTGACTCAGAAGAAATAGTGGTGGGCCCAGAAGATCCATGGCAGCCACCAATGTTATTGAGGGATACAACAAAAAATTTTGTAGTATCAATTGTTTTACCATCCCCAATTATTTCATCCCACCAACCAGGCTTTTGATCATCGTCCTTTATGCCAGCTGCATGGTGATTCCCAGAGAAGGCATGGCACACTAAGACCGCATTCGTTTTTTCTGAGTTAAGCTCTCCATAAGTTTCTGTCATTAATTCAAAACTTTGCAACGACTCTCCAGATTGAAGGGTTAAAGGGTGGTTGAAGGAAATTTTTTCTGTGACTATTTTCATAGCAAAGAACGAATAATCTGAATGAAAGAAGTATTAATTAGATTTAGCAAAAGCAACCCAACAATGGGAGTAAAATCCAAGCCACCCATAGGCGGCAGAAATTTTCTAACAGGGCTTAAGATGCCTGCAGAAATTTCTTCAATAATTTGTAATAAGGGGTGGCTATTTCCGGGAGCCACCCAACTTAGAACAACTGAGCCGATGACACAATAAAATAATATTCTAAATCCAGAATTTAAAACATCTACGACAGAAAGACAAAAGAGGGTAAGAGTTTCATAACCAGACGAGTAGGCAAGATAAAAAGAAGCAAATTTTAGCACTAGGGCAAAAGCAATTGCAGCAAACAGGGGTGGCAAAAAGAAGAAAAGGCTTTTTGAGATTGGTTCTAGATAGGCAGCAAATATTTTAACTATTGGATTGAAGTAGTTAACCCGAAAAAGTCGAAATACTGACAACATAACAAACGCATAGCTCGCAAAACCCAAAATTACTGCTAGTATGCTAGTCATATTGTCTAAAGAATTGTTTGTTATTGCTCATTGCTAATCTCAATTGATCTATCCTCGGCGGCTTGAAAGGCATCTTGTAAAATCTTATTAAGATTATTTATTTCAAGAGATTCCAGGCCAGCCTGAGTTGTTCCGCCTGGAGATTTTATCTTATTAATTAAGCTTTCAAAATTCTGCTCTTGAGAAAATGAGTCACCTAAGCTTCTAACAAAGTCTATAAACATTGATTTAGCAGACGCTTGATCGGAGGATGTTATTTTTTCCAACTCCTGAAGATAGGTATTTAGCACTTGAAAAAGAAAAGCTTGGCCACTTCCAATGATGCTAGTAAATCTATGCATTTCATCTTCATTTTGAAGTGCAACGACATGCCCGACTTTATTAAATAATTTGTTTGCAGCATTGAATCCCCCTGAGTCTTTATTTATTGCATAGATGGCTGTTACACCTTTCCCAAAGGCGCATGCTGTATTTGGCATTGCACGTATTATTGCATTGGGCTGTGAGTACTTTTCTGTACCAATCCCCGCAACCACACTTAAAATAGCTGCCTTTGGTGCCATCTTAAGAATGCTTTGTTCGGCGCTCAAGGCATCCTTAGGCTTTACCGCAAGCACAATTAAATCAAAATTCATTGAAGCTAAATTTTCTAAATTAATTATTTGTAAATTCTGTTTTGTTAGCGCTTTAACTCTTTGTTCATTTCTTTCAATACAAGCAATGTCAGATGATGAAATACCACTTTTTAATAGCCCATCAATAATTGCTTGGGCAATATTTCCGCATCCTAGAAAGCAAATTTTCATGATCTCTTACCTAATAAACTTTCACCAATTCTAAGAATTGTTGAGCCTGTTAAAATAGATTCCTCAAAGTCGTTAGATGTTCCTAGAGACAGGTGAGTACAGCTAGGGATCTTGGATAATAGCGATTTTTGTAGTTCCATTATTTTGTTCATAGTATCCATTTTAGCTGTTTTAGATGCATTAATCTTAGGCATAAACATTAAACCTTCGATCATTAAGTTGGGATAATGAGCAATTAGGCTGCTGACAAAATCAATTGTTTCTTCGGGGAGAATGCCTGACTTAGATTCTTCTTGATCAATATTAACTTGCACTAATGCGTGGATTTTTTTGCCTTCAACTTCCAAGGCATCATTTAGTCTTCTTGCAACTTTCTCTCTATCTATTGAGTGAACCCAATTGGCATGTTTTGCAATTAAGCTCACTTTATTGGACTGAATGGGGCCAATAAAATGCCAAATAATATCGATGGGGCATGCTGAAGATTTTTCAGCCAATTCTTGTGCATAATTTTCCCCAAAATTAGTTATTCCAAGTGCATAAGCCCCTTTGATCACGCTAACAGCCTGCAGTTTGGATACAGCTACTAATTTTATCTCATTCTTAGATCGTTGAGCTTGTTGGCAAGCAGCCTGAATCTTGCTTGAGATATCTACGAATCTATCTGCTAAGCCTTCGTGCATTTTTTATAGATTAGAGGCTGCCTACCATTTTTTATGAGGAGCTCTCTAGCATTATTTACTTCAGATTTATTTAGATACGGGCCTGACATCAACCTGAATAATGGTTTATCTGGTTGCTTAGAGCTAAATGTTTTTTCAACATATGATCCAAGACCCAAAGATAGCAAGGAACTAAGTTGTTCCTGTGCATATACTCTTTTCCCATAGGATTCAATTTGAATAAGATACTCGCAATCTTCATCAGCTACTATTCCTTCAAGTTCAATTAGCACCGTATCTTTTGCTAGCTCTACAGGGTATAAAAACTCAACTGTTGGATTGCTGACTTTACCCCTTATATTAATAACATCAGTCTGTAATATTATATTTGATGTAAATAAAAGTAGGGCGCTCAAAGCAGCAATGATCATTAAATGTTTTATCTTTAGCGGTTGATTGAGCTCTCTTTTTGCTCGCAAAGAAGTCTTAACTCTCCTTGTCTTAGACTTATTGATGGGATGTTTCTTGGCAAAATCTTTCACAACAATAATTACATGTTATCTATAGGCTCAATGCCCAACAACTCTAAAGAGGAAGCTATAACCGATTTAACGATTATTAAAGCTCGCATAATATTGTTCTGCTCTGGCTCTCTTGCATTAAGTATATTTACGCTGTTATAAAACTGATGAAAGCGTTGCGAAATATCTCTAAGATAATAAACAATAAGATGTGGCTGAAGATTCTCCCCCGAACTTTTGATAACAAATTGAGCATTCAAGGCCATTTGAAGCAGCTCATCGCAACCATCAAAATCATTCTCATTAAACTTCTCTGGCAAAGCCTTGCCTAATTCAAGATATTTTTTTTCTACAGAGCAAATTCTGGCATGCGCATATTGCACATAATAATAAAGATTATCTTTAGAGTTAGATCTAGCGATCCCAATATCAAAGTCTAGGTGTTGATCTGCTTGTTTAGATAAATAATAAAACCTTGAAGCATCTGGACCTATATCATCAATTAATTGCTTGAGTGTATAAAAATTTCCACTTCGAGTAGACATTTTAACTTTTGAGCCATTTTCAAAAAGGTTAGCAAACTGAACAAGCCGTACTTGCATCTGCTTTTTGCTATATCCCACAGCCTCAATAGTTGCTTCAATTCTTTTTATGTACCCATGATGATCCGAACCCCAAACATTAATAATGGTATCAAACCCTCTGTCTAATTTATTTTTATGATAGGCCAAATCAGATGATAAATAAGTGCCCCTTCCGTCCTCGCGGATAATGACACGATCCTTATCATCACCAAATTTGGTAGATTCTAACCAGACCGCACCATTTTTTTCATAGACATGTTCTTTTTTAACTTGATCCAGGGCTACAGAGATTTCTGATTTTTTATCTGCAAGCTCTCCTAGTGAAGATTCAAAAAACCAATTATCAAAAATAACTTTAAATTCGGTTAAATCTTCCTTGATAGATTTAATAACATAACTCAGACCAAAGTCTCTTATCGATGACCAACTATTTGAATAATTGGTTTTGATGCGCTCAATTAACTCATCAATTCTTTCTTCGTCATTATCTGAAAGATTATCTATTAACGTTTCCTTATCAAACTTCGTTGAATTGAAATCAATTTCAACACAATCAGCAATTTCTAAAATATATGATCCTTTATAGGCAGAGCCTGGAAAAGTGTCACCATCAAAGCATTCATATTTTCTTAAAAAGATGCTGCATGCCAAAATATCAATTTGCCTGCCAGCATCATTAATATAGTATTCTCTAGATACTTTATGACCTAGTCGCTGCAATATTCGAGCAATTGCATCTCCATATGCAGCGCCTCGCCCATGACCCACATGCAATGGCCCCGTTGGATTGGCTGAAACAAACTCTATCTGTATTTTTTCTGTATTTTTTGATTCTTTAGAAGACTCAAGAAAAAAATTTGGATTTTTGTGCGCATCGTCTAGCTGCTTTAAAAATACGTTGCGCTCTAAAAATATGTTTACAAATCCAGGCCCAGCTAATTCTACTTTTGCAATTTCAGGCTCACTTTCTAACTTAGATATTAGAGTTGAAGCTAAATCTTTTGGATTTTTTTTTGTAAGATTGGATGCAATCAAACACAGGTTGGTTGTCCAGTGACCCTTTTGCAGAGAATCCGCAAGGGTAAGCCTATGTTTTTTTGATAATATCATTTTTTGATCTGAACCAAGAGACAGTTCATTATCAATAAAGTCATTTAACGAAGATGAGATACGATTAAACAAGTCTATGCACGCCCCGAATACTCGCCAGATCTTGTATCCACTTTGATTTTCTCACCCTCTTCAACAAATAGTGGAACTTGAATGGTAACTCCGGTCTCTAGTTCTGCAGGTTTTGTAGTTCCTGATACTGTGTCCCCCTTAATACCAGGATCTGATTTTGTAATGTTCAATTCTACAAATGGAGGCGCCTCAACCGAAATAGGCTCATCATTCCAAATAACAACCTCACAATTCTCTTGACCAATAATCCACTTCTTTGCATCGCCTACAACATCCTTATTAATACCTATTTGTTCATATGTAGAAGAATTCATAAAATGCCATTGCTCCCCATCTGAATAGAGATAGCTCATCTCTATGGTCATTACGTCAGCCTCTTCTACAGATTCACCTGATTTATATGTTTTATCTATTACTTTACCAGTGATTAAGTTTCTAAACTTTACCCTCATAACCGCTTGCCCTTTGCCTGGTTTATGAAATTCATGCTCTAGAATTGAGCAGGGCTGATCATTAATGATAATTTTTAAACCGTTTCTAAATTGGCTTGTTGAAATTTTCATAGTGTGATTAACTCTCTTATTGTTTTATTAAAGGGGTTTTTATGCATAAATTTTTATTATCTACTGTTTTTTTTTCTATCCTAGTGCTCTCCTCATGCTCAAGCCAACAATCTAATACTTTAACTGAATCTGATGCAGAAGCATTTCTTCAAAGAGTTGAACTTGAAGATAAAACCCTTGGTCCTATTGTAAGCTCAGCTTATTGGATAGGGGCTAATTTTATCACTTATGATTCCCAGAAAGTAGTTGCAGATTATGGTAAGAGGTATCAACTGCTTGCATTAGAGCGGGCACGACAGGCTTCTTCCTTTGATAAGGTTGAAGTTTCTAAGGAAAATCGAAGAAAACTTAATCTCATCAAGAGCTCATTTGTAATGCCATCACCATTAAACGAGGAACTGGCTGGAGAAATCTCTTTAATCAGCGCTGAATTGGATGCTATGTATGGAACTGGCGAGCATTGTTTTGCAGATGATGATTGTTATGACTTAGAAGCGTTTGAGACCATTATTGATAATTCTAGAGATCCTATTGAGCTTTTAAAAGCATGGGAAGGCTGGAGAAATATCGGCAAGCCTATGAAAAATATGTATTTACGAATGGTTGAAATCGGAAATCAAGGTGCCAATGATTTGGGTTATGAGGGCCTTTCAGATTTGTGGTTTAGTCAATATGACATGCCAGCAGATAATTTTTTAGATGAAACTGATCGGGTATGGGATGAGCTGAAACCTCTTTATGACGCTTTACATTGTCATGTCCGTGACGAGTTATCAAATTATTACGGCGAAGAAATTGTTAGCAAAACTGGCAATTTGCCTGCACATGTTTTGGGAAACATGTGGGGACAATCTTGGTCAAATATTTATGACCTTGTATATACACCTGAAAGTAACAAAACTGCGTCAGAGATCAATTTGACCAATATACTTATTGAAAAAGATATTGATGAAATCGAAATGGTAGAGATTGCTGAAGACTTTTTTGTTTCACTGGGATTTGAACCTTTATCAGATACATTTTGGGAGAGATCGTTATTTATCAAACCCCAGGATCGAAATGTTGTGTGTCATGCGTCAGCATGGGATCTAAATTCAGATATTGATGATTTAAGAATTAAAATGTGCATTGAAAGGAATGCCGAAGACTTTTCAGTGATTCATCATGAGTTAGGCCATATTTTTTATTATCAAGCCTACAGCCATTTGCCTGATATTTTTCAAAGTGGTGCCAATGATGGTTTTCACGAAGCAGTTGGAGATCTATTAACACTATCAATTACACCAGATTATCTCCAAAAAATTGGTATGGTAACTTTAAAAGAAGCTACGCAGGCCAACTCTGATCCAATCTCTTTGCTTATGCAGCAAGCGCTTGACGGCGTTGTATCTGTCCCTTGGACTTTAATGCTAGACAAATGGAGAGCTAAAGTTTTCACAGGCGAGACTGCTCCAGAGGATTTAAACAGTTCTTGGTGGGAATTAAGAGAGTTTTATCAAGGCATTAGAGCGCCACGAGATCGAGATGCAGATGCATTTGATCCTGGGGCAAAATATCATATTCCTGGTAATACGCCTTATACCAGATATTACTTAGCAAAAATTCTTCAATATCAATTTCATGAATCTCTTTGTAATCAGATGGGGTATGAGGGGCCTCTTCATGAATGTTCAATATATGATAACGAACTTGCTGGAGAGAAATTAAGAGCCATGCTCGCACTTGGACAAAGCAGAGACTGGCAAACAGCATTGGAGGCGCTCACTGGGACTAGAGAATTAAGCGGAAAATCAATGCTAAACTATTATCAGCCACTTAAGGACTGGCTAGACATTAAAAATACCGAACGTGCGTGTGGATGGAGGGGCTAATGAAGCACTTAACGAATTTAACTATCGCAGCTGGAGTTTTTATTTTTACCAAGCTTTATGCTGATGCAATTTCTTTTAATAGCATAGAAGTATCTGGCATCAACCTCGTTGAACAATTATTTATAATATCTTTTGTTACTCAGTGGGTTGCATATATTCCAGCCTTTATTTTGAAGACAGAGAAATTCTATGATTTAACTGGAAGTTTGACATACATAATGACTATTTTATTTGCCTTGTATGCAACGGATAGTTTTGCAACCCTGCAAGCAGGGAATCTACTAATAGGGGCTGTAATTATGGTTTGGGCTATAAGGCTGGGATCATTTTTATTTTTAAGAATTGCCAAAGATGGAAAAGATAATAGATTTAACTCCATTAAGACCTCTTTCTCTCAATTTTTTATGACTTGGACAATTCAGGGCATGTGGGTTTTTGTATGTTCTTCTGCTGCCTTTGTTGCAATAGCAAGCTCAACAGGGGCAGTTATAAATAGTGTATTTATAATAGGACTTGTTATGTTTTTATTTGGATTTACAGTTGAGGTAATAGCTGACAATCAAAAAACTGCATTTCGATCAATTCCAGAGAACAAAGATTCTTTTATAAATGAAGGTTTATGGGCCAGATCCAGACATCCGAACTATTTTGGTGAGATCACCTTATGGGCAGGCATAACCTTAATGGGAATATCAACATTTGAGGGCATGAACTATTTAGCAGTTTTCTCTCCTATCTTTTCATACCTTCTGCTTGTTTATGTAAGTGGAGTCAGGATGCTAGAGTATAGAGGCCATAAGAAATGGGGCCATCTTGATGAGTACAAAGAGTATAAAAAGAATACTCCCAAGCTAATACCTAAAATGTTTTTAGTAGAGAGCAAAAAGTTCTGAAGATTTAGAAATATAGAAATATTTTACTTATACTATATTCCCTACATTGTTAGGCGATTTTGTGCAAAATTAGGTACAATTTCATCATTAAAGAAGTTTGAATAATTTCACTACGCTGTTAGACTAGTGAACGAATTTTCCAGGGGAGATAATAATGTTAAATAAGAGCTTAGTAGTCCTTACTATGCTGACTACATTTGTAGCCGCATCAGAGATGGAACTAGTATTAGAGGTTGGAAGGGATAACACTGAGCTTTCTGCTCAATCTCAATCAAAAATTGATGCAACTGAATCAGCTACAGACAAGCTGATAAATGAGTTTAAAGTTGTTTCAAAACAGGTTGAGGGCTTGAAGCTTTACAACGCACAAAAAAGAATTCAAATTCAAGCTCAGCTTGATTTGATGGATAAGTATGATGAGCAACTAGTTCAGGTTGTGGTCATGCAAAGACAAATTCCGCCATTGGCTAAAAGAATGCTAGAAGGTTTAGAAAAATATGTAAATCTTGATACGCCATTTCACATAGAAGAAAGAAAGCAAAGATTGGATCTTGTTAGGTCCTCTCTTTCCAATCCAAAAGTTACAGCTTCTGAGCAGGTACGACAAATTTTAGAAGCTTATAATATTGAAGCGGAGTATGGCAGGAAGCTTGATGCATATGATGAAACAATTGTTCTTGACGGACAAGAGGTGGTCGTAAATATTCTTAGGGTTGGGAGATTAGGAATGTTCTTCCAGTCTAAGGATGAGAGAAAAACAGGATATTACGATAACGAAACTGGCTCTTGGGAAGAATTATCTGGAAGTTACAGGGTAACAGTTAGAGATGGAATTAGAATGGCTCAAAAACTAGCGCCTATGGATATTATGATGCTGCCGGTTGTCTACAGAGGAGATGCTTCATGAAAAATTTAAATAAATATATTTTATCTTTTGTATTTGTTTTGTCTGTCTTATCTTTTGCACAAGAAGCGGCTGAGGGCGAGCCTACGACTATTCAAGGCTTATTGCAGTTGGTTGAACAAGGCAGAACTTCTGAACAGGACATCAATGCCAAAAGAGAGGCTGATTTCCTTGCTGATAAAAATAAGCAAGCTGCAAAATTAGCCGCTGAAAAGAGAGAGTTAGCCAGACAGGAAAGAATTGCAGATCAGCTTGAAGCTGAATATAAGAAAAATGATGCAATTTTAGTTGTTAAAGAAGCCGCATACAAGAAAGAGTTAGGCTCATTGGTTGAGCTCTTTGGTCATTTACAAAGTTCTGCAGGTGAGGCCAGTGCTTTATTTGCTGATTCTTTAACTTCTGCTCAATATGGCAGGGAAAGAGAAAATTTTTTAAATGATTTATCTTCAAAAATGTCTAGTGCTACAGAGCTTCCTACAATCAGAGAACTCGAGGGCCTTTGGTACGAACTTCAAAGAGAGATGGTTGCAGGTTCTGAGGTTGTTTCTTTTAATTCAAATGTTATTAATCTTGATGGTGAGTCAGAAAATTGTGTTGTTACCAGAGTAGGTCTTTACAACGCTATCTGTAATGGTAAGTACCTGGAATATATTGGCAGCAAGGGTCAATATGCATTCCTAGGAAAGCAGCCAGAAGGTCGCTATGTAAGTTCAGCAAAAAAACTTTCTAAGGCTGATGTTGGAGAAGTCATTAAGTTTGGTGTTGATCCAACCGGCCCTGTTGGTGGGAGTTTACTTGCTAACTTAATTCAAAATCCAAGCCTTATGGAAAGAGTTAACCAAGGTCGAGAAGTTGGATATATTATTATTTTCGTAGGTTTGTTCGGTATAGCGATCGCTTTTTGGAAGCTCTTTACTCTTTATACAATGGGTGTTGCTGTTGCCAAGCAAGCTAAATCAAAAACTCATGACAAATCCAATCCATTGGGAAGAGTGCTTGCCGTGGGTGAGGAACATATGAAAAAAGACATAGAAACTTTAGAACTAAGACTTGCTGAAGCCATTATGGCTGAAAGACCAGCAATTGAACGCGGCATCCCAGTTGTAAAAATTATTTCAGTTGTCGCACCATTGGCTGGTTTATTAGGAACGGTTACGGGTATGATTGTTACCTTCCAGCAAATTACATTATTTGGTACTGGTGATCCTAAAATTATGGCCGGAGGTATATCTCAGGCCCTTGTTACTACTGTTCTAGGACTTGTAGTCGCTATTCCAACAACGCTTTTACACTCTTTTGCCAATTCATCAGCAAGAGGAATTATTAATGTTCTCGAAGAACAAAGCACAGGGATAGTAGCAGAACATTCAGATTCAAAGTAATTAATTAATGTTTTACGCAATCACTGAAGCATTTAATACTCTCAGAGACTTTATGTCTGCTGGGGGTAGCGTGCTTTGGCTGATCGCAATTCTTGCTGCCTTTATGTGGGCAATAATCTTAGAAAGAATTTGGTATTTTAATGCAGGCCATAAAGTTTATATGGATGAATTAAAATCTGAATGGGATTCGGTTGCTGACCATACTTCATGGAAAGGTGGAGCAATTAAAGAAAAATTAATTTCCCAAGCAAGAACAGAAGTTAATAAATACTTACCGTTAATAAATACATGTGTAGCTTTGGCGCCTTTATTTGGCCTGCTGGGTACTGTGACAGGTATGATTGAGGTTTTTCAAGTTATGGCATTTACAGGGGGCGGAGATGCAAGATCAATGGCTGGTGGAGTTTCGAAGGCCACACTTCCAACCATGGCTGGTATGACAACCGCTCTCTCTGGAGTTTTTGCTACCATATACCTTAACTCAGCTAGAAACAGAGAAGAGGGATTAATCAAAGAAACAATTAAAAGTTAATAGGAGAATATTGTGAGAAGAAACGCTATTTCAAGTGCAGTTCAAGAAGAAGAGGCAGAAATTAACATGACCCCAATGCTTGATGTTGTTTTCATCATGCTGATTTTCTTTATCGTTACAGCAAATTTTATTAAAGAGCCTGGTTTAGAAATTAACAGACCAGAATCTAATACATCTGAAACTCAAGAGAATGCAGCAATTCTAATTGCAGTTGGAGCATCAGGTGAGATCTGGATGGATGGAAGAAGAATTGATGCAAGGCAAGTTAAAGCTAATGTAGTCAAATTGCTTGCTGATAATCCTCAAGGATCCGTGGTAATTCAAGCGGATGAAAAAGCTGAGGCTGATACTATCATTAAAGTTATGGATGGCTCAAGAGAGGCAGGCGTATATAACATTTCACTTGCATCTGAGCCAAAATAGAGAAAAGAATTGAATACGGCTGCAAATAGTTTTAATTCCTTTAACCAAACCATGTCAAAGATTTTTGGTCCAATTGCAGCATTATATTTAAAAGCATTTAACTATAATAAATATCTTGCTGGAACAGGTTTTGCTGCTTTAATTACGCTTGGTTTATTTTTTCTTATGGTCGCCTTAATTAATTTGGGCGACAATAGCATCCCAACCGATAACTCAAGAAAGCTTGGGGATGTAATAATGCCCGATAGAGACATTGATACATTGTTTGATAATGTTGATAAGCCTGATGAGCCTGAGGAACAGCCAGAAGATATAGCCCAGCCAGAATTAGACCTTGCTCCTCTAGCTGGCGTTGATGTGAGCTTACCAAAACCAAAAGCAAATTTTGCAGGAAGTGGTTCGTTTTTCAGAGATGGTGAATACATACCATTATTTAAAGTTACACCTATATACCCAAGACGAGCACAAGAACGTGGAATTATGGGTTATGCAGTTGTTACATTTACAATTACTGAAACTGGAACAGTAGAAAATGCAAAACCTTTGGAAGGCGCTTGTGGCGACCCAACAAACCCTGACACTGTGTTTAGACCATGCTCTATATTTAATTCAGCTGCTTCAAGAGCTGCTGTAAAACTTAAATACAAACCTAAAATTGTTGATGGTAAAGCTGTTAGAGTTGACGATGTCCCACATAAATTTACTTTTATTCTCGAGGACGATTAATGAAAAATCATCTTAGACATATAATCTCACTTTCCATAGTTTTAGCATTTTGTTTTGGATCAATTGATTCGTTTGCTCAAAGCAACTCGAACAATAAAGCAGAAAAAAAACAAACCTACAAAAAAGCAAGAGTATTGACATCAAAAACTGCAAAAAAAATAATGAAAGTGGTTGAAGCGCTTGAAAGACAAAAAACTGTCAGGGTACCAGACCCTGATAATAAAGGTCAGTTTATTGAAAAAGAAGAAGATGATCCTGATTGGACAGAGGCCAGAAGAATTTTGACAGAACTTTTGAACAACAGGGCTGAGTTAAAAAGTTATGATCGGTCTGTTATGTGGAATTATTGGGGGTATATTTACTTCAGTAATGAAGATTATGATCAGGCCATGTATGCATATGAGCAGCTACTAAAAGAGCCTGAGGCAACCATTCCTTTAAGAACATCTTCTTTATTAACTCTTGCGCAATTAAATTTAGTCAAAGAAAACTGGGATAAAGGAATTCGACTTATTCTTCAATGGATGGATGAGATTGAAACTGTGACTGCGCAGTCCCATTATCTTCTCGCATCAGCATATTTTCAAAAAGAAGACTATGTTCGTTCAAGGTCTTCTATGGAAGAGGCTATAAGGCTTGCAGAAGAAGAGGGTTACCGCCCAAGAGAGAATTGGTATGTTCTTTTGGCGGCTTGCTTTAATGAACTAAAGGATAGAAAAATTATCAGCGCTGCTTATTCTTTGGAACAACAATTAGGCATATATGAAATCTTAGTAAACTATTACCCCAAAAAACTATATTTCTTACAATTAGGGGGCACATATCAGCAAATGGACAGAGAAGAAGATTATATGATCACTCTTAAGGCTGCATTTGATAAGGATCTTCTTGATAAAGAGGGTGAATATCTTGCATTAGCTCAACTTCTCCTTATCAGCAAAAATCCATATTGGGCCGCTCAAGTTCTGGTAGCCGGACAAAATAAAAAAGCACTTGTCAAAAATAAAGAGACCAAGAAAGAAGAATTAGTTCCTGTGGTTAAAGATACAGAAAAGAACCTAAAACTTTTAGCTGATTCATGGAGGATGGCACAGGAAATTGACAAGGCTATTCCTGTTCTTGAAAAAGCAGCAAAGATGTCAAAAGATGGAGATACTTATATACTTTTAGGCAATCTTTATTTATTTGAAGATCGAATAGAAGACTCAATAAGAGCCATTGAAGCAGGGTTAAAAAAACCAAAAATCAAAAGCAGGTCTCAAGCTCGGTTAGTTTTAGGGCAAGCTCACTTTGAGATAGAAAATTTTGAAGAAGCAAAAAAACAATTTAGAGCTGCTGCAAGGGATAAAGATAAGCGTATCAAAAAGACAGCTAATTCATGGATTAAGTATGCTGAAAATGAAGCAGTGAGGGTGAAGAATCTTGCTCTAAGAAGAGATTTTATTCAGCGGTCTCAAGCAAAAGAAAAAAGTTCTTAGCTTTTTATATAAGTCTCAATAGAAAAATTATATTCATTTTCAACATCTCGTTTGAACGATTCAGTTGAAACTTTCTCCCAGTTGTTTAAATCTATTTTTGGATAAAATACATCTCCATCTATTTCGCAGTCTACTCTCGTCAGAATTAGTTTATTTACTATGTTAATACTATCTTCAAAGACATAGCCGCCCCCAATTAGAACAATTTCTTCACTCTTTGCTGCAGCTTTGTTCCAATCACTTGCAACTTCAATTCCTTGCTCAAGAGTGGATACGACTTCTAAGCTTTCTTGAGCATTCAACGTAGACGAGATAACTATATTTTTCCTATTTGGTAGAGGCATACCAATTGATTGATAAGTTTTTCTTCCCATAATGATTGCTTTGTTTTGAGTGTATGTGCTGAAGTGCTGCAGATCTTTTTTCAGTTTCCAAGGAAGTTCATTATCTACACCTATTACAAAATTATTAGATAGGGCGACTAAATGAGAAATAATCATAAACTCATATCGCCATTGGAGCTTTTAACGCTGGATGAGATTCATATCCCTCTAATACAAAGTTATCAACAGAATAGCTTTTTAGCGCATCAATTGAATCAAGATTAGGCATAACTAATTTCGGGAGTTTTTTAGGCTCTCTTCTCAACTGCTCTCTAACCTGATCAATACTATTGTTATAGATGTGAGCATCTCCAAATGTATGGACGAATTCACCTGGTATTAGATCTAAAATATTCGCTAAGATAGACTGAAGCAGAGCATAGCTTGCGATATTAAAAGGCACGCCTAAAAACATATCTGCGCTTCTTTGATACATTTGACATGAAAGTCTACCCCTTTTTGAAACATAGAATTGAGACATAACATGGCACGGAGGGAGGGCCATGGAATCAATTTTTTCAACATTCCATGCGCTCAATATATGCCTTCGTCCAGTTGGATTAGATTGAATATCGTTAATTAGTTTCTTAATCTGATCAACACCTCCCCAGTCTCTCCACTGAACTCCATAAACTGGGCCTAGTTTTTTAGTTATTTCATTATTCTCATAACCTAGTTCAACACCTTGGTTGTCTGCATTGTCTGTCCAAATGGTTGAATATTTACTTAGATCAGTAAGATCAGATCTATCTTTTTGAAATCTTATCTCTGCCAGCCTGCGTTCATCATCAGAACCCTCTAAAAACCATAATAGCTCTGATACAACTCCTTTCCATGCAAGTGATTTGGTTGTAACTGCAGGAAAGCCGTCCTCAAGATTAAAGCGAATCTGATGACCAAAGGATGAAATAACGCCTGTTCCTGTTCTATCTCCACGATCCTCACCGTGCTGCAAAATATATTCTAAAAGCTCAAGATATTGCTTCATTTTTTCTTAATGATTTTGTTAGTAATATGAGTCCAATTATAATCATGGGGATGCTAAGAAGTTGGCCCATGCTTAATTGTAATGCAACAAAACCCATGTGAGAATCGGGTTGCCTAAAGCATTCAATAAAAAATCTAATTAATCCATAGCTCAATAAGAAGCTTCCGCTGATCACCCCATGTTTATTACTTTTAGTGCTAATAAACATCAGTAATAAAAAGAGGAATAAGCCCTCAAAGAAAGCCTCATAAAGTTGAGAAGGGTGTCTAATAAAACCATATGGGTCTGTTGGGAAAATAAAACCCCAGGTCCCATCAGTCGGTCTGCCATAGAGCTCTCCATTTAAAAAGTTTCCAATTCTTACTAAGCCAAGCCCAATGGGCATTGCTGCACAAATAGAGTCAGCAAGCCTGAGAAAAGAAATTCTATGTTGATAAGAGTAGAAATATAAACTGACAATGACCCCAACCAAACCACCATGAAAGCTTAAGCCACCTTCCCATATAAAGAATAAGCTTAGTGGGTTAGATGCTAATTGATCTAAGCCATAGAAAAACATATATCCAAACCTACCGCCAAGCATGGCGCCAAGTATTAACCCATACAAAAACACGATGTCATTTACCTGATCAGTGGTTAATTTTAATTCTTCAATGATGCGGTGGTTTTTAAGATATTGGAAAATGAAGATTGCTGATAGAACCCAAGTCAAAGCATAATATTGAATTCGGAGCCAACCAATTTCAATTAAGCTAGGGTTATTAAAAAAATCTGAGAGTTCAATGATCAATTAACTATCACCAAGATTGCTACCACAATTAAAAATATTCCAAAGGAGACTTTCAGAGCCTTTTCAGAGACAGAATGACTAATGCTAGCCCCAAGCTTGGCTGTAAAAATACTAGCCAATGAAATGGATATGACAGCTGGCCAAAAAACATATCCAACAGCTCCTATGGGGAGATTTCCATCAGCCGTTTGCCCATAATACATATATCCAATTGCTCCTGCAGCGGCAATCGGAACTCCGCAAGCTGCAGCAGTTCCAATTCCTTTTCGGATATTATAGCCTCCAGCAATCATTAACGGAGTTGTAAATGAGCCGCCTCCGATGCCAATGATTGAAGATAAAAATCCTATCCAAGATCCATGTAATGGAACAATAGATTTAGATAGAGAGATCATGCCTTTGTCTTTCTTTGCAAGTGTTTGTGTAAAGCCTAAAATCATTTCTGTACCAATAACAATTAAGAAAATTGTAATAACCCACTTTAAATTATCGTTTGAAAGAGTTACTGCGTATCCGGCTCCAACCACAGCGCCCAAAATCATACCCATGGATAAAGGCGTGACCAATGACCATTGAACACTGCTTTTATTGTGATGAGAGAGAGCAGAGGAAATAGCAGAAAAAAATATGCTTGCCAGCGATGTGCCTATAGCCATGAGCACGATAATGGAGCTATCAAGACCTATGCCATAAAAAATAAAAATAAGGGATGGGACCAATATACTGCCTCCACCTATTCCGAACATGCCTGCAAGTAAACCCGTACATGCACCAAGCAAAAGATATATTAAAATTTCAATCATTATGCAGTTGGATGTATTTAGGCAGGAACTCAGATAAGACACTTCTGTAAACATCTCTTTTAAATGGCACAACGCTGGCTAAAGAATACCAATAGGCTGACCATTTGTAATCTACAAATTCTTGAGGCATTTCATTTAGGAGGTTTATTTCTAGTTCTGCATTAGCTTTAAACATGTACCACTTTTGAACTTGACCTTTAAAATTTTTTAAACTCTTAGGTCTGGGTTGGTATTTCTCGGGTAAGTCATAGTGATACCAATGGCCACTCTTTTGAATAACTTTGACTTGATTCTTCTTAATGCCCACCTCTTCATAAAGCTCTCGGTATGCAGCCTTGATATGAGATTCACCAACGTCAATTCCACCTTGAGGGAATTGCCAGGTTTTTTTCCCTTTTCTTCTACAGACCAGCAGTCGGTTCTTTTGATCTAAGACAATTAAGCCAACATTTTTTCTGTAAGATTTATCATTCATGTTAGATTAACTCCTTATGAGCAAGCCTGATTTAGCAATTTTCGATTTAGATAATACCATTCTAAACGGTGATTCAGACTATTCGATGATTAATTACTTAGTAGATATAAATATGCTTGATGAAACTGCTAAGTTAAAAAATAATGAATTCATTAAAGACTATCAACAAGGCCAATTAGATTTTGATCAATACACTAATTTTGCCTTAAAGCCCTATGTAGGCAAGACGCAAGACGAGATCAACGAAATAATATTGCCTTTTGTAGAGACAATAATTGAACCCATGATTAATATTTTTGCTCTCAAATTGATTCATGATCATAATGTTAAAGGTCATACAATATTACTTGCGAGCGCAACAAATGAGCTAATTGTGAAGCCAATCGCGCAAAGACTCGACATTAATCATGTAATAGGTACTAAGGTTGAATTTAAAAACAATCAATGTTCAGGTGATTTTATCCTCCCATCAGCATTGGGGACGGGAAAATTAAAATTAGTAGAAGCCTGGATGAAAGCTCATCAATACGATAATTTTTCTGGGGTGACATTTTACTCAGACTCCATTAATGATCTGCCCTTGATGGAGTCTGTTGAATTTCCAAAGGCAGTGAACCCAGATATAAAACTTAAGGCAATTTCTAATGAGAGGGGCTGGGAAGTAATCTATTTGCCGATAATTTAACTTTCTTCTTGATAATCTGACATAGAGGGGCAAGAGCACATCAGATTCTTGTCTCCATAGACATTATCCACTCTTCCAATTGGGGGCCAATATTTATTTTTACCTCTTAGATCCACAGGATAAGCAGCCATAGAACGGGAATATTTATGTTGCCAGCTATCGCTAGTTACTTTTTCAGCACAATGGGGAGCGTTTCTTAGGGGGCTTTCCTCAATAGAGTATGCTCCATTTTCAACATCTTCGATTTCATGACGAATACAAATCATTGCTTCAATGAATCGATCTAACTCAGCCATCGATTCACTTTCGGTTGGTTCAATCATCAAAGTTCCAGGAACGGGAAATGACATAGTTGGTGCATGAAATCCAAAATCTATTAACCGCTTTGCAATATCATCAACCTCAACCCCGCATAACTCTTTTAATGGCCTGATATCAATAATACATTCATGGGCAATTAAGTTATTTTCACCTGTATATAAAATCTTGAAGTGAGGGCTCAATTTTTGTGCAATATAATTTGCACTAAGAATTGCTACTTGCGTGGCTTTTCTTAGGCCTGATGCTCCCATCATTTGAATATACATCCAGCTGATTGGAAGAATGGAAGCGCTTCCGAAATTAGTTGCTGAGACTGGTCCAACATTCTTTGATGAAGGCTCATATGCTAAAGGATCGGATGGCAAATAAGGCGCCAAATCTTTTACAACGCCAATCGGACCAACACCTGGTCCGCCACCACCATGAGGAATACAGAATGTCTTATGCAGATTAAGATGTGATACATCGCCCCCAAACTCACCAGGTTTACATAAACCTACCATTGCATTCAGGTTGGCCCCATCGATATAAACCTTCGCGCCATGATCATGAATGATCTTGCAAACTTCGGTTATGGTTGTCTCAAAGACTCCATGTGTTGAAGGATAGGTAATCATAATGGCAGCCAACTCATTAGAATGCTTGGAAGCTTTTTCACTTAGATCCTCTATATCAATATTTCCTTTTTTATCACAGCTTATTTGCACCACTTGCATGCCAGCCATTTGCGCAGACGCAGGGTTTGTTCCATGAGCGGATTCAGGAATTAAACATATCTTTCTTTGCTGATCGCCATTGCTTCGATGAAATGCATCGATTGCTAACAACCCAGCATATTCTCCTTGAGAGCCTGCATTTGGTTGTAAAGATATAGCAGAATAACCTGTGATCTTAGAAAGCTTGCTCTCAAGATCGTCTATTAAAATCTTATAACCGGCTGTTTGATCATGAGGAGCATATGGATGAATGTTTGAGAATTCTTCCCAACCAACAGGGATCATTTCGGATGTAGCATTTAATTTCATGGTGCATGAGCCCAACGGAATCATGGCCCTATCCAGAGCAATATCTTTATCACAGAGCTTTCTAATGTACCTAAGCATTTCTGTTTCGGTTCGATAAAGGTGAAAGACTGGATGAGTTAGATATTGAGATGATCTTATGATGCTGATTGGTAGATCAAAATTTGAAACAATCTTTGCTTTTTTCGACAAACCTTTAAAAATTTTTATGATATTTTCAATCTCTTGTTTTGTGGTTATTTCATCCAATGAAATGCTTATATGATTTTCATCTAGCATTCTAAGATTCATCTGTTGATCTTGAGCCGTCGAAAAAATTTCCTGAGTACGGGATTCAGTCTGAACAGTTACAGTATCAAAAAAACTAGAAGATTTAAGATCATATCCAAGCTCATTAATTCCTTTTGCCAAGGTAGCCGCTCTTGAGTGCACAGACTGAGCGATTTGTTTTAATCCTTCTGGGCCATGATATGCAGCATAAAAACCCGCCATGATTGCTAAGAGCGCCTGGGCAGTACATATATTGCTTGTAGCTTTCTCTCTTCTTATATGCTGTTCTCTGGTTTGCAGGGCTAATCTATACCCTGTTCTTCCGTCTTCATCAATTGATGCTCCAACCAATCTGCCAGGTAGTGATCTTTTGTATTTTTCTTTGGTAGCTATAAAAGCTGCATGTGGTCCACCAAAGCCAAGAGGCACCCCAAATCTTTGTGAGCTTCCTATTGCTATATCACCCCCCATCTCACCCGGACTCTTTAACAAGGCTAAAGCCAGCAAGTCTGTTGCCATTATTACCAGGCCGTTTTGCTCATGCATACTTGCAATTTCTTGAGAGAAATCAATGACTGCTCCATCGTTGCCGGGATATTGGAGCAAAGCTCCAAAATATGTCTCTTCTTTTAAATCAGTTAATTGCTGCGGGTCACCCACCATAACCTCAACACCAATCGGCTTTGCTCTGGCTGTTACCACAGAGATTGTTTGGGGAAAACAGTTTTGATCTATAAAAAATCTTTGGGATTTAGATTTACCAACTCTGTGAGCTAGGGTCATTGATTCTGCTGCTGCAGTGGCTTCATCAAGCAGGGATGCATTAGCTATTTCAAATCCCGTGAGATCTCCAACCATGGTTTGGAAATTGATGAGTGCTTCTAACCTGCCTTGAGATATCTCTGCTTGATAGGGAGTATAGGAGGTGTACCATCCCGGGTTTTCAAAAACATTTCTTAGAATAACCTTAGGCGTCACTGTTCCATAGTAGCCTTGACCAATGAATGAGCGATACACAGTATTTTGTTTTGATATTTCTTTTAGCGCTTTTAGGGCTTCTTCTTCAGACATGGCATCACTAAGCCCAAGCTTTGCCTCTGTAAAGATATTTTTAGGGAGCACAGACTTTGAGAACTCTTCCAAGTCTTTGTAACCAAGTTGATCTAGGAGACAGTCAATATCTGTCTGACTTAAGCCAATATGTCTTAGTGCAAAGCTATCAAAATTTTCCATTACTATTTTCTATATCAAAGAGTATCTAACTCCTCCAATGAGGCTGTTGATTGAGAGCTAGTCTTCGCAGACGTCACTGTAATCTTCAGGAGAGAGTAAATTATCTAGCTCACCCATATCAGAGGGGGTTAGCTTAAAGAACCATCCATCCTCATACGGAGAAGAATTTATTATTTCTGGTTGATCTTCAAGCAGT
>Ga0208407_1000213_pt1 | contig 27565 bp, 40 predicted proteins | sample ETNtaG_9_FD_185775 | JGI IMG/M metagenome (GOLD analysis project Ga0208407, IMG submission 185775) | Marine microbial and viral communities from oxygen minimum zone, Eastern Pacific Ocean - ETNP201406SV69 (SPAdes) (version 2) | ecosystem: Environmental > Aquatic > Marine > Oceanic ...
CATTGCAATATGTGAGAATTGATACTTGGTATTTTTTTCATCTAATAATGGTGTTAAATCTTGTCTTCTAGTATATGCTAATAGCTCTCCTCTTTCTCCAATGACTCCTACAAATCTGATAAATGGGCTAATTGAGGCTATGTCTTGACAAATTAATTTGAATTTTTTTACTACCATACATTGTATGCCATTTTGAATGTATTTTAATCTCCCCTTGATCTAAAACCATTTTAGATTGAATTGTTGATTTTTTTAAAATATTGTTCCTAATCCTACTACTACAATTATGGTCTTGACTATTTTTCCTGAAACCATAAAAATTGAAAATTTTACAAATTTCATTTTTTTAATCCCTGCTGATATCAAAATTAGATCTCCAATCACTGGAATCCATGCTGCAAAAAATATTGCACTCCATCCGAATTTATCTAATATTTTATTGTGTTTTTTTTCATTTTTTTCAATGTCTGTTTTTCTTTTAATTTTTTTAAATAATTTGTTTCCTCCAAAACCTATGAAATAATTTAAAATTCCTCCAATTATTGATCCTATTACTAACGCTAGTCCAACGAGAACAATATTTTCTCCCCCAATTAGTAATGCTGATGTTAAAATTTCGGTTGGTATTGGAATTGCAGTAGCTGATAATAATGAATTTAGAAATAATCCAATTACACCATATTCTTGAAAATAATTATTTGATAAAATATCTTGAATTTGTTGATAATACTCTATGATTAATTCATAACTCATGAATACCCCTCTTTCTTGTGATTATTATTCACTTTGATTTTTTATTGTTAGTTTTGAATAAATATCGCCTAATTTTCATTTGATTAATGGAGTTAACTGATATCTTTCCGTTTGCTCCAGATGATGGATATTTGATTCTGGCACTAGTTAATTTTATTGGTTCTTTGGTTCCATTTGTTCCTCTTCCTGGATTTTTACTGCTTGCTACAATGTCTGTAGGCTCTGAGTATGATTTGCATATACTTGCTTTAGTCTCTGCAATTAGCGCTACTGTTGCAAAACAAATAATATTTTTCCTTAGTTTTAGTGGTCGTAAAATTTTAAATCCAAAAACTAGAAAAAGAATGAAACCTTTTGAAAGACTAGTGAAGAAATATGGTGCTGCTGCTGCATTTTTTGCAGCTGCAACCCCAATGCCTGATGATATAATTTTCATTCCACTTGGTCTTGCAAAATATAATGCAAAAAGATTTTTTGTTGCAACGTTAGCTGGAAAAATTGTATTAAGTTACATTATTGTATTTATTTCCCATTACATTGGATTGTCTTTCATTGAACCATTTTTAGAAAACGTTAATGATCCAACTCCTGTTTATGTTGGAATTTTGATTTTTGGTGCTATGATGACTGGTGTAGTACTTTTAGTTTTAAAATTAGATTGGCAAAGAATTATGGTTAAATTTGCACCTTGGACATTAGATGATACTTTAGATGATGAAAATAATAAAGATTCTAAAAATTAATTTATAATTTTAAAATTCCATAAGAACTCTTTCCCATTTTTAATTCCAATTCTTTGAGTCTCTGCAATTTTTTTTACTTTGATACCTTCTGTAATGTGTATCTCTGATTTTTTTGTCAAATCAATTCCGTAATGTTCTTTTGTAATGTTTAGTGCTTGTGTAAGTTTTGCTGGACCATTTGTTAAATTTTTAATATCTTTTAAAATTCTATTTTCTTGCATCTTTTTGATTCCTTTATCTGGCTCAATTGCTCGAATTAAAACTGCACCTGCTGGTACTTTTGATTTTTTTGCAACAATGTTAAAGCAATAATGCATTCCATATGTGAAATAAACATATGAAATTCCTACCTCTCCAAACATGACCTTATTTCTATCTGTAATTTTCCTAAATGCGTGACTAGCAGGATCATCCTCGTGCCTATATGCTTCTGTTTCTGTAATGATTCCTGAAATTTCCTGATTTCCTATCTTCCTTACCAGTTTTTTTCCTAATAGTTTTTTTGCAACAATTACTGTGTCTCTCTGATAAAATTCTCTAGGAAGTATATTCAATATCTATTTTAATTTTTTTCTTATCTTTTAATTCTTTTATCAATTTGAACAATTTTTTCATATCTTTTTTTAAGACATCAATTAATTTCTGATTGTAAATTGTTGCAGCTGGATGCACTGTCAAAAAATATAATTGATTATTTTTGCTGACTACTTTCCCTCTAAATTTTGTAATTTCCTTACCGTCTAATAATGAACTAAATGCAGTATTCCCTAAAATACAAATTATTTTAGGTTCAATGATCTCTATTTCTTTTTTAAGATAGTTTTGACATGTTTCTCTTTCAATTGATGTTGGTACTCTATTTTTTGGTGGCCTGCATTTGACAATGTTTGTAATGTAAACTTCTTCTCGTGTAATTCCTGCACTTTCAAGTGCAATTGATAATTTTTTTCCTGCAATTCCAATAAATGGTTCTCCTTTCAGATCTTCATTTTTTCCCGGTGCTTCACCTACAAAAATTACATCTGCTTTGAAATTTCCTTTTCCTGGAACTGAATTATTTCGAGTTTGACTTAATTCACACTTTGTACATTCAATTACTTGTTGCTTTATTTTTTCTAATTTTTTTTCCATACTAATTTACACTTTTTACTATTGCAGTTCCTCTAATTGTAGGACCTCCGTTTCCCATAATCATTGATTGCATAGGATCCCCTTTACCACAATTAGTTATTGGTCTTACTGTAAAATCATTTCCACATGCATCTATGGAATTAAAAAATTCAGGTGCAGTTCCCATTACAATAACATCTCTTTGTAAATCTGTTAATTCCCCATTTTCAATTTTTTGTGCGTATTGACATGAAATGCTCCAATTATATCGCTTCATGTCTATTGATGGAACTTTCATATTTGAAATATAGTATCCATTTTTTACATCTTTGATCATTTCACTCACATTTTGATTTCCATTACCAATACATGTGCAAGCCATTCGAATTAATGGCATATATCGATAATTTGTTGCTCTCATATTGCCTGTAGGGGTAGTATTGAATATTTCTGAAGTTTCTCTATTTTGCATATGGTTTTTTAGAATTCCATTTTCTACTAGGTTTGTTCTTTTAGTTTCAACTCCTTCATCATCAAAATAATACCATCCTAGACTATCTTTTATTGTGGGATCATCAAACACATTGAGATTTTCTGAACCAATCTTTTCTCCGATTTTTCCTTTCCACCAAGCTCCTCCTGCCCATGCCATTTCTTTACCTAGAACTCTATCTGCTTCTGATGGATGTCCTAATATTTCATGAGTAAGTAAGGATACAAAATCTGGATTCATTACTAGTGTTGTTTTTTCTTCTTTTACTGGTTTTGCATTAATTAATTCTGATGCTTTGTTTGCAATTTCTTTTGCACTTTGTTGAACTTTATTTTGAATTAATTCTAAACCTCCTCTTCCTCCTTCTGTAATGTTAACTGATTGTGTTAATCCTGACTCATGTGCAGTTGCAATCATTTCGATAATTACATCTGTAAAATTTTGTAAAATTTCTGAACCTTCTGAATTAACAAAATATTTTGAATTAGTTACATAATATGGATTTGTTACTGATTTAATTATTAATGGTGAATCCATTATTATTTTATTACATTCTAATCCTATCGATGTTAATTCTTCAATTTCTGGTTTTTTTAATACAGGAAAATCAATCTGTTTTTTATTTATTGGATTGTCATGAAGATTAATTTTATTTTTTTTATTTGAATTTGTATAATCTGAATTTCTTATTGTATCATCTAAAATATTTTTTATTTCATCAAATGATTTTGGATTGCTAATTGAACAAAAACTCCATGCACCATTTTTAATTAATCTGACTCCTATTCCTTTATCTTCGCTATTTCTAACATGTTCAATTTCATTATTTTCTATTAATGTGGATTTTTTCACCTGCTGTTCTGCTCTGGCATCACAATATTGCACGCCTGATTGTTCTGCATATTCAATTATTTTATCAGCTAAATCCTGTAATTTTTTATCCATATTCTACTAATTATGATGAGTTCTAAATCTTGTACTATTTGTGACTAGATATTGCAGGCATGGTGAAATAGTATTCGTCTTCAAATTCAAAGTCAACTGTACTGTTTTTTCTCAAAAATTCAAAGTACTCTGTACAATTTTTGTAAAATTCATCATTTTTCTTCATTTCATGATTCATGATTTTGTTATTAATTTGATAATTTTTTCATGAGAGTGAGTCATTTTGATCCTTGATGTTGGTTTTCTTTAACTAATTCTATTGGATATTTTTTATATACAAACATTGATCATATTTTATGACTACTATTGTTGCAGATACTAGTGTAATTATTAATGGCAATCTTGCTCAACAAATTGAATCTGGTTCTATTAGAAATTCCGACTTGATAATTCCTCAGGCAGTATTTGATGAACTTCAATCTCAAGCTTCAAATCATAAACAACAGGGTTTTGTGGGATTAGAACAAATTGAAAAACTGAATAAATTATCTGAAGACTCTGGAGTAAAAATTCTGTTAAAGGGTTCTCATCCTGACATAAATGATATTAAATTTGCGTCAAGTGGGAGAATTGATGCTTTAATTATTGACATAGCAAAACAAAACGATGCAATTCTTTATACCTCTGATAAGGTCCAACATTTAGTTGCAAAAGCTGAAGATGTCCAAACTGTATTTTTAAAACCTAAGATAGTTTTTGAAAAACTTGAATTCTTAAAATTTTTTGACAGTACAACAATGAGTATTCATCTCAAAGAAAACCAATTTCCTCTTGCTAAAAGAGGAAAACCTGGAGAATTTTTGCTTACTCAAATTAGTGATGAAATATTAACGAGGGATTATTTGAAAATGATTTCTTCCCAAATTTTATCTGCTACAAATATTTCTGACTCTAGTACTGTTGAAATTTCTAAAACTGGTGCATCTGTGATTCAACATGATGATTATCGTATTGCAATTACTTACCCTCCATTTTCTGAATCATATGAAATAACAATAGTCCATCCCACTGTTCAATTATCTCTTAATGACTATTCCATTTCTGAATCATTAATGCAACGTTTAACTGATAGAGCTGAAGGAATTGTTATTTCTGGTGCTCCTGGTTCTGGAAAAAGTACTTTGGCATCTGGTTTAGCAAATTTTTATCATCAACAAGGAAAAATTGTTAAAACATTTGAATCTCCTAGAGATTTACAAGTAAATTCCGGAATTACTCAGTACAGCAAATTAGATGGGAGTTTTGATAACACTGCAGATATTTTATTACTTGTTAGACCTGATTATACTATTTTTGATGAAGTACGTCGAAAAGAGGATTTCACCACTTTTTCTGATTTACGATTAACTGGAGTTGGAATGGTTGGTGTAATTCATGCTAATTCTCCTTTAGATGCAATTCAAAGATTTATTGGAAAAATTGAACTTGGTATAATACCAAACGTATTGGATACTGTTGTATTTGTCAATAATGGTGATATCGAAAAAGTCTATGATCTAGAATTAAAGGTAAAAGTTCCTACAGGTATGACTGAATCTGATCTAGCAAGACCTGTGATTGAAATAAGAAATTTTGAAAATAATGATTTAGAACATGAAATCTACACTTTTGGCGAAGAAAATGTCATTGTTCCTGTACAACAACATGATGAAAAAGTTGGAATTGAAAAATTAGCTGAAGATAAAATTAAAGATTATTTTCAGAGATATGATTCTAATGCACAAGTTGACATTTTGTCCAATAATCGTGTAAAAGTTAGTGTGCATGAAGACTGCATTGCATCTATAATTGGCAGAGGAGGCTCAAATATTGATGAAATTGAAAAATTCCTTAAAGTTCACATTGATGTTGTTGCCAAAGATTCTGAAGAATTATCTTTAACTTCAAATGATCTTCCTTTTAGTTTTTCAGAATCTAAAACTGCACTATTGTTAACTGTAAATCGGGAATTTACTTCTCTGCATGCTGATATTTTTCTTAATGGTAAATTTTTTACATCTGTTAGAATTGGTAAAAAAGGACAAATCAAAATTCCAAAACGTTCTGATATTGGAAGGAATTTGTTAAATCAAACTTCTTCTCAAAATGATATTCAATTATATCTTAAAGATTTTTAAAATTATCAATAATTTTTGGATTTGCTTTTAGAAAAGTAATGAATTTTCTTAATTGTTTGATTGTTTTAGGATTGAGATGATGTTCAATTCCTTCAATATCTTGATTTGCAGTATCATATCCTACTCCTAAAATCTCGAAGAATTCTAATAAGATTCCGTGGTTTTGTCTAATTCCTTCAGCAACTTGAATTCCTTTTTTTGTTAAATTAATTCCGTGATATTTTTCATATTCTAAAAACCCTCCTTCGTCTAATCTTTGTAGCATTTTAGTAACACTTGGGGCACTAACGTTCATGTATCTTGAAATATCTAATGTTGTGGCGTATCCTTTTAGTTCTACTAATTCTCCGATGATTTCTAGATAGTCTTCCATTCTGGAACTTGAACGTGTTTTCTCCACTTCATGTGCCGCTTTGATTGAATCTAGTCTCTTTGAGTTTTTATTTTTCATCTATTCTTGTTATGATCAATAATCTACTATAATTTAGTGTCTACCAGAATTAGTTATTCTTTGTTGACTTGAGGGTAATCATTGTTTATCTTTGAATCTTAACTAATTTTTTCTAAATTAATGTTAAAATGAATGATCCATTAAAGGCACGACTAGCAAAATTACAAAAATTTTCTGAATCGGCTAAGCGTAGGGCTAATCTCTACTCTGATATTGCACAAATGGATGATTCTAAAACAGCTCGTTCCTTAGGGGCTTTACAAAAAGCACCTGCTCCAGGTAAAAAACTTCAAAAAATTGGATTTTTGATGTTATGGATTCCTGAACCAACTGGTGTCACTTGTGCAATAGGTGGACCAATGATAGTTGCTGGAAGATATTTAGATAAAAAATACAACGGAAGTACTATCCATGATATTGGTCATCATACTAAAAGCACTATTTCTACGATTAGTGATTTTAGAAAAACTGTAAGTTAACGCACTGAGTTTTTAATAGGATTGAACTAAACTAGATTATGACTACTAAGGCACAGGCATTGATTCCCATTTTCATTGCTGCAGTAATTATTGGTTCAATTGGATTATTGACTTTGCCCAGTGAGATAAAGCTTGAACAAGTCAAATTTCCTAAAGGTATGATTAAAGTTGATGAAACTATACTTGAAGTGCAGATAGCTGATACTGAACCAACTCGTGTTCGTGGATTGATGTTTCAAGATCAATTACCTTTAGATCAAGGAATGCTTTTTGTATTTCCAGAACAGGGATTGTATTCATTATGGATGCTTAACATGCAATTTGAACTGGATATGATTTGGTTTGATAATGATGGTAAGGTTGTACATATTAAAACAAATGTACCGCCTTGTGTAATCCCTGTTGAAATTGCAGCTGGATGCCCTAGTTTTGTACCTGATGGTGAAGCAACATATATTCTTGAAGTCACATCCGGATTTGTAGCACAAAATAACATTACAAAAGATTCTATTATGGAAATAATTTCTATCTAAAATTGCAAAACCTTATCTTATAATCTATTTTTAAATAAATATTGAATTCTAAAATTATAATTCCTATAATCGTAATAATTATCTCTGCTACTGCCATCTTTTTAATCCCTGAAGAATCTTCTATGCCTTCTTCAGAAAATCTCTATCAATATGGATTCACATTTTATGATGTTGAAAAAATAAAAACATCATTATCTGAAGAAAATATTTTCATGTCTACTCCTAGTCCTGTTACAGATCATACTATTGGAAACTACTGTGCTATTCGTGATGAGATTTTATCCAAAATTAGTTATTGTACAACAACTGCCATACAAGGCCCTGATGGTAGATCTCTAGGAAATATTAGCATGGGCGGTGTTCCTGATAATCCTATAATGGCTATTGCATTAGTTGAATCTTCACCATTTGTAAATTCAAAATCTGATGAAGTTGAAATTGTTTTTAAAACTATGGTTGAATCTTTAGTTTGTGATTGTTGGGATGAAAAACAACCTGGGGGCTTTGAATCTATTGCTTCCTGGATATCTGCTGCTCAAACAAAATATGCTGAATCCTCTCAAACCGTACCTTTGAAGTCTACAGTTACTGGATTGGGCGATGAAACATTGATTCTTGAAATTACTTACAAAAATGACTCTTATTTGTGGACTTTAATTGTTCTAAAGTAGTCTAATATATGATAAAATTATTTGATTGGCGATTACAATGATTGATCAATTATGGTTAATTCCTTTAGGATTTGCAGCTGGAATATTAGGGTCTATGATTGGTCTGGGAGGTGGAATAATTGTTGTTCCAGTTTTAACATTTTTAGGAATTCCTCCTACTGTTGCTGCAAGTAATAGTCTTTTTGCTGCATTTAGTAATTCTATTGCTTCTACAATTTCCTATTCAAAACAAAAAAGAATTGAATTTTCTTTAGGATTGAAACTTGGTTTACTTGCAATTCCTGGTACTATTCTTGGTGCAGTTATTTCTACTGATGTTGCCCCTGATGTTTTTAAAATTTTATTTGGTTTTGTATTGATAGCATCTTCTGTTTACATTTTCTTAAGAAAACAAGTTGAATCTAAAGAAAAAATAATTTCAAAACAATTAATTCTTCTAATAATTGGTTCTAGCTTTTTTGCAGGGATAATTTCTTCATTTTTTGGAATTGGTGGTGGTATAGTGTTTGTTCCTTTGATGATTGTTGGAATGGGAATGTCTATGAAAAAGGCTGCTCCTACTTCACAATTTATTTTATTATTTGCATCATTATCTGGAGTAATTGTTCATAGTATTTTGGGACATCCTGATTTTATACAATCAGGATTTTTGGCTATTGGTGCTTTTTTTGGAGGATTAGTAGGAGCAAAATTATCATTAAGTGTGAAGGAACGAAATTTAAAAATTCTAATTTCTATAGTACTTGTAATTACAGCTGTAAAACTATTTTTTGATTCTTTGACCACGGGTTCTTTATTTTAGCCTCAAAAAATTATTGGTAGTTTTATAGTAATTTTTCGATAAAAAGTGTTCGTTAGATCTTTTGATCTGATGGCTGAGGAGACTAGTCGGCTCCTTAGTTTAATTAATTATTTTCTGGTTCCTTTTTAATTCTGTAAATATTATTTTTAGAAATTATTATTAGTTCATTTTCTTGTGTACTTCCTTCAAAATTAATTATTATTTTTCCAAAGTTTTCATCTATTTCTTCTTTTTGAACAATTGTGAATTTTAATTTTAAAACTTGATCTGTGTACAATGGTTTTAGAAATCTTGTATTCCTATTTCCCCATTCTGAGTCTCCATCTGTTCCCAAAAATATTATTTGATTTCCATAAATTTGATTTAGTCTTGTAAATTCTCCTTCCATTCTTGATAAAATTGCTCTTCCTGAAACTAATTGATGTCCTTCATTGACTTTGTTTTCTAAAAATACGTTTTTTACTCTTGAGAATTTTAGATATTCTTCTAATTCATCATCTGAAATACTACATGTTGAATAAAATGATTCACCGACAACAAATTCTGAAAATTTTTTCATTCTTATCTTGTTTCATCAACACAGAATGTTACTTCTGCAGATGAAGCTGAATTTTCTGAAACTAAGAAGTTGAATGCATCAGCAATTTTTTGATTATCTGGTTCTGCACCTGTAACTGAACCTGGGAAAACTGTAAACATTCTAATTTTTGATTTCAATACATCACTTAATTCTTGATTGACTGTTGTAGTGAATGGGCGTAATGCTCCTCTGAAAACTTCTACTTGAGCTCTTTGAGTACCTGTTACTTTACGTCCTATTGGTAAATCTGGTCCAATTATCATGATTGCCCCTTTGGTATCTTTGTATAATCTTGGATCTTTATCTCCGCCTGGGACAAAGTGTTCTAATGCCCTTTGGGCAACTGTTGCTGGGGTTGAAATGAATTTTGCAACTAATTCTTCCCATCCTGCTCTATTCAATTCTGTTAATTTACCAATTTCTGGAAGTTTTCCAGTTACGTGAATTACCCCTAAAATTTCTCCTAGATTTGTTTTAGCAGTATTAAACCACCTCTCCATTTCTTCAGGATTTGTAATATCTACAACATGTGAATGGAATTTACTGCTGATATATTCTTGAACATCTGTTGGAGTTGATTGTGAAATGAAACATGCAACTTTACCCCCGTTTTTCTCAACATGCTGTGCTAAGAATTCTACTCTCTCTGCATCTGTTTTATCAGTGCCATCAATTGCAAATACAACTGACTTACCTGAAAAGTCTGGTTGATGTACTCCTGGGGCTGTTGTTCCAATATGTGGTTTTACTGGATAAAATACCCTATCTCCTGGAATAACTTTTCCGTTAAGGATTTTGGCAATTTCATCATCACACAAATTAAGAACTGATTCCGATACTTGTGTCTGAGCTAAAAATTCTCTGTTAGCGATCATATGTGATGTGTTGTTTTGAACTTTTTCAGCAATTGTTTGAATTTTTGTAAGTAAATTTGTAAATGTCTCTGTTAGTTTTGCAACATCTTTTCCATTTGCTAATTTCTCAGCAGTTTTTGCAATTCCTTCTTTGTCAATTCCATCTGCAAGAATACATTCTAACAAATCATCTTTTGCTTCTTCAACTTCTGTAGGACTCAAGTCTTCAAATCCACTTACTCTCATGAATTCAGCTGCAGCTTTTGGATATACTGTTTTGTAAATTCTATCTGAATGTACTGGGCCTGGGTTTGTTGCAATTGATATGATTCCTTTATCAGTTAATTCCCATGACATTGCTTCAGCAAGTCTGTTTTTAGCTCCTTGTGATGCTGTATATGGACTTCTAAATCTGTAAGGTCTCTGTTCAAGTGGTCTTTCTTCTGTAAAGAATGTTGAAATTGTGATAATTTTTCCACCTTCTTTCATTACTTTTAGTGCTTGAACTGAACCCCAAAATGTACCTGTTAGGTGAATTGCAATTGTACTTTTGAAATCTTTTAATGGTGAATTTGGAAAACATGTTACAGGACCTGAAACTCCTGCATTGTTAATAATATAATCTACGTTAACATTGTCATTTTTTAGCGCATCAAACATTGAGGTCATTGCTGATTCGTCTGCAACATCTACTCCAGCAAAAATCTTAACAGATGCACCACTATTTTTCTTTGAAATAATTTGTTCTAGATCTTTTGATGCTTCTTCTAATGGTTCTTTTCTTCTACCTAAAATAATCACACTTGCACCATTTTCAACAAATTTTGTTGCTATGGCCTTGCCAATTCCTGTACCGCTACCTGTAATTAATGCAGTTTTGCCTTGGAATTTCAAGTTAAAAAAATAAAAAACTTTTGCATATTTATTTGGATTGATCTCTAGGGATTTTTTCTTGATATCTTTATTTGTGGGTATGTTCAGAGTTTTTTTATGCATGATACAGAATCTGACACTTTCATTTACCAAACATGGCCTGAAAAATTTAGTGATATGCTAAAAGAGATCGGTGTGGATTCTGAATCTAAAGAAATTGCAACTGATGAAGTTGAAAATGATGATTACTATAGTAGATATTTTTCTCAAACTCCTAGAATGGTTACAAATAAGGGGTGCATTGAAATTAAAAATTCAAATATTGACGTCGTACAAATAATTCAAAAGGGATAATCATGCAAGATCCAAATCCACTTCCTTGGGGCGCCTTAGATAGATTTCAAGCACAATTTATTGTAAGAAAAAATGCTGGTTCTTCTGGTATCAATTATACTGCAAAAACATCTTTGAGTACTAAAGGTCATTTTGGTTCCAAAGTAATTACTAAAGTAGAATGGAACGGATATGGTGATTTGGCTACTAAATTGAATTCTGATTCTGAATTAAATGAAATGATTGCAAAACAAACCATAAAGGATGCAACAATCTATGTTGAACCTACAGATACTGCAATTCGAATTCGTGGTAAATGGGATAATCATATTTCATTTGGCATCACCAAAGAATTATTTGAAATTTATGACCGCATTGCCGGTCACATTAAATCTGTTTAAGCTTTCCACCAATCTAGAGCAAGAAAATCCACTTTATCCTTTCCTTTTGGAATAGCTAAAATGAATTGTTTTCTAACTGTTGTAGCTAGTCGCCCTGCAAGAACAATTCCTGTGGATGTTATTGGTTCATTTCTGTTATACACCTGAATTAAAAATGGTGCATGATCAATTCCTGGACCTTTTTCATATACTGCAAAATCACATCCAAATTTAATTCCTGGATTAATTATGTATCCTTTGTCTCTAAAATTTTTGTATACGATATACTTTTTTTCAAAATCATGTACTTCTTTTTTACAAATTTCAATCATTTCATCTGTTTTGATTTTTTGTTTTAATTTAGTAATAGTAATTTTTTTCATTTCTAACAAGTAGTATCCTTCAATTAAATCTAAAATTAATGGAACATCTATCTCTTCAATTTTTGGTTTAGGCATTCCTATTGGTTTTCCATAATATCCTTCACTGAAAAGTTTCTTTGAATCTTCAATATTCCATACAATAATTCTATTTTCTATTAATTCACTTTTCATATTATTGCTGAATATTCAATGTATATGAATTCTATACTTTACAACTAAGGTTAATTAATTTAAAAATAAAATAGAAATTTTAATTTTTTTGATTATAGGCTTAATGCTAGCAGTATGAATGAGTCTGAAACTCTCTGACATTTGTCAGACATTTCCTCAATTCCTTCAATTACATCTTTGATTAACAACAATTCTTTTGGATCTTTAACTTCGTTGAGAAGTTTAATTGTCGCATCTCTATATTTGATGTCTATTTCTCTTTCAATTGTTTGAGTTTCTTGAGCCAATTCTATTGCATTGGCAGTGTTTGTATTGAGACTTCTAATGATTTCATTTAGTTTGTAGACTTCATCTACTACTAATGAGATTAGTTCTGTGATGTCTTTATCAAGTTTTGAACTTTTCAATGTAGTAATTTTTACATTTGAAAGTTTGAATGCAATACCTGTGATGTATCCTGCAATCTCATCCATCGTATAAGCTGTATTTAGAAGATTTTCTCTATTCATGATTAATCCTCCAACATCTGCAACTTCACGTGTAATTTTTCTTCTTAGGTTCTCTACTTCTTCTTCAATTGTTGAGATTTGCTCTAATGTATTTTTAATTGCTTTTTTGTCTTTTTTCATTAGGGCTTCTGTTAGTGTCGCAAGTTCTCTTGATGCATTTAGAATTCTGTTGATCTCATCTTGTAAAACTGCTATTGCCTTTCTTTTTGCTTGAACTTCAAGCTCTCCACTATACATAACATAAAGTCAGATGCCTGTTGGTAATTTAAATCCTCTATGGTTTTTGATATTTTTTGAGCGTGTTAGATTAAATTTTTATCATGTGCAGCTTTATTCTGCCCTTTGTATAGTGAAATTACTTCGTCATCTGTTGATGCATCTTCTGCCATTTTCTCAACTCTAATTTTTCCTGTAAATTTTGGAAATCTTAATGCTAGTCCTGTATCCTTTCGTATTTCATCACGTGCAACTTTGTGAATTGGACTCAATGTAATTTCTGATGCGACAATTTCGATAACCAATTCTGGTTCAAACCATACATCTGCATCCATCTCACTATTGATTCTAGGATTTTTTTTGATGGTGGTTTTTGGATTAAGAATTTGATATAATTGATCTAAACTTTCATCCGTAAATCCAGTTCCAACTTTACATATGCTTGGAAATGTATCTGTATTCTCATCATATGTTGAAAGCAATAATGTTCCATAACTGCCTGTCCTTCTTCCTTTTCCAAAAAATCCTCCCACAACTACAAGATCTAAACTGTCTCCTAATTCATTTCTATATTCTCTTTTTAATTTCAACCAGTGACTTCCTCTTGAACCTGCTTGATATGGTTTGTCTAGCATCTTTAACATCAATCCTTCACTCCCTGCATTAATGCTGTTTTCAAAAAATTCCTCAATTTCATTTTCATTTTTTGCTAAAGTCATTGGAATAAATTTTGAAAATTCATTTTCTTGTACAATGTTTTCTAATTTTCTTCTTCTTTCAATGTAATTCAAATTTGTACAATCTTTTCCGTTACAATAAAGTAAATCAAAAAAATTTACTGTAATTGGATATTCTGAAACTGCTTTTTCAATTTTATATTTTCTTCTTCTATGCATTAATTCTTGAAATGGTAAAAAATCTCCTGTATTTTCATTAATTGCTACAATCTCTGCTTCCATTATTGCATCTTCTGCTTTTACCATCTTTGGAATTTTTTCAATTATGTCTGGGTAGTAACTTGAAATTTTTTCTAAACTTCTTGAGAATAATTCTATTTTATCTCCTTCAATGTGAAGTTGAACTCTTTCTCCATCTAATTTGTATTCTATTGCAAATTCTTCTCCCATTTTTTCAATTACTTCTTTTTCACTTTTCACTCTGTCTGCAAGCATTGGACGAATTGGATTAAACAAATTCACTTTAAATTTTTCAATTCCTTGAATTCCTTCTAATGCAATTGTCTCTGCTACTTTTCCTAAATCACTTGAAACATTGTATGCATTTTGTAATAATTTTCTATTATCTTTATTTCCAGAATATGCAATTGCTAATGCATCCATTACTGTATTTTCTGCTATGCCTAATCTTAGAGTACCCAATAAAATCTTCAAAATGAAACTTGCCTCTAATGGATTTGCATCATTTAACAAACTTGAAATGTATTTTATTTTCATATCTTGAGATCTTGAACCTTCTAATTTTGCAATCTTGAATAATGTTTCATACACTCTTTCAACTGTGATATTTTCAACAAGAAATGTTGTTTGTGTTTTTTGCTCTAAAATTACAGCTGCAGCATGACCTAAATCTCCTCCTTTTGTATATTCATCTTCAATTTTTTTAATTGCAATGCCTGATGATTTAGAAACTGCTCTGATTGCTAATTTTTCTGCAACTCCTAATTCAATTCCTTCAAAGTCTGGTCTTAATTTTCCTTGAATGAGATAAACTATTTTTGAAATTACTTCTTGTGGTGTTTTTTCAAATAATTCTACTAGCATTTGTGTTAACTCTAATCTTTTTCTTGTTGACTCCATTTTTTCAAAAGAATCCGCTAAAATAGAATATTCCATAATCTGTTTCTAACTAATCCTGAATAAAAGTTTGAATCTAGATGTATCTAAAAATTGTTGGTTTATCAGAATCCTTTACATCTGAAACTAATGCAAAATTGTGCAATGGATATGTTTTCTTGTATTGTTTCATGTAACTCCATGCTACATCATGTGTTTTGAACTCTGTTCTGATTTCTTCAATTACGCTTTGTTCTCCAAATACATCTATTGGAACTACTCTGTAACTTTTTGGACGATTGTGTGGTCTTGCACGTAAAAACCACGAAAATGCAAAAATCAAGACTGTTCCTAGAATTACATATTCTCCAGCTACTTTGAAAAATGCTAGTATTACTCCTGGTATTGTTTGTCCAAATAATACTGCAATAAAACTAGAAAATGATACTACTGCTAACACTGTGAAAATATACGTTTTCCAATCAAAGATTTTTTGAAAGGCATTCATACCCTGTTAGATTAATGCTTTTTTTGATTTAACTATTTCGTAAGATAATGAAATTAAGAATGATCCCTAATCTGGATCTTCATAATTTTCTTTTCTTTCTGTATTTGTTGGTTCATCTTCCATAGGCTTCATTTTACTTTCGAGAACATCCATTCTTGCTCGGTATCCTTCTGCATATTCTAATTCTGATGGAACTAGTGTTGCTGGATGAATGAATCCTTGACTTCTAATTGCCATTGCTTTCTTTGTAGCAATTTCTCTAATGTAATCCCAATCTGGTGTTGAGAATCCGTCAAATGGTCCTGTGAATTTTCCATTATGCATACTGAATACTAGTGCCTCTACAATTGGAATGCAGAAGTTAATTGATGCAGCTGAATTTAATTTCACTGGCATAAGTGGCATGTTATGACTTCCTCTAGTATTGCCTGCAACATAGTGTGGATTGTTAAACATGCTTCCAACTTCTTCAGTTGCTGGGAAATTCTTTTGTGTTCTGACTAAACAAATTGGATCATCTTTTCCAACATATGTTCCTGCAATGTTGTGAAGTCTGTCTGTTGATGCATCTAGGATTGGTTCTCCATCTCTAGTGTAAACTGAATCAACAACATATCTTCCTGGATACATTAATGCTGCTTCAATTGTTGGTTTGTCTTCCCATAATTGTAATTCTGCAATTTGTGCTTTTTCAACATCCATGATGTTGAACTTGACTCCTCTTGCAAGACTTTTGTTTACAATTAATGCGGTGTTACTTAGTGTATCTACAAACATTCTGTAGATTGGGTAGTTGAATGCACCTGGTTCAGTTTTATCTGCTGCAAAAACTGTGAATGCTTCGTTTGGTCTTTCTTCAAACTCTAATTCAGCAACACCTGGACCCATTCCTTTTACATTTCCTGAAAATGAATCTCTGAGTAAATCTTGGCCTGCACCATAGAGGCCTTCTTTTTTGGCAACTTCTGTTCCTGCCATAAATGCATCCCATGCTAATTTGTGAATTTTTTCATTATCGACTCCATGTGTATGTGACATGACAATGTGAGTGTCATCCCCACAATAACCAATGTAGTGATCTATTAGTAAATCTCCTGAATTTTCAACGGTATCTCTAATTGCTTTGATTAGGCCGTCACTAGGTTTTGTATGTCCCCCGATCCCTCCGACATCTGCTTTGATAACTGAAACTGTAATTTTCATAATACTGCTTTTTTCTTCTTTGATTTATGTGCTTTTAGTAAAGTCTCAAAAACCAAATATTACAAAAAAAATTATTTTTTTTGAAAAAAATTCATTACAGTAATATATCCCCTCGACAACGAATTCGTTATGGCAGATAAACCACACTTAAACATGATTGTAACAGGTCATATTGATAACGGTAAATCCACAACTATGGGTCATTTCTTAATGGATCTAGGAGTTGTAGATGAGAGAACCATTGCAGCACACGGAGCCGAATCCGAGAAGACCGGAAAAGGTGATACTTTCAAGTATGCATGGGTTATGGATAACATTAAAGATGAAAGAGAAAGAGGAATTACTATCGACTTAGCATTCCAAAAATTTGAGTCAAGCAAATTCTTCTTTACTTTAATTGATGCACCTGGTCACAGGGACTTCATTAAAAATATGATTACTGGCGCTTCTGAAGCAGATGCCGCTGTCTTAGTACTTTCAGCTAAAGAAGGTGAAACTGATACTGCAACTGCAGCTGGTGGACAAGCAAGAGAACACGCATTCTTGCTTAAAACATTAGGTGTAAAACAGATTATTGTAGCAATCAATAAGATGGATGCAGTTGAATACAAAGAAGACGCCTTTAAAGCAGCAAAAGAGAAAGGTGAAAAATTAGTAAAATCTGTTGGTTACAAACTTGACGACGTACCATTCATTCCAGTTTCTGGATGGAAAGGTGATAACTTAGTTAAGAAAACTGAGAACATGCCATGGTATTCCGGAAAAACACTACTAGAAGCATTTGATGATTTGACAGTAGAGGAAAAACCAACTGGTAAACCATTAAGAACTCCAATTCAAGACGTTTATACCATTACTGGTGTTGGAACTGTACCTGTAGGTAGAGTTGAGACTGGTATTATGAAAGCAGGACAAAAAATCATTGTAATGCCTTCTGGTGCATTAGGTGAAATCAAATCCATTGAAACTCACCACACTGAAATGCCATCTGCAGAAGCAGGTGATAACATTGGTTTCAACCTTAGAGGTATTGAAAAGAAGGATATCAAGAGAGGAGATGTTCTTGGTGAACCTGATAACCCACCAAATGTAGCAAAAGAATTCAAAGCCCAAATTATTGTAATTCACCATCCAACCGCAATTGCACCTGGTTATACTCCAGTTATGCACGCACACACTACACAAGTTGCAGCAACTGTTACTGAGTTCCTTCAAAAAATTAACCCAGCAACTGGTGCCGTTGAAGAGGAGAATCCAAAATTCCTTAAAGTTGGTGATGCCGCAATTGTTAAGATTAGACCAGTAAGACCAACCTGTATTGAGACATTCAATGAGTTCCCAGAAATGGGTAGATTCGCTCTCAGAGATATGGGTGCAACAATCGCAGCAGGTATTGTTAAGGAAATTACTGAAGAGTACAAACCATAGGCGTTTTTTATGACACAAACCGCCCGTGTTAAACTCACTTCTACAAGTCTCCCTAAATTGGGTGATGTTTGTAATGAGATCATGGGTATTGGTAAAAAAACCGGTGTTAAAGTAAAAGGCCCAACTCCACTTCCTGTTAAAAGACTCCATGTTGCTACAAGAAAATCTCCTTGTGGCAGTGGAACTGAAACTTATGAAAAATGGGAAATGCGAATGCATAGAAGAATAATCAATATCAATGCAGACGATAAAGCAATTAGACAACTAATGAGACTAAAAATTCCTGATGATGTCTATATTGAATTATCTTTGACTTAATTTGGTATCCTTAAATTATAGAAATTAATGATGATAAATATGGCTGAAGAAATAACTGAAGAAATTGAAGAAACTCCTGTTGAGACATTTGAAGTAAATTATGCATGCTTAAGATGTGGAACAATTGTTTCAAACACTGAATTATCTCGTTTACCTGAAATCAAATGTATTTGTGGATTCAGAGTCTTTACCAAAGTTCGACCTCCAGTAGTTAAAACTGTAAAAGCAATTTAGTTATCTATCTTTTTTGTAACTGTGTTCTCTTTGTAAATGAGTTCTCATATCTTCCATATTTGAAAAATTCTTGTTACATTCTTTGCAATCATATTCTAAATCTTTTCCGTGTATGATTTGTTGATGATTCATCAATTCCTCTTCTTTTGAAAATTTTTTGTCACATTTATTGCATGAGTGTTTTTTAAAAAAATTCACTTTATCCAAACTCTGCTTTTTTCTTGTCCCAGCATTTTCTACATAATTGACCATCTATTTTCCAATGTCCTTTGGCATTGTGTCTAATTAGGCCCATTTTTGTTTCACATACTGCACAAAAATTTTTCTTTTGATCATGACTTTTTTCTTTTTCATCAAAACAGTTTTTGCATAGTAATCCTTCCATGTCCCATTGCCATCTAGGTTCCCATAAATCTGTAATTTTACCTGTTACTCCACATTTGACACATGGTTGTCTCACTTTACCTTCGTAGTATTCTTTTGATTTGTCAAAATGACAATCTCCGCATAATGAGCCTTTGATATTCCATTCTTTTTTTGGTTTGTGTCTATGTGTTAATTCTTTATTACAAATTGTACAATTGGTTGCTTTTTTACTAAATAACCCCATGCTTATCATTTTATTGCAAAATAATTAATTATTAAATGTAAACACCTGATTAAGCCTGTTGCTAAGTGTGTTTAAAAATAAAATAAATTAAAAATTTGAAAAACTATCTATTTGTTAAGGATTTTTTCAAGGGCTTGGCTTGCGTTTAACATTCCATTTTTCTTGGCAAATTCTTCAATCATTTTGTATTGTTTTTCACTAAAACATACTGGCATTGATCGTGTTTTCATACTCATTATCTGAATAATTGACTAATATCCTTTTCTCTGATAACCTTTTTCAAACCGCTTCAATAAGATCTATCATGGTAAAGAAAAAACAGATCTTAGTTATTGGAAATAATACTACTGGTTGTACTCCTAAACATGAAAAAATTGCATATGAAGTTGGTCAAGAGATTGCAAAATCCGGTTCATTATTGATCACTGGTGGATTGGGTGGTGTAATGAATTCCTGCTCTCATGGTGCAAAAGATGAAAATGGTTTAACTCTGGGAATTATTCCTCAAGACGATCCTAAATTTGCAAATGAATTTTGTGATATTGTAATTCCTTCTGGAATGGGATTTACGCGGGATTTTCTAAATGCTTTATCTGCAGATGGAGTGATAATTGTTGGTGGTGGTTCTGGAACTTTATCTGAAGTGTGTGCTGCATATATGAGCAAAAAACCCATGATTGCAATACGAGGTTTTGATAGTGCTATTGCTCCGTATATTGATGGATATATTGATCATCGAAAAAATGTAAAAATCATTGGAGCTGATACTGCAAAAGAAGCTGTTGAAAAAATCTTAGAATTAATTTCTTAATATTCTAGTTCTCTAAAAATCCTATCTCGTTTTTTTTGTAAATTTCTTATATTTCGTACTAATCTTTTTTTTGTTTCATTAATCCAACTATCTTCAGTTTTATTATCTCTGAGTAATTTATTGATTATTTCTTTATGTTCTTCTAATTTTTTTATACGGAATTCGGTTTCTGTTAATGCTATTTTTAACAATTCAATATCTTTTTCAAAACCCAAATCACTAATTCCTATTGCATTGATATGAGAAGTGGGTCTGGTTTGTAAAATTCTCCATGTTTTTCTGTCAATTTGTTTAATTCATCAACAATATTTTTAATTCCAATTTCTTTTGCTGTTTCAAAAAGAGGTTTTTTTAATCCTAATCCTAATTGTGCTGCTTTTTCAATTTCTTCAATATCACTTGCACCATTAGTGATTAACCAAGCTGCATTGTTTAGAATATTTGCAACTAATTGTATTGGATTGAACTTTTGTGCTAATTCTTCTGATAGTGTAACTCTTTCATACTTGTCATCTGAATATTTGTAATACCCTTCACCTGATTTTTGTCCTAATTTCTTTTCATCAAACATTTTTTCTACTGTTGGATGTGGATTGATTACTTTTTTATCTCGCAAATGCATTTCTATGGTTGCTTTATGAATTACATCCATTCCGGTAAAATCAGCTAATTCAAAAATTCCCATTGGAAATCCTAACTTGAATTTTACTGCAGAATCTATTTCTTCTAGTGTTGCATTTGTTCTATCTTGTGCAAAACATGCTTCATGAACCATTGGAATGAATAATCTGTTAATGATGAACCCTGGAACATCTTTTCTACATAGTACTGCTTGTTTGTTAACTGATTTAACAAATTCTTGAGTTAGTTCTGTTATTTCTTGTCCAGTTTTTTCTCCAGGAATTACTTCTACTAGTTTCATTAATTGTGGTGGATTGAAAAAATGTATGCCAATAAATTTTTCAGGACGTGATGTTGTATTAGCAATTTCAGTAATTGGTAAAGTACTGGTGTTTGATGCAAAAATTACTTCAGGTCCTGCTGCTTTATCTAATTCTGCATAAACTGATTTTTTTAAATCCATAATTTCTGGAACTACTTCTATCACTAATTCTGCATTTTTTACTGCCTCATTCAAATCTACAATTGGCGTAATTCTTGCAAATATCGAATCTCCTTCTTCTTTAGAAATTTTTTCTTTTGAAACTAGTTTATCTAAACTCCATTTGATTTTCTCCATTGCTTTGTCTAAAAATTCTTGTTTGATATCTCGCAAAACAACATTGTATCCTGCTGTTGCTGAAACTTGAGCAATTCCATGACCCATTACCCCTGAACCTAATACTGTGATATTTTTTACCGACATGAATTGACAAAAATTCAGTATCCTTTATAATGTATTTCTTCATCATTGTGATAATATGGGCTTGTTTAATCGTAAAAAGTCAAATGAGACTAAAACAAAATGCGATGTCTGTGGAACTGAACTTCATGATCCTGAGAGATTAAAAAAACACATGAAAAAAGCACATGGAAACGTACCTGCCAAAAAAATGGATATGAATGGTGGGGACGGCGGCACTTGGTAACATGAAATTAAGTTCTAGTCAACAACAAGGTTTAGTTTTTGGTGGTGCATTTTTGGTTGCAGGAATTGTTTTGTCTACGATGATTTTTCCTTTTTGGCATTTAATTCGAGAAGATGTTTTTGAAGATGTTGTTATTTTGAGCAATGATAATGGAACTTGTTATGTTGAAACTGATGATAATGTACCTAAAATTATAGAAAATTGTAATCTGGATGTAGGAGATAAAGTGACAATAAAATTTGGTAAGGATTTGGCTTGGGCTACTGTAGTTACTCCTTGATAGATACTTTGATATTTTAAAAATTTATTTGATGATCATGGATTGTATATTTTGTAAAATTATATCTAAAGATATTCCTGCTAAAATTCTTCATGAAACTACTAATTCTATCTGTTTTCTAGATGCTTTTCCACTAACTAAAGGACATGTTTTAGTAATTCCAAAAAATCATTGTGAAAAAATTCAAAATATGACTGCAGAAGAAAATGCTGATTTATTTTCTCTAGTCCATCTTATGATGTCTAAAGTTGATTCAATCACTGGTTCCACTTTAATTGCAATACATAATGGAAAAGAGGCTGGACAAGAAATTCCTCATCTTCATGTACATTTAGTTCCTAGGGATTCCTCTGATTCTGGTGGACCCATCCATAGCATGTTTGATTCTTCAATAAAATTATCTGATTCTGAAATTGAAAAATATTTTAATTTATTAAAAATTTAATACGGGAATAATTTTTCTTTAGTAATAATATTCTCTACATTGATTGCTTTTGTTGGACATGTTTCAGCTGCGTTCATTATTTTATTAACTCCTGCACCTTTTCGATTAATTACTTTTGATTTTGGATTTGTTTGAGTATTTTTATCAATTTCAAATACTTCTGGTGCAATAATTTCACAACTACAACAACCAATACACAATGATTTGTCCACTCTTACTTGAAGATCTGGTTGTTTATTTGGTTCTCTAGCTTTTTCATACTCTCCATTTTTACCATCTGCTCTAACTCTAGCATTGTAATCTTCCCAGAATTTTTTTTCATATTCTTTCCAAAAAGTTGGGTCCCCTTCTTCAAATTCTCTGGTATATTTGCCCCAATCTTGTTCTGGTATTCCTCCATCTTCTGGTGCTCCCCATTGAGGTTTTGGTCTAATTCGTTGATTTCCAGAATTTTGTTTTGCCTCTTGGTATATTGTATTGTCTTTTTCATTCTTTTTTAGAAAATTGTATGCTTCTGTAATTTTTTTAAATTCGCCATCTTCATTTTTTTCTTTATTTTTATCTGGATGTAATTCTAGTGCCATTTTTCTATATGATGACTTAATTTCTTCTTGTGATGAATTCTGATTAACATTCAATGCTAGTAATGCCTCTCTTCGATTCATGCCTTCTCTAATTCCTTATATTTTAAAAATCATTGTTAATACTTTGATATTTTATTCTAATATTTCGTCATCTTCTGGTTTCCAAGCTGGTTCTACAATACATAAAAAACGTAATTTTTCTGATCCAATATTTTCTAAAAATTGCTCTGAATTTGGAGGAACATAAGCTGAATCATTCTTTTTTAATTCAAATTTTTCACTATTAATTTTCAATTTACCAGTACCCTCTAAAATATAGTATATTTCTGATGATTTGATTTTGTGAAGTTTAGTTTTTTCTCCTGTATCTAATGTGAATTGTGCAAGGCTGTAATTAATTCCATTTGATGTATTTGTTGGATCAAAATATTGTTTAATTTTTACATTTTCACTACCGTTGATGAAACTGATTTTTGAATCCTCTTTGATGGACATTGTTTTAAATTATTTTTGTTACTTTACTTTTAAAATCTGATTCATACCAAATTGTCTTGTAAATTGAATTCTTTTTTGGTAATATGTTGATGGCTATGTGTGAAAATTCTTTATTTTTATCAATTGAACCATGAGTATGTAGTGTTTTGGCCGGAATGTGAACTATATCTCCTTCATTAAGGCTAATTCTTTCAGTTTTTTTTATTTTAAACTCTGATTTTTTTGTTCCATATTTTTTAAAAATTTCTAAACTACCTTTTCCTTTTACTGCCATTAGTACTTGATTTCCATTGTGAAAATGAAGTTTAGTTCTTGAACCTTTTTCAAAATGAACATGATAGATGTCTTGATCCTTTGATTTAATTTTCTCTGAAAGTACTTTCATCCATGTTTTTCCTGTGAACCATTCAGAATTAACGTCTCTTCTATCATTTGATCCTTTAATGTTTGATTTATTCATTATATTTTTCATAAAAAATACTTCTTTTTCTTTGTTTGGAATTTTCCTGTACGTATAGTTATTTTTTTTTAAATCAGAATTGGTTTAATACGATGACTTTCATGTTTTTTATAGTTTTGAAAAAAACACATGAACATAAAACAGTAGTTTTACGGAAAAAACTTGAGGAATCTGAAGCTTTAGAAATTATTGATGATAAAAAAACTGGCTTATTCAAATCCGTATTTTCACGTCCAAAAAGAGATGATATCCACATTCATTCTGTGAAATTATGCTATGAATGCATCTTAATTGTATCTGGCAAATACATGGCAAATTATTTTCGAAAAGCAACTCATTCTATTTCAGTTTCATCAAATGTGTCTGAAGTTATTTTAGGTGATGGTGTTTTTCCCGTTAGAACTAAATCAAATTTTAAAAAAGCAATTGTTGGAAAACGTGGTAAAAATAAGGTTGATTTAAAATTAGAAGAACATGTTTTTGTTGAAAATGAAGATGAATTAACTTTTGATCATCATGGCCGTGAAATAAAATTTCCATTTAAATTAAATTCTAAAACAACAGAAAATTATCCTAATCGTTTATTAGAAAAAAATTCTTCAAATGTTAAAAATTCTGAACTAACTCATGATGACGCAATCAAAAAATTACAATCCTTTTTAAAAAAACCTTTAGTTGATGAAGTAAGAAATCTTGAAGAAGAATTTGTATTACGAGAAATTAGTGAAGTTTATGTTCCAATTTATGAGGCTCGTTTAATTGGGCCAAAAAAGAAAGTAGGCATAATTAGAATTGATTCTGTAAGAAAAAAAATTCTATAACTTAACTAATGATCTAAATTTATCATTGTTGTGTAATTTTGTAAAAATTGGTTCATCTTTTGCCCAATTACGTATTATTTTTGGATTTCTTGTAATTGCTTGTTTTAATAATTCCATTGACTCTGGAATTTTATCCAATGCTGCACAACTTCTAGATTTTGCATAAATTACATTTACGTTATCTTTGTATTTTTTTAGAATTTCATCAAAAACAGCAATTGCTTTTTCATGTCTTCCCAATTCAGCAAGTTGTACCCCTTTTTGAAAAAATGCATCTTGATTGTTGGGATATTTTTTACAAATATTTTGAAAACAATTTAGGGCTTCTTCATGTCTTTTCAATTTTCCTAAAACAATTCCTTTGTACACCATGGCATTTGGCTTTCTTGAATCTACTGAAATTGCTTTTTCTAATGTAGTTAGCGCATCCTCATGCTCTTGGAGTTTGTCTAACAGAACTCCTTTGTTAAAGTAAGATGCTGCATATCTAGGATCAGCTTCTATTGCTTTATCATAACATTCTGATGCTTCTTGAATATTGCCATTTTCTGCCATTGAAATTCCTCTATTGTTTAGAGCCTGCGCATTTTTTGGATCAATTTCTAATAATTTATCAAAACAGGTAATTGCATCACTGTATTTTTTGATTTGATTTAACGCCAATCCTTTGTTTAGTAATGCATCTTCATCTGATTCATTTTGTTTTAGAATTTTACTAAATAATGAAATGGCTGCTTTTGGTTGATTTTTCTCCATCATTGCCATGGCGTCATATTTCAAGTCCTCTGGATTTTTTTTGGATCCAAATAATCCCATAATTTAATCAGATTTTAATTGCTAATGAAAGTTTACTTTAATTCAACGATTTGAATTTTTTAATCGCCTCTTTAGCCATTTCTTCTTGTTTTTCTGCAGATGTCTCTGTTGGATCATCTGTTGCATATGCCTCTTTTTCTTCTTTTTTCTTATCCATGATTAATCACAATTATCATTTTATAAAAATCTGATACATCTATCAAAGATACCCTTAATTTGATTTAAAAATTATTTTAATCATGTCTGAAGATCAAATTTCATATTTAGCTGAAAAAGTGTTTATTCACCATTGGCCTAAAGATTCCCCTTCATGGGATGAATCTTTACAGAAAAAATTTGATGAACACATCAATAAAAACAGCAATTCAAAAAAAATCATTGTTAATTCTGAATCTGTTTTCATTGAAAATTTTCTTATTACCAATCTTAAAAAAATTGGTGTATCTGTACCTTTTTTTAAAAATGAATGTACTATGATTTTTGAAGGACAGTTTGAAAATATTTTTGCTCATATTCATATTACTACAAAATCTGATGATTTTTTGATTATTTTCAATCAATTAATGTCCTGGAAAAAAAATTTCCATGATTGATTTTTAAATTTTAGAAATTTTCTGATGCTTTGATAATATTTTTGATATCTTCTTTTGAATGACTGTTTGATATTGCCCCTAATTTGCCTGGTAAGAAAAATATTCCATCTTCAGAAATCATTTTAAAATGATATTTTTGCAGCATTTGCGAATCACATTTTGCAACATCTACAGAATTTTCTATCCTTGTAACACCATTTTTAAGAAAATGTGTCATGAATAGGGAACCTTTTCCTGAAACCTCAACTCTTCCATCAAACACTTTTTTTAATTCCTTTCTAGCGTAATCTCCTAATGAATTGATTTTATCATATGTTGATTTTTTTGTTTTCAAATAATTTAGTGTGGTGTATCCTGATGCCATTGATACTGGATTAGCTGAAAACGTACCTCCTCCAATGTACGAACGTTCTGATTTTTTCTTTCCTGTTGTATCTGCATAATTCATTATTTCTTTTTTACCGCACATTATTCCTATGGCCATTCCTCCACCAGCTATTTTTCCTAATGTCACAATATCTGGATCTAATTTCATTGTTGGATACAAACATCCATATCTAAATCTAAAACCTGTAACAATTTCATCTAAAATAAATAATGATTTATTTTTATGAACAAATTCTTGAATTCCTTTTAGATATTCTTTTGTTGCTGGAATACATCCACCTCCACCTAAAACTGGTTCAATGATTACCCCTGCAAGATTTTTAGAATATTTTTTTAATATTTTTAATGAATTTTCTAAATCATTGTAAGGGATGGAAACAATTTTTTCATCATTAACTACTCCACTACTTTCTGATTCCTTAAATGGCCAATTCACACTTTTTAACAAATCAGATGTGTATCCATGCCATCCTCCATCTATTTTTGCAATAATTTTTTTACCGGTTACTGAACGTGCTAACCTAACTGCATACATTGTAGCTTCAGTTCCTGATGTAACATAACGAATTTTTTCTGCAACTGGAACTGCTTTTGAAATTAATTCTGATAATTTTATTGTCTGTTCGTTAACTGTTCCATACATCCAACTTTTTTCAATTTGTTTTTTTATTGACTCTTTTACATTTTTTTGACCATGTCCTAAAATCAAAGACCAATGCCCCATCCAATAATCTGTATACTTGTTATTGTCTACATCAACTAAATTTTTTCCTAACGATGATTTTACAACAAAT
>Ga0208407_1000215_pt1 | contig 27442 bp, 23 predicted proteins | sample ETNtaG_9_FD_185775 | JGI IMG/M metagenome (GOLD analysis project Ga0208407, IMG submission 185775) | Marine microbial and viral communities from oxygen minimum zone, Eastern Pacific Ocean - ETNP201406SV69 (SPAdes) (version 2) | ecosystem: Environmental > Aquatic > Marine > Oceanic ...
TGTTTGGGTATGTCTGGCAGAGACCAAATAATTCCCATCAGTAAGTGGAGTTACATTATTCATATGAAAATAATCATAGGACCGCATGGACCAATCCTCTACGGGCACAGAACTTAATTCAATTGGAACATGGTCATATGAATCCCATTCAAAAAGCTTATTACCTTCTTCATCCGTAATATAAATATAGCCACTTTCAATAGATTCTAACCTTCCATCAGGCCAGGGATGGTTTTTTGATCCAATTTGAATAATTCGGCCATCATCCAACCACCGAAATTCATGTAGTTCAGTTTGTACATCTTGTAATGGTATAATCTGTGAACCTGCTGGTTCAAAATTATCATCCAACAGATTGGTTTTTCCTAAACCAATGGCATATTGGATATATTGATGAATTACACCATAGTGGAAACCATATTTATAGGGGCGAAAGGCTGAAAAACCAAAGCCGGACATTTGATAGAATAACGGTGTTCCATATTTATCAAGTACATATATATAGGGCAAATATGGACGTGATGGTTCCGGAATAGGTGTATCTGCCTGCTTCGAAGACTGCTCAGGAATTGTAAATCGTGAATATATTGTGTTTAAAAAAGCATTCCACATTCCATCGCTTCCCCACTCTTCATAGGTATCGCGAAAAATCATAGACCAGTCTCTAAATTTTGGTACAGTAAAATTTCCTGCAAAAATAAATCCATCACCTACCATATCAATATCATGAATCTTTACTTGCAATGGAATAAAACTAGTAGGAAGAACAACAACCACATAATCTGCAGATTTATTTTCATCCCCGCTTCGCAAAGAAATTTTGTATTCTTTACCAGGTTTATTGCCTGGGATTTTAATGGGGCCCGACATTGGGATTGTACGTTCATTCAGAGAAACAGCGATTACTGATTCATCATATTTTGGTACAAGAGTTAATACATCATTTTCTGATTGAGGCACCCATGAATATCGGCGTATACGATTATCAAATTCAGGGCACAAAGTAAATGGGCCTTTCTTTCCTGGGATAAGGCTTACTAATAGACTAGTGTCGCCAGGCGCAGTAATCATTTGATGTGCTAATTTTATATCAGGTGATACATAATTTGGAAAATCACGCTTAGACATATTCACTGTCCAAGAAATAAACACCACCAATGATGATATTGCTATGACCATAATAGCTTGAAAAATCCTTTTACGATGTTTTAAGAATAATGCAAACGTATCAGCCTGCACCTCCAACCCCTCATTACTTAATCTATATTCTTCTAATTGTTGAAAACTGTTATAACCTATAATTAAAAAAGGAGTGATTAGAATAAATGAAGCGATAACTGTAAGCCAAAGAAAAAATGAAATTGGTACGGAACCCATTAAAAAAGAATGACCAATCATACATATAAACGAAAACAAAAAAGAAAAAATGCTGTAAAATGTGATTCCATTCCGTAAGGCAGATCGAACAGATCCTTCTTTTTTATAATACGATGCATTAAAAATAGTATAAAAACCATCTTCTATTGAAAGTATCATATACAATAATCCAAACATTGTACCCACAATAATAAGTATCAACATCCATTCAAGTTTTCCAGTGAGACTATTCGTAAATGGTAAAGAGTTACCTAAACAAAATAACAGAAGCTGGGTAAGCCCTCCATAAATCAAACCAATAGTTGATTGAAAACCATCCTGACTATAATCAGTTCGCCATACTGATAGCCTCCAATTTCTATTGGACCAATATTCAAATGTATAACCAAACAGAACGGGCGGTATTAAAGTAAATAAAAAGAAATAAGGCGAATGGGATTGAATTACCCATTTATAAAGTCCTAAAAATATACCAACTACAGGCAAAATCCATGTCAGCCATAATTCTACACCATCAAGGCGATTTTGAACTCTGTTTTCACCTTTCATAGGATCAAATGTCTTGTTGCGTTATTTTCTTTATAATTGGGACGGAATTTTTTTTTGAACTTAAATTGAATAAAGTATGGACACAAGAAAACAGGAAGTATTAATTCAAACTATTTTACCAATATTTTCAGGTCTCATATTTAGTTTTCTAATCTTTTTTCAGTTTACCTATACCAACCCATTGTCCCAATTTTTTCTTGGAGATGTTAAGCGCAATCAATGGATTGCTCACTTCGATCAATCAATGAAGGGTCAAAACCCTTGGCTAAGAAATTATGTAGCATTTACAGGGTTATTAGGCAGTGTCCGTCCTGAAATTATTTATCTGGAAACGATGCATGATGATTTAGATACCCCACTATTAGGAACCAATGACTACATATTAAAAGGAACCGCACCCGATTGTAGATATTGGAGTTTTGTTACATATGATTTTCAGAACGGGAGAATTGAGCCACATCAACAAACCATCGCAAGCTCTCATAGAACGAAACTTAATGAGCTGGGTGAATACGAAATTATTATAACAGATGATCCAGAAAAATATCCAAACAAACAAACCATTATACATGCAGGGCAGGACTTTAATATTGTTATGCGCATATATGGACCCAAGCCATCTTATTATGAAACAAAAAATTCAGTACCCGTAGGTTCAATTTTTCCATTAAAATAAAATGAAAAATTTGATTATAAAGTTCATTCTCTCTTTTATTATATCTCAATCATTTTTCCTTTGGGTAGGACCAAGACTTGTTATGTTGAGACTAGATAAAGACCTAGAAGGAGCACGAATAAATTATCGGGAAGAATGCGGTCATCGTTGGGTGGATGGCGTAATCTATTCTAATCCAATTTGCATAGGAGATGCTGCTTCATCAAGAAAACCAAATCCTGATTTTATTTATACAATCATACCATATGATTTAAGAAAAGGTAATCTATATGTTAGTATGCCAGTCCCTTCAGATGATAGGTATTGGTCCATTCATGCGCATAACCGCAATACGGATGTATTCTATAAAATAACGAATACAGAAATAGATAATGATACTTTTGAGTTTATTATTTCAAAGAATCAAGCATTAAAACATAATCTACTTATTGCACATGCTTCTTCAAGTAAAGGTATTATTTTAGTCCGGTTAACAATGAAAGATTTTAATGAATACAATGAATTAGATAAATTTAGAAGATCAACAAGGAAGGAATATTTATAAATATTATGAATGAAAGAATTTTTATTACAGGTGCAAGCAGTGGAATTGGTGAAGCTCTTGCAATTGAGTATGCAAAACGAGGCGCTATTCTAGGGCTATCTGCAAGAAGAACTGAAAAACTTAATAAGATTGCCAAAGAATGTGAAAAGTTTGGCGCAAAAAAGGTATTGGTCTATACGATGGATGTTACAGATGAAAAGGAATCAATTAATAATATAAATCAATTTTTGAAAGATGCTCAAGGTATTGATATAGTTATTGCTAATGCAGGTGTTGCCTATTCAGATAAAATTAGCTCTGGTGATCCAGCCCAGATTAACAAAGTTATTACTACAAATGTAATAGGTGTAACGAATTCTATCATACCCTTTATCCCAAAGATGAAGGAACAACAATCAGGTAAAATTGTAATTATTAGTTCGATAGCAAGCTTTAGACCAATAGCGTTTCATGCAGGGTATTCTGCTTCAAAAGCGGCGGTACGAATGATTGCGGATAGTTGGCGAATGGCCTTAAAGAAATACCATATCCAGTTAACTTCTATATGCCCAGGTTTTATAGTAAGTGAAATGACTGATGACAATAAATTTCCAATGCCTTTCCTTCTTCAAACAGATGATGCTGCAAGAAAAATGGTTAAAGCGATTGATAAAGGGAAGAAAACATATATTTTGCCATGGCAAGTTAGAATGATTATCTATTTAACTCGCTGGTTACCAACACCTCTCTATTATAAAATATTCTTTTAAACTGATATTTAATTAATTCTAATTACATGGGAACCAAACTGTAATCTATTATGGAGCAAACGCAATTAATTAAAGATATTCATGATCAAATAATTAATTATCTTGATGATCAGAATAAGAATGTTGGACTTACAAAGCCCAATGTTTCTATAGAAAATCTTAATAAAGAATTTGATATAAGTTTAGATGAATCAACTAATTCTGATGGTATTAAACAAATTATTGAAAAATATTTAACACTAGCTGTTAAAACTGGTAGTACAAATTTTTATAATCAACTCTTCTCAGGATTCTCCGTTACAGGATATCTAGGTGAAATTATTACAGCATTGACAAACAGCTCCATGTATACTTTTGAAATGAGTCCATTAGCGACTCTTATGGAAAAAGAATTGATAAAAAAAATGAGCGGATTGGTAGGATACCAAAATGGATTTGGCACATTTGTTACAGGCGGAAGCAATGGGAATCTATTAGGTATGCTTGCAGCTATCTACCATTACGATCCAAACTTAAAAGAAGATGGTATCTTTGGAAGTAAAGTATTGACTGGCTTTGTATCTGAAGAATCGCATTATTCATTTCTTAAAGCTGCTCATCTACTAGGTATCGGAACCAAACAAATTATAAAAGTATCTTGTGATAAATATGGCCATATGGATCCAGTGGCCTTAGAAGCATCTATCGAAGAGTCTATTGAATCTGGAAAACAACCTTTTTTTGTTGGTGGAACTGCTGGAACGACTGTAAATGGAACATTTGACCCATTCAATGAAATAGCTGATATATGTGAAAAATATAATCTCTGGTTTCACATAGATGCTTCTTGGGGAGGATCAGTAAGTATATCATCAAAACATAATCATTTGATGAAAGGAAGTGAAAGATCTGATTCCATTACATGGTGTGCTCATAAAATGATGGGGATGCCGCTAATGTGTACGGCAGCATTATTCAAAGATTATTCTATTTTAAAGAAACTTAATGAAGTCCAAGGAACAGATTATTTATTTCACGATACCAATGACATTATAAATCTTGGAGAGCATTCTTTGCAATGTGGTCGAAGAACAGATGCATTAAAGCTTTGGTTGAGTTGGAAATATCTTGGTGACGATGGATTTGAAAAAAATATTGATCATATTTTTGATATGGCTCAATATGCAAAGAAAAAGATTGAATCATCAACATTGTTACATCTTATTAGTCCTGTAGAATCATTAAATATTTGTTTTCAAATACAACCAAAATCCTTAGATAATTCAGAATGGAATCAGTTTAATATTAATGTAAGGGAAAAGTTGTTATCTAAAGGAAGGATAATGGTTAACTATGCGAATATCAAGAGTACTACATGTATAAGACTAATTACAGCAAACTTTAAACTCAAACAAAAGGATTTAGATTTCTTTTTCGTTGAATTAGAAAAAACAGCGAATGATTTATTAGCCCAATTAGATTAATTTTTCTTTATGTTACGTCAAAAAATAAAAATTGATAACAACTCAGTTGTATTTCTTTTTATTAACGGCCCTCACCACACACATCATTTAATACTTCCTGCCTTAAACTTTGCTCAAAATTATACTCAGTATCAAACAGTTCTAATATCTGGTAGTGATAATAATACAAATATAATTAAACAGACTTTGCACAAAATGGGAAATCCAAAATGTAAAATTATTAAACTACCAAAACCTTTACGATATTATATAAAGAATTACAGAAATAAGATTATACCACCTCCATTTTCACAATGGAAATTCATAGATAAATCAATCCATTATTCTAAAGCAATAATTTCAACATCTCATCAAACCCCTGAATTTTTAATAAAAGATAGAAATCATGATCAAAAATTATTTTATTTATACCATGGAGTCGGAACAAGATCATATGGTTTTGAGGATTCTTTAAATGAATATGATTTTATTTTTGTTCCTGGAGAATATCACTATAATCGTTTGCAAGCTGATCTAAGTATCAATAAAAATAAGCTGAGCATTGTTGGTCATCCAAAATTTGAATGGCAAGACGTAATGAATAATAATATTAAATCTTTTTTTAATAATAATAATCCAACTTTTTACTATAACCCCCATTGGGATTTAAGTTTATCTTCATATAAAAAATGGAGTAAACGAATAATTCAATATTTTCTGAATAATAAACAATTCAATTTGATATTTGCCCCTCATCCATTAATTAAAAATTATAGTTCTAGAAATAAAATCAATATTGATATTGAAACAGAAAAATCGAATAATATTATTTTAGATTTTTATAGCAATAATACAATTGATGGATCGTATTTACATGCTGCAGATGTTTATATTGGTGATGTTAGTAGTATGGTCACTGACTTTATTATTAAAAAGAATAGATCGTGCATTTTTATTAATTCATATGAAATTGATTGGCGTAATGATAAAAGCTTCAATTTTTGGAATTGTGGAAAAGTAATTAATAAGTTAGAAGAATTTGATTCAGCAATTACTTCTTCCTTAAAACAGAATAAATATGTGAAAAGTCAACAAGCATATATTAAGAAAATGATCCATAAGGTATCAATTTCCTCTTCAAAACTTATCGCTGATAGCATATATAAAAATCTCCAGAAATAAAGGTATACATTATAAAACGAACAAAAATTTATTTCATTGGTCAAAAACAAGGGGTTGGTATCCATCGCATCAGGCTAGGTCATTTAGAAAATAGAAGGCCCTTTGAGAGTGATGGTTTATTAGATGCAAATAATTGCATTCACCAAGTACGTTCTATAAAAAATTCAGATATAATTTGGGTTCGTGTTAGACCTGAGTTCACTACTGATAATGATCGAAATAAAATAGACAAAAGAATAAGTTACTTCAGAGGTCATACTCATATAATAAATGACATTTCAGTATTTGATAATTATGATTGCAAAGACACAACATTCTCCATTTGGAAAGAACAAAATATAAATTGCCCTGATTTTATTTCATTTACTCTAGATGATATAACAGAAAACTTTAATAAATGTGTAAATAATATTCAATTATTCATAAAGAAACACGAAAAGGCTATCGTACGAACAAATAATGAAACTGGTGGAAATGGCATGTATATCCTTGGACCTAACAATAGTAAAAAAGAAATTATTGATGCTCTGACATTATTGAAAATTCGTTGTTCAGAATTTATTACAAAACGAAGCTCAACAAGAGTTATGGTTGTTCAGTTTATTTCTTCAAAGGACCCTGATCAATTAATAGATCTTTATAGAGTTCATATCTTATTTGGAAAAATTATTAGTTATTATGGGGTAACTAGCACATTAGATGTCTTTCATAGTATTGATATGAATTTCGAAGATCGAAATAGATTTATTTTAATTAATGAATACCTAAGCAATAAAATTTTAGATATAGAAAAGAAAATTCTTCTTAGTGCAAAGGTGTTAGGTTGTAATATTGGTGCAGTTGAATTTTTTATGAAAAATGATGAGCCAATTTTTCTTGAGTTTAACCCAATGTGGGGAGGTAATGCTAGCAAGTTAGGATTTGGGCCTAAAGAGTTTCGAAATTATTTATCAGTCAACAGAGCATCTTTAGAAAATAGAATACCAAATATTTATAAATTCACAGATTACCAACAATATTATAAATCACTTTATGAAGGGGTCCATGATTATTGCCAAGCCTCTTCCCCTTCTTAATTTCTATAATTAATAAATTATTTCCCTATAATTTTAAATTCTATTTTTATTTCATCTTTAATTTTCTTGAATAACAACGCAGGACGTTCAATTTTAAAATCAGAGAGTAATATATTGAATGATCCAGATGCTATAAATCCATCTGACAATGATAATTGTGCTTTCGTGTCAATTTCTTTTGTGATCCCGTGAAGCGTTAACTTCCCATTGATATATGCATAATCACCTTTGATAGATATATTCCTTGAAACAAATACAACATCAGGATAATTAAACGCCTCAAGATAAGTTAACATATTCGAATCTCTATTTGTATTTCCACTATCAAAGGATGATAGATTTACTCTTAAAGAACAATTGTTTACTGAATTATCAGTAAAGTTATAGTTTATTTCTCCCATTATATTATTTGAATTACCCTCCCAATTTTTGGTATAATGATATCCATAGTATTTAATCTTACTGTTATTCTTTATATCAAATTTTTGACCAAAAATCATAAACGGGATGATAAAAAATAAAATGCTTCTACTCATCATATTAGAATGGTAAAAATGTAATTAACGCTGAAAGCGACATTGAACTAATTGTCATAATTGCTGTATTACGATGAAGTCTAAGAGCATCATCGTAAGCTACATTATATTTATTGGGATTGGACACTCTTTTACCTAAATAAGGCAATGCAATCATACCACTAAAATGGATAATTGATAACCAACGGTGAATTCTTATTGAATCTATTTTTTTGTTATATCGAATCGCAGGTGGTGCTGTATAGCTTAACATTGCCGATGCGAAGTAGGATCCAATCGCAATATTACCTAATAAAGCATGATTATCGCTTATTTTGGAATAATTTGAACCTGCGTCTTCTAACTTAGAACCCAAATAACCTTGAACAAATAATAGACCTAAAGTACCTAGAGCTAATTTCTGATGTAACTGTAACATTTTTTTTCTAAGAACTAATTCTCTAGGTCGATCAACATTAAATAATTTTGTTTTACGTAATAAACCATTTTGTGACCATAAAATCTTAGTTTGCAAAGGCATATTGTCAGGTAATATATATAAAGAGCTCTCTTTATCTACTACCACAGAATCATTCTGACTATATAATAACGTCAACTGTAGTATAATAAAGAAAAATAAAACTGTTTTATTATCCATTCTCATAACAACTCATATTAAATTGGATCAAACAATAATAAAAACATTTAAGGAACATAAATGAGTAAAAAATTAATGTTATATGGTGCAAATGGATATACGTCCAGATTAATTATTAAAGAATTAGTTGGGCAAAATATTAAACCAATCTTAGCAGGTAGGAATCACAATAAAATAAATAATTTAGCAGAAAAGCATGGGTTTGATTCTTCAGTTTTTTCATTAGAAAAGTCAGATGATATAGATGCAAAATTAGAAAATATAGATGTTTTAATAAATGCAGCAGGACCTTATTCACTAACAGCAAAACCTCTCATCGATAGTTGTATTCGCACTAAAACTCATTATGTTGATATTACTGGAGAAATAGATGTTTTTATTTATGCGGAGAGTAAACATACAGATGCAAAGGATGCGGGAATAATAATCTGTCCCGGTGTAGGGTTTGATGTAATTCCAACGGATTGTCTATCTTATTTATTAAAAGATAAGCTTCCAGATGCAAACGAATTAAATATTTGTTTTTTTAGTGAAAATGGAAAACCAAGTATTGGAACTGCAAAAACATCTATCGAAGGATTAAGTAATGGTGGAAGAGTCAGAAACAATGGAATAATTGAACAAGTTCCACTTGCTCATTCTATAAAGGAAATTGATTATGGGCAGGGTCCAAAAATGGCCATGAGTATACCATGGGGTGATGTAGCAACTGCTTACTACTCTACTGGAATACAAAACATAATAGTATATATACCACGATCTGAATCCGGCATAAATAAAATTAGAAAACAACGTAAATGGTTATTTATTCTAAAGTTGAAATTCGTACAAAATTATTTAAAAAATAAAATGGAGAAAAAAATTATTAATGGCGGCGATACTGATGAACAAAGATCAAAATCTAAAATGTGGGTATGGGCTGAGGTTAAAAATAAAGATGGAAAAATAGAATCAGGATATTTTCAGGTGGCAAATGGATATGATGTCACCGGTTATGGTGCAATGTTGTTTGCCAAAAATCTAATGGAAAATAAATTTGATGGAGGCTATTATACTCCATCATTACTCCTTGGGCCGACTATTGTAGAATCGCTACCAGGGTTTTCCGGGATTAAGTTTTCAAATTCTTAGGGTCATAATTATGAAATTTAGCAAATATATTTTGGCATTATTCCTCGTATTATTTCTGTATCTAGTTGGTTGGCCAGTACCAATAGATCCTATTGCATGGACACCCCCATCTGCCCCAAACCTTAAAGGAGAATATGCAGTTAATGATTATTTAGCTTCATCAAAAATAATTCATACAAATGGATCTATTGGCCCAGAAGATGTTGATGTAGATGAAGATGGTATATTATATGGTGGATTTTTAGATGGAAAAATTATACGATTTGATTCAGATGGAAATAGTTTAGGGGTTTTTGCTGACACAAAAGGAAGACCATTAGGCTTAGACTTCGATAATACAGGTAACTTAATTGTTGCTGATGCCTTGAAAGGCCTCTTATCTGTAGATAAAAATGGTAATATCACAACTTTAGCAACTGAGATAGATGGTATTCCTTTAAACTTTACGGATGATGTGGATGTAGGTCCTGACAATATGATATATTTCACTGATGCTTCGGAGAAGTTTAATGTTCACAATTATAGAGGTGACCTTTGGGAGCATCGTCCTCATGGCAAATTAATCAAATATAATCCTTCAACTGAAAAATTAACTTTACTATTAGATAATTTATACTTTGCTAATGGTGTTGCAGTTAGTGATAATGGTGAGTTTCTTATATTTAATGAAACATATGATTATTCTATTAGTAAATATTGGCTTGTAGGTCCAAAATCAGGCTCTAGAGAAAAAATATTTACCAATGTGCCAGGATTTCCAGATGGTATTTCAACTGGTTCAAATGGCGTATTTTGGGTCGCAATGTTTACGCCCAGAAATGCGGCAGCAGATGCGCTCGCACCAAAACCATTTTTACGTAAAATTGTATATAGGCTTCCACTCTTTATTCAACCGGCTCCAGTTAGGTATGGATTTATTCTTGGAATTGATTCCAATGGAAATGTGATATATAATCTCCAAGATCCTTCTCCTACTTCTTTTTCACCTATTACAAGTGTTGAAGAAGAAAATGGAATACTATATTTGGGAAGTTTGAATTATCCAGGGATTGCAAGCATTAAGCGTCCCTAATAAGATCTATACCATGCCTAGATACCAGATTAATCATATCACCAAATATAGCAAACCTGTTATCTTTCGTTTGTCCTCTAAGAAAACGTATATAGATCTGAGCAGCAATTCCTATAAGTCTGTATAATCCTAATACATGATAAAAACGTATGTTAGAAACATCATAACCGCTAATAGCTGCGTATTCATTAACTAATTTTTCTCTAGAGTAAAAACGCTCATCTATGGGCATAGTAGATGCTTGTTGAAAAAAGGCCGGGTCTGAAGGTATACACCAATAACTTAGCAATGATCCTACATCACATAGAGGGTCACCTAGAGTACACATATCCCAATCAAAAATTGCTATCATCTTTTCTGGATCATTATTATCAAACATTACATTGTCTAGCTTATAATCATTATGTACAATACTAAATTGATTATTTTCTGGAATATTTTTAATAAGCCAAGCATATATTTTTTCTACAGAATCAATATCTTCATGCTTTGCATTATCCCATCTTTTTTTCCAACCCGTTACTTGACGTTCAACAAACCCATTTGGTTTTCCTAGATCATTCAAGCCAATTTCACCATAATCTACCATATGAAATTCTGCTAACGTTTTTATTAGTTGTTCACTTATTAATGCAGGGCCATTGTCTTGTTCATAAAAATTCTTAGGTAATCTATTTCGTATAACTGTTCCCACTTTTCTTTCCATTACAAAAAAAGGTGAACCGATAATTTCCTGATCCTCACATAAATGTAATGCCTGCGGTGCATATGGAAATTTTTTATACAATACAGAAAGAACCTTATACTCTCTTGACATATCATGTGCAGTGGGCGCCAATGGGCCTAACGGTGGTCTTCTCAACACATATTGGTGCGACTCATAATCAAGAAGATATGTTAAATTTGCTTTACCCCCAGCAAATTGCCTCACAGAAAGATTATTTGAGCTACCATCTAATTTTCCAATTAAATATTCTCTTAGATGATTTTCATCAAAAGCCTCATCAGGCCGAACAGAAATAGTATCAGAATTAAACAATATAGTTTTTAAGTATTGTCCTAGATATCAAATTTTTATGTACTTCATCTGGTCCATCATATATCCTTGCAGCTCGCTCATGTCGATACCAATAGGCAAGAGGAGTATAATCTGTTATTCCTAATGCTCCATGCGATTGAATCGCTCTATCAAGAACTTTCATTAATACCTTTGCAACACAAAGTTTGATCATAGAAATTTCTTTTCTTGCTCCTTTTGTTTGAAATTCTTGTACTTTTTTTGCACAATCCAGAACCATTAGTCTCGCACCATAAATTTCTGCTGCAGATTCAGCTATCCAATTTTGAATAGTTTGTTTTTCAGATAAAAATTTATTTGGGTTAATCTCTCTGCTAGAAACTCTTTTACACATTAAATCTAATGCTCTCTCACAAATTCCAATCCAGCGCATACAATGATGGATTCTTCCTGGACCTAATCTCTCTTGGGCTAACATAAAACCTTGACCAATATCTCCTATCATGTACGTAGCAGGTATCCGACAATCAGTGAATTTAGTTTCAGCATGACTATTATAATCTTCTCCCTCCTCACCCATTACAGGTATATTTCTCACTAGTTCAAATCCAGGATTATCTGTTGGGACCACAAACATACTCGCTCTTGAATATTTATTTTCTGAATTAGAATCTGTTACAGCCATAACAACACAAATACTTGCTCCATCTGCTGAACTTGTAAACCATTTATTACCGTTTATCACATAATCATTACCATCTTTAATAGCAACCGTATCCATCCATATTGGGTTGGAACCAGGGTTTTGAGGTTCAGTCATTCCAAAACAGCTACGTATTTCTCCCAAAATTAATGGACGAAGGAATTTATCTCTTAACTCATCGCTTGCATGATCTTTTAACAATTCTATATTACCAATATCGGGTGCTTGAGAATTAAAACAATAATGTCCTAATAATGATTTTCCCATTATTTCACTTACTTGAGCAAACTCTAATAATGAAAGACCGAGACCGCCATATTCACTAGACAAATAAGGAGTCCAAAGTCCAAGTTTTTTTACTTTTTCTCTACATTCATTTAATTTTGGTAATACACTTAAAAATCCATGTAATAAAAAGTCATTTTCTAGGGGTATAATATCTTGTTCAACAAATTCATTAATTTTATCTAAGTAATTTTCCATATAAATCTCAATATTTTAATTATGTTAAGAATACTCTCCCTTCAAATCTAATGGTGCAATTATGAGAAAAATAGACTTATTTAGTTTGGGATTCTTTCTCTTGAGTAAAAATGCTAACTATAAATAAGACCAATGTAGAGACTAAAATAGCTGGTAATACTTCATCTAATGAAAAATAAATCTCACTTGGTAGCCACTTCCATAATTCAGGATAATCTTTCCATAAAAAGGTTATAATAATTCCTGATAATATAGAGCTTACTGCACCTTCTTTTGTAGATCCCTTCCAAAATAATGCTGCTAATAAAGTAGGAGTAATTGAAGCACCATATATTGTATAAGCATATAATGCTCGCTCAAAAAAGCCAGCTGATCTAGAAAAGCCTATGGAAACGATGTATGCAATGATCCCAAGAATAAGAACTAAAACTCTACTTAAATAAATAATCTTCTTTTCAGATGCATTTTTATTTATATATGTTAAATAAATATCTTTTATAATTGTATTTGCAGGTATTAGTAAAAAAGAGTCTGCAGTCGAAATAATTATACCCACAATAGTTGCTAGCATTAATGCTCCTAAAAAAGATGGTAATAACTCATAAGCAGTATAAATCAAAATATATTTTCCCACTTCTTCTTCTATTATCATGCTAGATGCAACCCAGGATGAAGCTATAATCAATAATTCAATAATTAATACTGCAAATATCAAAATAATTGTTGCTTTGGTAGCGCTTTGATGGTCTTTACTAGCAGAAAATCTTTGATACATATTTGCATCCCCAAGTACCAATAGAAATGGCGGTAAACAAAAATTGATAATATCAAAAGTTGAAAAAACACCTAAGAAATTCATCTTACTAGATTTACCCATTGCATCAAATGCTATCTCGATACCATTAAATCCGCCTCCCTTTATCCATAATATTGGGAAAGCAATAATAAGACTAATTGTCATTAGTATTCCATTAGCAGCATCCGTAAAGGCCACACTTAATAATCCAGCCAACATTGTATATAATATGATAAAGATTGCTGCAATAATTGTCGCAGTTTCAATAGTAAAAAGCGGTGACTGTATATTATTGGAGAAAACAGTATATATTACTGCACCTCCTGCATTGTATTGATAACTAACAATAACCATATATGCAGAAACCAATGCAAATACAGATAAGTTTCTAGCAGTTGAACCGTATCTATCACCTATAATTTCAGGAACTGTAAATTTTTTCACATTTCGCACTCTACCAGCAATTCTAGTTAATAGAACTATACCCAATATGCTTCCAGCAGGCAACATCAAGGCAGCCATTCCAATTTCATATGTTTTACCAGCATTTCCTAAGATGGAACCTGTTCCAATCCATGTAGCAAGCATTGTGCCAACTAAAATCCAAGGTGTTAGAGATCTGCCAGCAAGGGCAAAATCTGATTGAGTATTAATTTTGCTAGATTTAAAAATCCCTATACCAATTAGTATAAAGAGATACAATGAGATTATAATTAAATAAATCAATTAATTTTTATCTTGATGATGGTTTTTAATATAATACTATCTGTTACATTTTGAAATTACATGGGAGATGACCAAATTCCAAGATGGCTATATATCAGTACCAACAAATAGTGATATCATTTTTACTTATATTATGTATCAGTTGTACTACTAAATCACAAACAGAAAGTAAATTTGAAAAACATAATGATATGAAAATGAACCATCTTGCAAATGAATTAAGCCCATATCTATTACAACATGCAAATAACCCTGTGGATTGGTATCCATGGGGAGAAGAAGCATTTAACAAAGCAAAAAAATTAGACCGTCCAATTTTTCTTTCAATAGGTTACTCCACATGTCACTGGTGTCATGTTATGGAACATGAATCTTTTGAAGACGACAGCGTAGCACAACTATTAAACGATAATTTTATATCAATTAAAGTTGATCGCGAAGAATTGCCTGAAATTGATCATTTATATATGTCTGTCTGTCAAGCTATGACTGGTAGAGGTGGATGGCCGCTAAATATTGTAATGACTCCACAAAAAGAACCTTTTTTTGCAGGTACTTATTTCCCCAAAGACCGTAGAGGCGGTAGATCAGGGATGCTTCAAATATTACCTATGTTAACAGAAGCCTGGAATACCAAACGTGATGAAATTATGACTTCAGTTAATCAAGTAAAAAATTATCTTGATGGAATAAATTCTAAACCTGCAGGAAATAATCTATCAGAGGAATTAATTACGTCAGCCTATGATCAATTTCGGAATGGTTTTGATGAAGAGCATGGTGGATTTTTTAGAGCACCAAAATTTCCATCACCCCATAATTTGATATTTTTAATGAGATATAATTATTCTTATAATAATCAAGTTGCATTGGATATGGTTTCAAAAACATTGAAACATATGCGTCTGGGCGGTATTTACGACCAAATTGGGTTTGGATTTCACCGATATTCTACTGATAAACATTGGCTTGTCCCTCACTTTGAGAAAATGCTATACGATCAAGCAATGATTGCCATGGTATATATGGAAGCATTTCATATAACTGGAAATAAAGTATTTGAAAATACTACCAAAGAAATATTTAACTATGTTTTGCGTGATTTAACTGCACCAAATGGTGGGTTCTATTCGGCTGAAGATGCAGACAGTGAAGGAGAAGAAGGAAAATTTTATACATGGACACAAAAAGAAATTGAAGGAGTTTTAGGAAGATCATTAAGCAAAGATTTTATTAAAACATTTTCAATAGAGTCTGGTGGAAATTTTAATGATGAATTAAATGGACAAAAAAACGGGGGAAATATACCTCATTTAAATAATTTTGATTTTTATAATCAACCCATGATAGAGTCTGCACGGAAAAAACTGTTTGACAAAAGAGAATCAAGGGTACATCCACTAAAAGATGATAAGATACTAACTGATTGGAATGGATTGATGATTGCAGCTCTTGCTAGAGCCTCCATTATTTTTGAGGAACCTTCATATCTTGAAGCAGCAATAAAGTGTTCTGATTTTGTACTAAATACAATTTCTAAAGATGGAAAATTATTAAAACGATTTAGAAATAATAAGGCTGCTATTAATTCGCATCTAGATGACTATGCTTTTATTTCTTGGGGTTTATTAGAATTATATGAAGCAACCTTTGAATCTGAATATTTATCTAAATGTCTTGATTTAATGAATATAATGGTGGAAGATTTTTGGGATGAGAAAAATGGCGGATTTTTTCTTGGATCTGATCAATCTGAAAAATTAATTGTACGGACAAAAACAGCTTATGATGGCGCAATTCCATCAGGTAACTCTGTAGCTGCAATGAATATGCTTAAACTCTCACGAATTACTGGTGATATTAAATGGGCAGAACTTGCAGAAAAAACATTTCGAGCATTCTCTGATGATATTTATCGGGCTCCAACAGGTTATACTTTAATGCTATCTGCATTCTTATTTGACACTAATAAATCAAAAGAGATTGTTATAGTTGGTAATGGAAAAGATGAAAAAACTAGAGAATTTATAAAAGCTTTCCATTCTAAATATGTTCCTCATAAGGTCTTATTATTTAAAGATACCTCATTAAATAATAATAAATTAGAACAATTGGCAAACTGGACTAGTACACAATATAGTATTGATGATAAACCAACAGTATATATATGCAAAAACTTTGCATGTAACCAACCAACTAATGATTTAAACACTGCGTTATCTTTACTGAATGAATAAATCATTTTCTACTAGAATAGGTGAGCTATTTGCTCATATACAAGATCTATTTGATACAATTTTACATGTTACTCTTAAAAGAATTAAGAAAAATAAAAAAAGAAATAATAAAATAGGTAAAATTATTTCCTTTATTTCTACGCTGGGAGATGCTTACTTTAAAAAATATAATGATATCAAATCAAATGATTCAAAAAAGTAATATATCATATACATCTATAGGGGAACTCTAATATGTTTAAAATGCAGTTACATTGGCAAATAATTATAGGTTTGTTGCTAGGGGTAGTATTTGGCATAATTAGCACATTTGCTGGATGGGGACAATTCACAACTGATTGGATAGCTCCATTTGGTACAATATTTATCCGATTATTAAAGTTTATAGCAGTACCATTGGTATTGACATCATTAATTACTGGAGTAGCTTCATTATCAGATTTAAAAAAACTATCTAGAATAGGTGGTAAAACTATATCTATCTATATTGTTACAACTGCAATATCTGTAACGATTGGATTAGTTACAGTCAATTTGCTTCAACCTGGAAATAAAGTCCCATATGAAATGCAAGAAAAGTTGCAAAAAACATATGAAACCGATGCTTCATATCGAACAGATAGTGCAAAACAAGTTAAAGAACGAGGGCCTCTACAGTTATTTATAGATATGGTTCCAAGTAATTTTTTTGAGGCTGCATCAAATAATCGAAATATGCTTCAAATCGTCTTTATTTCTATGCTTATTGGAATAGGACTAGTTCAAATCCCAAAAAAGAAATCCAAACCTGTATTAGATTTTTTTGAAGGTTTAAATGATGTAATTATCAAGCTGGTTGATATCATTATGCTAATCGCACCATTAGGGGTTTTCTCTTTAATTGCTCAAACAATTAATAAAGTTGCGGGAGATGACCCGGAGCAAGTAGCTGAACTATTAGGTGCTTTAGGTTTTTACATGCTTGCCGTAATAGTAGGTCTGATTATACATCTGTCAATAACATATACCGCTCTCTTAAAATTTTATGTTAAGATGCCTTTAAAAACGTTCTTTACTGGTATTGGACCTGCACAATTACTGGCTTTTTCAACAAGTTCTAGCGGAGCAACTCTCCCAGTTACAATGGAACGATGTGAAGATGAATTAGGAGTAAGTGAAGAAGTTTCATCCTTTGTTCTTCCTTTAGGGGCAACAATCAATATGGATGGAACAGCTCTTTATCAAGCTGTTGCTGCAGTCTTTATATCGCAAGCAATTGGTCTTGATCTTAGTTTGCTAGATCAACTTACAATTGTTGTAACAACTGTTCTAGCTTCAATAGGAACAGCAGCTGTACCAGGTGCAGGTATAATTATGCTGGTTATTATTCTTGAAGCAATAGGCGTACCAAGTACGGGCATTGCATTAATTTTAGGTGTTGATCGTATTTTAGATATGTTGCGTACAGTTATCAATGTTACTGGTGATGCAACAATAGCTATTACAATTGCATCATCTGAAGGTCAGTTAAATGCACCTAAAAAGGTTGCAGATTAAGAAGCATCCCAAGATACATCCTTTGACCCTCTAAGCCAAAGCTGTTTAGGGTGAAATTCAATTATTGCCGGAGTTTGTAAACATGGTTCTCCATCAACATTTATTGGTAAAGGAGGGCTATGAGCGATATCAACGGGTTCGTTATTTTGATTAACAGATTTTATTTCAAGAGTTTTACAAGCATCCAAAGTTATTCCCCATTTTCCAACATGCTTTCCTTTTCTCAAAGGTCCCATTAATAATAACATTTGTAATCTAGTAAGATTCCACGCTTTACATAAATATGCATGGTCCTTTATTGGTGAAGCTCCTGGAGCAACCCAATATCCCCCTCCAAAGAATTCTGATAAAGTAAAAACAAAAAGTGAAAAATTTATTATAACAGGACTTTCATTATCGATTTTAACCCAAGCATTTCTTTTTTTCCATTTTAGAATTTCGGTGATTCCTAAGTAAGTATATTTCAGATTACCTTTTATCCATTTTCCTCTTTTGAGTTTTGCTCTAGAAACCAAAGAAGTTATTCCTGAATCTGCTTCATGAAAAATCCAACGAACAATTCTATTTTTTACTTTAGCAGTTCCATTCCACTTTGAATCTGCAGAGGGAGAAGGATAACTATCTTCTTTCGGCATTGGTTCTGCTTCTATACGTAAAGCTCCAATATTTCTATCTACCCCATTAATAATTATATTAATTGTGTCATCTAGATCATCTAATAAGTAGCCATGAACTCTAGCAACATCATTACCTGTTCCTGCTGGAATAACTGCTAGAGGTATATTACTTCCTCGTAACCCTGATGATACTTCATGAACTGTACCATCGCCTCCACAAGCAACTATAACTTGAATATCTGCTCGTTCTCTTAATGAATAAGCTATTTCTGAGGCATGTCCAACTTTTTCTGTAATATATAACTCTGTAGATAACCCTTCTTTCTCAAGCTTATTCTTTACTATTTCCCATATTTTTATAGACTGGCCATCCCTAGCAGCAGGGTTTATAATACATGAAATTATTTTTGAATTGTTAAATGATGATTTAATAGGGTTATTATCAGTTTTCATATCAATGAAAACTATTTACTATAAATAAGATATCAAATTTTATTTTAGCGGTATTTTTCAGGTTTATAATAAAATTGTTTTCCTTTTGTACCCGGTTGAAGAATCATTTGTAGATATGGAACTCTTTCTTCATCAAATAATTCAAGCCCTTTCAGAAAAGGATGATTATTTATTATTCCAACCTCACCCTGCTCTTGATGTTCAAAAAGAGCAGCCTGCAAATACAGATCAGCAATATATATATCATCATCTTTAGATACAAAAGCCTGAAAATACCTCTCATGTCCAAGATAATCTCCAATATCATTACAACAATTATTCATTGTTAGAATAGAACCATCACTATCTCCAAATTCCACTTCATTTTTATCACGATTAACTTGGCCATACTCTAATTTATTATAAGAAGGTAGTTTGTAATAATCAGCACTATGGTCTAGATGATCTTGCGATGTGCTACCAAGTGAAAATACATACATTGCAAATTTTGGAACGCCTCTAGATAAATCAGGCGCCACAACAATAGCAGCAATTAATTCCTGAAAATTTGGAAGATGCCCAAGGCCTCCTTCAGGGAAATTGAATGCAGTAATATTTAATAATGAAACCCCAGGAACAATTTCCATTGGGCTTAGTTCCTTGGGTAATAAAGATGATATTTGATCAGTGTCCACTTCATAGAAGGTTGTCATTGCATAATCAAATTCCCAAATAATCAAATTATCGCTTTGAATATGTTTATTCATAGTATTAGTCCTTATATACCAAAATTAAATTCCTTTGAAGCATCAATTAAGGCTTCGGCACACCCTTCTAGTTGTTCTTTTGTATGCTCTGATGTAACAAAAGCACGAATAATTGATTTATTTTTCTTTACCGCAGGAAACATCATAATTGAAAAATCATACCCTCTTTTCATTAAATAATCACCAAGAGGAAGCGATTTCCTCTCATCACCAAAAATAATAGGGATTACCCATGAATGAGAAGTTCCAATATCTACTTTATCTTTTAATAATGATCTTAAATAATCTGCATTTTCAATTATTCTTTTCCGTTTTTCATCTCCATCATTACCTGAAGCTAATTCAAGAGCTTTTATTATACCTCCAGTAACAGCTGGGTCTAAAGCACAAGAGAACATTCTTGATCTAGCATAATAATTCATATAGTTAATTAAATCATTTTTTGCGTAGACACATCCACCTATACCTCCAAATGATTTACTAAATGTTCCAATAAGAAGATCTACATCAGCTAAAACATCAAATTCTTCAACAACACCTTTACCTGTTGCCCCAGCGATTAGTAAAGAATGCGCCTCATCTACAAGTATGGATGCACCATAGTTTTTCGAAACTGTAACAATATCTTTTAGATTTCCATAATCCCCATCAGTGCTATAAACTCCTTCGACACAAACCAACACTCTTCTATTTTCTTTAGAAATCCTTTTTAATATTCTTTCAAGAAATTCTGCATCATTATGTCTAAATAATTTTACTGTACCTTGAGACATAACTGCACCATCTATTAAAGAAGCATGCGATGAGTGGTCTAAAACAACATAATCTCCCTTATGGATATAACTGGATACCACACCTATATTCGCACCATATCCAGAAGAAAATAATGAAATACCATAACCTTGCTGACCAAAAAAAGTGGTGAGAGAATCTTCTAAATGTTTGTGTATATCAAATGTTCCATTTAATAATGGGCTACCCGTAGCACCCAATCCATAAGTATCTAGCGCTTCTTTAGCTGCTTGTATAACCTCAGGATGATTTGCATAACCCAAATAATTGTAACTTGAAAAATTAACTAAGTTATGTTCATCACCATGAATTCTACGCACACTAATTTCTGGGGTTTGAGCAGTTAAATGAGGAGTTTCAAATGTGTATTTGTCTGCTTTAATTATATCATCACGCCACTGATTAAATTGTTTTATTTCTGAATGGTTTTTCCCTGAACTACGGGAAAACATATCCAAGGTGAACTCAGTATAAGATGGCCTAGTTTCTTTTGTTTTTTTATCTGACATAATGATATTCTATAGCAGCGGAAAGATTATGAAATATAAGTTCAAATACCAATTAAATTAATTCATTGAAAAATACTTATATGCTAAATGCTTTTTTATAATACCTTGAAAGAAAAATTACTATTTTTAACATTTCTTTTATTTTTAAAAAATACGAAGGTGATCTTGATATTTCTCTATGTTCAAATAATTCAGATATAAGCAAATTACTATTCTGTAGTTCGTGATGTAACTTGATTGATTCTGTAAATGGTGACAATGAATCGTTTTTTCCATGAATAATAAAAACACTATTAGTAATTTTATTGCACCATGTTCTTGCTGAAAAAAAATCAATTTCAGTTGAGCAATCGTTAATAATTAAATTCATAACCCTTTTTAATTCATCTGAAATATTTAATTCTAAAGCATCATTTATTAAATTTTTCTCAATATTATCTAATTTATTAAATGCTTGATCAAACTTTTTAGTTTTTTCATGTATATAATAAGTTAATGCTTGTTCGATTCTTTTAGTATCATATCCAGTATTAACTTTATTTAAATAATTGTGGAGCATTACAATAATACTCCAGGGGTCAGGATTTATTTTAATAACTTTATCATTATATATTATTTTTCCATTAAACATAAATTCCATCGTAGTTCTTGCATCAAATGATGTTCCAAAAACAAGAACGGATTTTGGTCTATTTTTTATTAAAAATGGATCTAAGCAAGATTTTAATACTATAACGCCTCCAAAACTTACCCCTGCTATATTGATTTGATTATGATTCTCACAGTAATTATTAAATACCCATTTATAAAAATGCACCGTCCAAAGTAAAATATCTTCAGTTAGTTTTAAATCAATTAAAGGTGGGATTCTAGGTAAAAAAACTTTTACACCATTTATTGCAAGAGAACGCGCTAAAGTTACCATTTTAGGATGAGACTCTCCTTTTATGGTTGCCCCAGGATATAAAATTAATAAAGAACCATTTGGGTAATGTGGATGGAATATTTTTAAAGGAGTTTTTTGATTATCTAATCCTGGATAAAACATATCCTCTACAACAATAGATGAAGAGGATAAATCTTTTTGGTTACTCAATCCATTGATTGTTTTAATAACTGAAAGAATACGATGTAATGTATTCATCAAAATATAATTAGATTTATTCCCCTAGTTCTGCGCGGTTTCTACAAAAGGCAGTAATACCTGAAGCTCTTGCAAACCAATTGCCAAAATTCGGAAATAAGGCATCGATTGCCAATAAAGGCCTTAATGGTCCTGAATTCACAATAACATCAGGCTTATTCTTTTTTATTGCTTTAACTAAAGCCTTAGCCACTTTTTTTGAAGGAATTGTACCTAAAACTAATGGAGCTTTAACCTGACTATCAGAGAACATTCCAACATCACTAACTAATCCAGGAAATAATGCAGAAACACCTATCCCGGTTCCATGTAGCTCTTGTCTTAGGGCATCTGAAAACAAAGCAAGGCCTCCTTTTGTCGCTGAATAGGTAGCATTAAAACTTTCTCCTTTTTTTGCTGCTAATGAACAAATATTTACTATGTGTCCATTATTTCTTTGTAATTCAGGCAAAAACTGTCTTGTAATTTCCATAGGAGCGACTAGGTTAACTGAAGTTATCTTTTGAAAATAATCCAAAGTATAATTAGAAAAATAATTGTACTCTTCTATACCTGCATTATTAATTAGTATATCTATTTCACCTACTAGATTTTCAACTTTAGTCTTTAATTCTGATAAGTTGGACAGATCTGCTATATCAAATGAAATACTATGGAACTTACCTCCATGAGATTCAATATCCATTTTTGTCTTTTGCAATCCTTCTTCAGAACGAGCGATTCCAACAATTTCAACTCCTTCACTTGATAGTGATTTTGCAATTACAGCACCGATTCCTGATGATGCTCCAGTAAGAACTCCAACCTTATTTTCTAATTTCTTCATTAAAACAAATTTAATTTTTAATCGTTAATCTTATAATCTAACCACTTTTTAATTTAAATCCATCTTATTGCCTGTATGATATTAGTTAGATAAATTCCATTAAGTTTTTTGATATACCTGCTTTTGAATGGTTTATTTTAGGATCTACAAATTCAATCCTTGGAGGCTAAGCTCCATTCTTAAAAAACAGGCCTTTTCTTTTTAAAGAATCAAGGAAGTTTGCTATTTATGGGAGGCCACCACCGTTCTATAGAGCGATCCTAAAAAAACATTCACTGCAGGTAGTTTTAATAAGAAGGCCTCATAGAATAAATGAGGCCTTCTTATTAAGATTGATTTAAAATTTTTTGTATCTTCTCTTTTGGACCTTTTATTTTAAGATTAATTCTATCGTCTTGATAAATGCGATCTAATACTTCGACATCTCTTTGTGCCAAAGATATCTGTCTAGCTTCAGTATAAGGAAAGCTAATCTCAATTATCTCATATTCTTCATTCATTATAGTAATTATTCTATTAATTAATTTATTAATACGTAAATGATCTGTTGCAGAAATCATTATGGCATTAGGATAATTTGTCTTTAAAAATTTTATTCTTTTTTTTGTTTTTATTAAATCTATTTTATTCAAAATAATGACAGTTTTAATATCTTCAGATTCTAATTCAGTTAATACATTATTTATTGTATACATATGTTCCTTAATTTGATTTGACGAGGCGTCTAAGACTATTAAAATTAGGTTTGATTCAATTACTTCAAATAATGTACTTTTGAAACTTGCAACTAAATCATGTGGTAATTTTCTTATAAAGCCAACTGTGTCACTTAATAATATTGAATGGTTTTTATCTAGGTCAACCCTTCTTATAGTTGTATCTAAGGTTGCAAATAATTGATTCTGTATATAGACATTTTCACCAGATAAACATTTCATTAAGCTTGATTTACCCGCATTTGTATATCCGACTAATGATACTCTATATTTATTATTTCTCATCTTACTCTGAATTTTTCGTTCTTTTTCGATCTGAATAAGCTCTTTCTTTAATTTAGAAATCCGTTGACGTATTAATCTTCTATCTATTTCAATTTGTGATTCCCCCATACCTGCACGAGTTCCAATTCCACCCATCTGCCTTTCTAAATGTGACCATTGTTTAGTTAAGCGGGGTAACATATACTCTAAATGAGCTAATTCAACTTGTGTTTTAGATTCTCTAGTTTTTGCATGTTTGCTAAAAATATCTAATATCAATCCATTACGATCAATTATTTTTATTTCTTTTGCAAGTTTCAAGAAATTTTTAATCTGACTAGGAGTTAGTTCATCATCAAAAATAATTAAATTTACTTTAAGCTCTTTAGCTTGCTCTATGATCTGCAAAGCCTTTCCTCTACCAACAAAATATTGAGAATGAACTTTATTTATTTTTTGATATATTTTCCCAACTACTATAGCGCCTGCAGTTTCAGCTAAAAGCTTTAGTTCATCAAGATGCTCACTTAAAGTTTCAGAATTCTGCTCATTGTTTATAACGCCAATAAGCAGTGCCTTTTCATAATTGATAATATCGTTATTCAATAATTACTCTAAATCAGTTTTTAACCTGTCTCTATTTGGAATCCCAAGTATCGATTCTAATACTAGACAAGCTAAAGCAATAATTAATAAAACCCGCCAAATTGATTTTCCATACCTCATCTCTTTCAAGACGCTACTGAAATTCTTTTCTGAATCAATAATTCTAATATTATCAAAAGATAAATTCCTCAAATTGTATATTATCTCCTTATTTTTGGAAAGCAATTCTTTAGGGGATAATATTGTTGAAAATGATGAAAAGTATTCTCCATTGGTATATATATTATATGATCCTAATTCTTTAGTATATACAATCTGTAATTTTTCATTAGTGTAATCAGGTATTAATTTAATTTCTTTATTACTAGGAGTAGTTACTGTCCAGTCATCATTAATATCTTGCCCTCTTATATCTATGGTTTTTATACCGCCAACTATGATGGACTTTGTATTGAATTCCTTGGTTGCAAGTAATATAAGCATCCGATGTAGAACAGGAACAAGCAACCCTTTAATAGTAAAATCATTCCATCTAAGATCTAATTTTGAAGTAAAAGTAAACCCAGTACTACCAAACGAACTAGATTCAATTAATAATGGATGTCCATTATTTAATTTTATAAGAGGCAAATGATTTGATTGCAAACGCACTTCATTATAAGAAAAGATTTGTGGCAATTCATTTTCTAATTTTAATATATCTAAATCAGCGAATAGGGGGTTCTTCTTTCTTACAATCGTTGATGAAAAGAAAGATTCTCCATCTAAATTTACTTTTTGAAGTAATTCTGGTAGCTTTAGTAAAGAAGGCCATTGCAGAGGTTTCTCTTGCTCTAATTCATCTCCAGCAAACCAGATTATTCCACCTCCCTGAATAAGAAATCTTTGAATATCTTCTATTGCACTAGGAGTTAATTTTGGACAATCATGAATTAATAATATATCAAAATTATTTAAAAACAATCTATCTATATTAGATGTTAATTCTTTATCGACTTGTAGTAATCCCGTATTACCGCTTATCGCATTTAAAGCTAAGTCAAGTAACAATAATTCGCTTTCTGATTTTCCAATAATTTTTATAGCAATTTGATTTGGAATAACTAAATCAAAGTTCCTAGAATTATCTAATGAATAATCATCATCAGGAATAACTATTCTTCCATTTATAATCCCAGTTTTTCCTGGAAAAACTTGAAACATAAAATCTTTGTACTTATTTGGTTCAAACTGACTAACAACTTGTCCAACACGTTCATTATTTAAAAATAATTCAATAGGAATATTTTTTACTTCATTTATTCCATTGTTGCCAAGATTCGTATTTAATTTTATTAGATGATTAGGTAATTTTATTTCGCTTAAAATATTTACGCTTTTTATAGAAATATTATTATTTACATCTGGCTGGTCGATACAGTAAAAATTCCAATTTTCATAATTTAAAAGGGTGTCTATTTTTAATTTAGGAGTAGTTTGAAAATCACTAAAAATATAGCATTCCAGGTTAGACTCAGTAGCTTTAATATCTTTAATTAATGAATCAGAAAATTCCCAAATATTATCTGTTAAATATGTTTGATCTATTTTCTCAACTTTTGATACAACTTGTGATTCATTTAAATACGAACCTTCATATATTCTCAGAGGCGGATTGGTCTGATAAATCTCTAATATAGTCTGACCTTCTAGAACTTTTAGTAATTCTGGTATAGATGATTTTACTCTATCAAGCAAGCTAATATCATTTATTTTAACGGCCATACTTGCTGAATTATCAATCAATATAACTGCTCTAGATTCTATATCACCTATAAAGCTATTAGCAGAATCTCCTTTAATTAATGGCCTTGAAAAAATTAGGATTAAACACAAAATAGCAATAGTACGAAGTAGAACAAGTAACCACTGATTTATTTTCAAATTTCTTATAGTTTTATGCTCTAATAATTTTATAAATCTTAGAGAGCTAAACTCTTCATATTTTGTTTGTCTTAAACTAATCAAATGTATTATTAAAGGAATAGATACAGCAAATAGAGCCCATAAAATAGATGGAGATAAAAATGTCATATTAAACTATACTCATAGCATACATAACTATTCCAGAAAACAGTGGGATTCTGAGGTTATCATCAATTGACATTGGTAAAAGCTCTATTATTGTGGCTGATAAGGCACCAATAGTCAATATTGTTTTAGAAAGATTCAAATCAATCATCCATCCTACCATTAAGCAAGCAATAAATCCTGCAAATGCCCCCTCAAGTGTTTTATTATAGATTTTTATATTTCCAAA
>Ga0208407_1000218_pt1 | contig 27331 bp, 14 predicted proteins | sample ETNtaG_9_FD_185775 | JGI IMG/M metagenome (GOLD analysis project Ga0208407, IMG submission 185775) | Marine microbial and viral communities from oxygen minimum zone, Eastern Pacific Ocean - ETNP201406SV69 (SPAdes) (version 2) | ecosystem: Environmental > Aquatic > Marine > Oceanic ...
TGCACGTTCGACCTGGTTGCCTACTCCGACGAGGAGATAGACATCTCAATCGACACCGACAGCTGGGCCTCCGAGGGCTCTTTGACGGTGACCTTCGACGACGGCAGCACTGCAGTCGAGACATGGTCGGCGGACACATCGTTCAGCTACGCACACGTGGGTGACGCGATTCTGCCGATGGAAGGCACCTACACCATCGACATATACGACGCCTATGGGGACGGTGGTCAGAGCGCTACAGCTTGGTTCGACGGCGTCGAGGTCTGCTCGATAACGACAGACACGAACGGCCTTGACGACAGCTGCTCCTTCACAGTGACCGGATACTCGGACTCTGTGGTGGATGTCGACCTAACGTCAGACTACTGGGCTTCAGAGGGGTGGATGGACGTCACCATGCCTGACGGCACGGTCAACTCCTACATGCCCACTGCAGGGTACGCTACGGACTCGTACAGCTACGCCCACACGGGCACAGATGTTCAGCCATCGGCCGGAGCGGTCGAGCTGATCAACGGCCACGGGGCCACTGTCAGCATCGACGTCTCCGCGTACCACACCGGTACCGAGGACGACGACGACGACGGCGACGGCTGGGACGACGCTGACGACGCGTTCCCCACAGACGACACAGAGTGGGACGACATGGACGGAGACGGGATCGGCTCTAACGCCGACAACGACGACGACGGCGACGGCACCAACGACGGCGCCGACGCCTTCCCGAGGCACGCACACGCTGACACGGACACCGACGACGACGGCATGCCCAACGAGATCGGATGGACAGATGGAGATATCCACGAGGACTGGTCAATCGGCAACTTCACAGGAATGGACTGGACAATCGGAGACGCTGCAAACAACAGTGGATGGGTCCGCTCTGGAGACGTAAACTGGAGAGTTTCACCCTCTATGGGGATGGCTCTAGGCGACTTTGTATCTCACAGCGAATCTCAGACCCTATCGATAACGATGGAGACCGCAGATGGCTACATTGGCTTCGACTATTTGGTTTCCTCAGAGGAGCGATATGACGTCATGTCATTCAGCATCGATGGAATGGATTACCTCCTTGAAAGCGGCCAGAACCACTACTGGGAGTTCGTCTGTGACACGGCTGGTTCATACTCGGACCTAAGTTGGGAGGCAGACACGTTGAACGACGGCTCTATCCCAGGGAACTGGGTGAATGACGGATACGCTGACTGTGGTGACACTGACAGCGACGGTATCTCTGACGACGAGGGCGTTAGCTCTTGGTACTCAACCATTGAGGGATCATTCGAGACTTGGGTTGGCGCAGGAGAGCACACATTCTCCTGGACTTACTCCAAGGACGCAGATACTGATGGTGGAAGCGACTTTGCAGGTTTAGATGACATTGTCTTCCCTTACTTCATTGCAGGAGAAGGCGAGTGCTCAGACGGAACAGACGACTGCAACATCGAGGACCTCGATGACGACAACGACGGCGTCGACGACCTGAGCGACGACTGCCCGACCGACTCCGGAGAGCAGATCGACTCCGACGGCGACGGATGGTGCGACAACGCAGACGCTGACGACGACAACGACGGCACGTACGACTACAACGACGCCATGCCGCTGGACCCCAACGAGACCAGCGACTTCGACGGCGACGGGATAGGCGACAACGCCGACACCGACGACGACAACGACGGATGCCTCGACGAGGACGACGACCTGCCCTACGACGACTCCGACTGCAACGACATGGACGGCGACGGAGTCGGTGACCTCACCGACCCCGACGACGACGGCGACAACGTCATGGACGACGTCGACCCATTCCCGCTAGACGGGACTGCATGGTCCGACAACGACGGTGACGGCATAGCAGACTACTCCGGCGACCCGCCATTCCTCGGCAACTTCGAGGGAGGGGCGATCCCGGCAGGCTGGACCACCTACGGAGACGCAGACTGGTTCGTGTGCGGAATGGGATCCTGCGGGAACCCATCCACCAACCCGATCAACGGGTCGTACATGGCAGAGTCCGGTGACATCGACAACTCGGAGACGAGCTCGGTCGAGGTCACCATGGACACCTTCGCAGGTGACGTGTCATTCGAGTACGAGACCTCCACAGAGGGCTTCTGGGACTACCTGAGGTTCTACGTGGACGGGCAGCTGACTCAGAGCTGGTCCGGCGTGACCTCCGGGACACACACGACGACGGTGAGCGCAGGATGGCACACCTTCCAGTGGATGTACTACAAGGACGGCAGCGTCAGCAGCAACGCGGACACGGTTTGGATAGACGACGTATCCCTGCCGATCTCGCAGAACCTGACCAACGTCGACCCAGACGACGACAACGACGGCGTGATCGACGAGCTAGACCTGGACCCGATGGACCCATGCGTGAGCCTGGACACAGACGGCGACGGACAGCCCGACTCGGTCCTCACGGGCCTCTTCGACATGAGCGGAACCGGTGACGAGAACTTCACCGTGGACTGCGACATGACGATGTGGTACGAGGACTGGGACGACGACGGCGACGGATGGGGTGACGACGAGGAGTGGCTATGCGGATCCAACCACCTGGATGTCGACGAGTCCCCAGCGGACCTAGACCAGGACTGGATATGCGACGACCTCGACGACGACCTGGACAACGACGGTGCGCTCAACCCAGTGAACAACTGCGGCTTGTACCTGACATGGGACGAAGAGGCCGCATTCATCGACTGCATCGCGGACGGATTCCACGTCGTGGACGCGGATGGCGACGGCGAGGGCTCCCTCATGGAGCTCATGCACGCATGGACCTTCCAGTGGGGAGGCTGTGCAGACTGCGCCGACGACCTCGATGACGATGAGGGCGACGAAGGCGACGAAGGCGGAGATGATGGCGATGACATCGGCACCGCGAGCCACAACTCGTCCCACCTCGACCTCGACCTGAGTGTCTGGGACGGAATGTTCTGGCAGGACGTACCAGGACACGACTGGGACGAGTTGGAACAGATGATTGATGACTGCTACGAGGATGAGGACATGTCCGAAGAGGACTGCCTGTGGATGGAGTTCGACTCGATCGCGGATGGCATCGAGTACGTCTTCAACACGTCCGGATGGTGGGACCTTCAATGGGACATGGGCGGCTTGCAGAACAACACGCCTTACCTACTGAGCTGGTACTATGATGCACTCAGCGCCGATGCTGGAGAGACCTTCATCTGCGGAGACGGATCCGAGATACCATTCTCATGGGTCAACGACGGCGAGGATGACTGCGCAGACGGCGCGGACGAGCAGCAGTTCGACTCAGACGGCAACCCGATCAACTGGTTCGACTGCTCGGATGGCAGCACCATCTGGGTAAGCCTAGTCAACGACGGCGTTGCCAACTGCCCCTTCGGGGAGGACGAGTCGGACGAGTCCATGGGTTCCGAGGGATCCTACTCGTTCAACAGCACATCCTCCACCTTCTACAAGGGCTTCGACCTCGAGGTACACAACGACACCTGCGTGGTTATTGCTGACGGATTCGTAATGGACACGGACACCTACAACACGAGCGGTTCGATTTCGACCATCATGGCCGGTCCAGCGTTCTCCACCGATGAGGACATGGACGGTAACTCGGACTGCCTGATGGACCTGTTCGAGTTCGGAGATGACGGAGACGGCGACGGAGACGGCGACGGAGACGGCGACGGAGACGGCGACGGAGACGGCGACGGAGACGGCACCGGAGAGGAGCCGCCAGAGCCATGGCCATCCGCGGACGACTGGGACGCCTTCTACGAGAACATCGGAGGCTTCCTGCTGCAATGGGACGCTGACAACAGCTCCTCGTTCAGCTTCGACGAGTACTGGCAGTTCGCTACCGACACCAACGATGGCTTCGACTTCGCGAACCCCGGCTACACCGCGGACTCCACCGAGTGGGATCAGTTCCCTTACGACCCATCCGAGCAAGTCGACACGGACATGGATGGAATCGGCGACAACGCTGACGGCGACGACGACAACGACGGCGTGCCCGACAGCCTAGACGCGTTCCCATACGACCCGACCGAGGACGCCGACCTAGACGGCGACGGAATCGGCGACAACTCGGACAACGACACCGACGGCGACGGAATCGACAACGACGAGGACGACTTCGACAGCGACCCAACGGCAGCAGCCGACAACGACCAGGACGGAATAGACGACGCATCGGACTCCGATGACGACAACGACGGCGTCCCTGACGTAGCTGACTGGGCCCCTATGGACTCATCCGAGCAGTACGACACCGACGGCGACGGGGTGGGCGACAACGCCGACACCGACGACGACGACGACGGAGTGGAGGACGGATCCGACGCATTCCCACTGGACTCCAGTGAGAGCGCAGACGCTGACATGGACGGAATAGGCGACAACGCCGACCCGGACGACGACAACGACGGAACCCCAGATGGGCTGGACGCCTTCCCCAACGACGCGAACGAGCAGAGGGACTACGACGGCGATGGAATCGGCGACGTGGCAGACGCAGACAGGGACGAGGACGGATACCTGAACTCCGACGACGCGTTCCCGATGAACGAGAACGAGTGGTTGGACACAGACGGCGACAACGTCGGCGACAACTCCGACTCGGACATAGACGGCGACTCAGTGCTAAACGCAGACGACTGGGCACCGACCGACGCAGCTGAGTGGGCTGACACCGACGGCGACGGAACCGGCGACAACGCCGACGACGACGACGACGGCGACATGGTACTGGACGCGGACGAGTACTCCTGCGGAACGGACTCGAAGAACGCAGCATCAGTCCCATCGGACTACGACGGCGACGGAATCTGCGACGCCCTGGACGACGAGGACAACAGGGGCGAGCCAGGAAACACCCCGATCGACGCGGACAAGGTGCAGAAGGCACCTGGGTTCACCCCAGGCTTCGCTTCCGTGCTAGCCGTAGTCTCCCTGCTTGGCGCTGCCATGCTAGGACGACGCAAGGACGACTGATCCGAGGATCGGTAAAACGTAACCCCGGGCCGGGGGCCACCCGGCACCCGGCTCGGGGCCACAACCCAATGCTGATAAGTCCCCCATCGGACAAGGGGGCCATGCCAGGCACGACTCGAGCCGAGATAAGGACCCTGAAGGTAGGCCGCTACGTCGCGATAGACGAGGACGCCTACAAGATTCTCAGCATGTCCAAGTCCAAGCCGGGGAAGCACGGCTCGGCCAAGGCACGGATTGAGCTGGAGGACATCTTCACCGGACAGAAGCGCTCGCACGTCGGAACCGTAACCGACACCATCAACATCCCAATGATCGAGAAGGGGTCAGCAATCATCACACACCTACAGGGGAACGAGGTCCACGCAATGGACAACAAGACCTACCAGACCCTCATCCTACCAGTCGAGGAGGGCATGAACCTCCAGTCCGGCGGGGAGATACAGTGGATGGAAGCCATGGGCAGATACAAGATCAGCCGAGACCACTAGTTGATTTTTCTCCACATCGCCCGCCCTCGGTCACGTGAAGTATAAGCGTCGTTCTCGTACGCTGAGAACGAGAGACATGTCAGACGTCGAGCGTTCGGCCTACAGGCAACCCGTCACCGCCTCTGGACTCGAGGCCATCGAGTCTGGAACGCTCACATGGCTCGACGAGGACATGTACAACAACCTGAACACCGGGCTTCTCGAGCAGTACCTGGAGGAGAAGAACCTCAACGAGTCCTTCGAGATCAGCCACTGGGACACGAGAAAGGTGCTTATCGGGATCCTAGTGGGGGCCGTATTCAGCGGAGTCACCGCTTACATCGGACTCAAAATCGGCCTAGCGGTGTCAGCGGCATGGTACGTGGCATACCTACTGGGGATGGCCCTGCAATGGTCCCCATCAGAGGTAAACATCGCTACCAGCGCTACTACGGGGGCCACCAATGCATCCATCGGATTCATCTTCACATTCCCTGCCATCTTCCTGCTAGCTTACTCCGACGACTACAAGGTAGGAGACGGGCACCTGATCGGTTCGGTAGACACGCTGAACCTAGCATTCATCGGAATTATCGCCTCGATGTTCGCTGGCTTCCTCGGAGTGATGTACTTCATCATCTTCCGACGCGTCTGGCTCGTCGAGGACCCACTCCCGATGCCGGGATTCGAAGCCACCCTGAAGATGCTGGACATCTCCTCAGACGTCAGCTCTGGTTCAGCGGAAGCCGCGCGCGAGTCATTGCGTACCGTCGGAATCTGGTCCGTCCTCACAATGGGCCTGATGTTCGTCATCGACTATCCGATTAGGTGGTCGAAGAAGATAGCAGGGGTCCCAAGCAGCATCGCCGACTGGGCCGCAATGACGCTATCGGGGGAAAAGTGGGGGCTGGCTTCTGTATACACGGAGAGGTGGATACACCAGCCCAGCGAGCTTGTTGAGGGGCAGTACGCCCCCTACGGCGGAATAACCACCTACGAGAAGGGGAACCCGATGTCGTACACCTTCCTGGGGATAGAGATCAGCCCGACCCTCTTCGCAATAGGCTGGTTCATGAAGTTCAGAGCCGCCCTTCTGGTTAATCTGGGAGCCATACTCGCATGGTTCTGGCTCATCCCCCTGGCAGTACTTCAGGATGTACCAGTGTACGACCCAGCCCAGGGGACATACGTCAACATAACCCAACTAGGGCCAACCGTCCAGTGGGATGCATTCGGCTCCATAATCAGGACCGTCGCGATTGGCGCGATCCTGGGAGGGGGCTTCCTCGGACTGTTCAAGATGGCCCCCACATTCATCGGGATCTTCGGGGACATCACTCAGGCATTCACCGGAGAGCAAGGCGAGGAGTTCGTCGAGGGCAAGGGGTGGTACGAATGGCCACTCTACCACATACCGATATTCATGATGATCTCATTCGTCGCAATCACGGTCATCTTCGTCCTAGGGGGTTACCCAGTGATCCCCTCTCTGATATTCTCGATAGTGCTCCTGTCAACGACATTCCTCTTGGGTGCTATCGCCGTACGCGTGATGGGGGAGACTGGCATAGAGCCCGTCTCGGGAACCTCATTCATCGTCCTACTAATCCTGCTGATGATTTTCCTTAACTTCGACGTAGGCCTGACAAAGGAGGAGACGATACTCATGTCGCTGGTAGGGACCACCGTGTTCGGATCCGCGATCAGCATGAGCGGAACCGTGGTCGGGGACTACAAGAACAGCCTGTATATCGGAAACAGGCCATACCACATCTCGAAGGGCAACATCATGGGCGTTGTCCCAGGGGCCATTCTGGGTGCGGGAGTGGCAATTTTCCTATCCAAGCTCCTTGCAGATGGGACCATAGAGCTACTAGCACCACAGGCAAACGCATTCGCTTACTTCACCACGATACTCGCGGAGGGCCAAGGAAATTGGAGCGCGCTGCTAATCGGGATGGCACTCGGGGCCTTCGCAGAATGGGCCACGGGAATGGGGACCTCATTCGGGTTGGGGATGTACCTCCCCACGCCCGCGACTTTCCCAATGCTGATCGGAGGGGCGTACCGTTCATGGTGGGAGGAGCGGAGGCTCAAGCCTGTCGTAGAGTCGGTTAGAAACGAGCAAGGTGGGCCAGCCGCACAGAAGAAGAGTGCGCAGATGCTGCTACTCACCTTCATGATTGCAGCCGGTGCACTAGCTGGGGAGGCTTTCTACGGTGTCGAGGCTGCAGTCCTAGCCGTACTGGACGGGATATCCGTGGGCGGCCAACCGCTCTCCCTCTACTCGTGGTGGCCATACGCAAGGCTTGGTGGATTCGTAATGATCAACGTGATTCTCGGGATACTCATCTACGCACTTTTCAGCAAAGCCGGCATAATCGGAACAGGTGGCACTGGAGGGGGCCCACCAAAGCCCGCAAAGGTGAGAGGGCCTGCAAAGCCTACTCAGACGGCCTCTGCTGTAATGGATGCAGAGCTGGCGGACTGAAAATGGATGCTCCCAAAACAACTCCGGCATCAGCATGGCTGACTCTGTCAGTTGCCGTCCTCGCAGTCTCTAGTGGCGGGATAGTGCTGCAGGAGATGTCCGAGATACCCCCTCTTCTGCGTGCCTCTTGGAGGATGCAAGGAACCGCGCTAGTTCTTCTACCCGGATTCCTGTACCAGTCGTACCGAGCCTCGGACTTCGAGATCAACCGAAATGACGTCAGACTAATCATCATCTCCAGCATCTTCCTTGCAGCCCACTTCGGCAGTTGGGTTTGGTCATTGGACAACACCAGCCTGGTGCACAGCCTTCTGTTCGTCAATACCCACCCATTGGTCGTGGTGGCAGTCATGCCACTCTTGGGCGAAACAGTCCGCCGCGGACACGTCACAGGCGTTGCGTTGGGGTTCGGCGGAGCAACGGTGGCTCTACTCGACCTCGGTGACGGCGGCCAGGTCTCCCTTGCCGGTGACTTCGCAGCCTTCGTAGGGGCAGTCACAGTGGTCGGCTACATACTGGTAGGCAGGCACCTAAGATCTGTCAGGGGCATGCCGATTTTCATCTACGCATTCCCAGTGACCATGGCAGCCGGAATCTGGCTCTCCTTCGCCACGTCAATCTTCGATGGGTCATCGGCGTCAAACCTCGACCCGTCGGCGTCACTATTTGGTTGGTACGACCCAATATGGATTGCATGGGTTGCATACCTATCATTGGGACCTGGGCTATGCGGACACACTGGAGTCAACACGGTTCTGCGATGGATCCCCCCGATCGTCGTTTCGATAGCATTGCTGATGGAACCAGTACTTGGCGCAATTATTGGGTGGTTGTGGACCGATGAGATATTGCTAGGTATGCCCACTGTTGCAGGGGGGATGATGATGATGTCCGGAGCAATCATAGTCACCCTTCAGGAGACCAGAAAGAATCGCAATGAATCGATTTCATAACCTGCATCCACGCGGACGAAATCATGACATTTCCACTACTCCTGACAAATGACGATGGCATAGAATCGCCCGGGCTTCAGGAACTCGCAAGGGCCCTGAACGAGAGAGGGCACCCAGTAGTGGTTCTAGCACCACTAACGGAGCAATCCGCAGTAGGCATGAAACTGACACTCCGTGATGACATGGCATTCCAGGAGCATCCCGAAATCGCGAACAAGATCGGTACAAACGAATCTGCCCCACTACGCGTCTTCTCCCTAGATGGGTCACCTTGCGATTGCGTAATCGTCGCTATAGACGGGGGACTTGGTGAATTGGCCCCCGACATCGAGCCATGGATGTGCATATCGGGCATTAACAGGGGGCCAAATCTGTCTATCGATGTCCTCCACTCGGGAACCGTCTCCGCAGCCCGGGAGTCCGCCCTGTATGGGCTGCCATCACTATCAGTTAGCCTAGCCACCTATGCTCATGAGGACTACTCGGACTCAATAATTGCAACTCTTGGCGTGATCGATGGCCTTTCCAGATTGGTTACAAAGAAACCGGAAAACCTGCTGAGGCCCCATGGGTCAAAGAATATCCCCTCGGAAGAACCGGGAATAGCCACAACAAGGTCATGGTTCCTACATGGAAACCTGTTTCTTAACCTCAATATCCCGGAAGTATGGGATGGCACCTTCCAGACAGTTCCTCTTGGAGCTAGGTGGTATCACAACGCTACAGACATGCTGCAGAAAGGCGCTACCGGGGTAGCCTTCGAGGTCGGAGCCGCGCGGATAGTGGACGAGGACCTAGAGATGACCGACTGCAATGCGATAATTTCCGGCAAGGCAGCATTGACCACTCTGGCAAGCTGGCCCCAGAACCACCCTCTAGGAGTCCCGCAGTCAATTATGGAAGAATCAACCAATATGGGAGAAGATGGGATGCCAGAATGGTTCTAGTTCCCATCAAGGAGATGGTGCAGAATCGCTATGCATGAGTGCCCCTGAAGCCAGGTATCCCCCAGCGACAGCGGAACCGCCTCATGTAGTGTTTCAGCTTCGAGTTCGGTGAATGGCTTGTCGTCGGAGATGATGAATCCCAGATCTACAGACGTGGGAACGGCCGAGAAATCCCCCCCACCAGCATCCAGCATTACAGGGCAAATGCCTCTGCCAGCCCACTCATCGATGGTCTGTTCAATACCACCTCCAGAATGCAGGATGCCTCTGCTAAATTCCTTGAAATGACTCCTAGGGGGTATTGGATTCTTCAAAACACCCCTAATTTGTCCTGCAATCGACCTCTCATCAGGCCTAACTCCGCCAAGAGTGGAACCATCGAACCAAATCCTCCTGCTCGGCCCATCGCCACCCATTAGGTGGAGCAAAACATGGCTGTCCCGCCTAACTCCGTGAGAGACAAAAAGCGCCGAATTTACGGCCCTAGCAAGGACATCCATCCGTCCTCCAGAACCCGCAAGGTCATTCAGATTGAGCTCACCAGAGCTAGGGGCCCTATGGCCAATTATCGCGAACCATCTTTCCAGACGATCACCCCAAATCGAGATCCTCATCGATCCCCATCATTGATTGCATTTGACGCCTCATCTTCCGGTCCCCTCTGAAGCCCCGCATCATCTTCTTGCTCCTGTTCCACTGCGTTAGTAGCTCCTTTACCTCTCTCTCCTCGCATCCAGATCCTCTTGCAATCCTCTTGATTCTGCTTGACTTGAGTAGCAAGGGGTCGTCCTTTTCCTCTTGCGTCATTGAGTCCATCACTATCCGATACTTGTCTAGATTGGCCTGCATCTGCCTCTTCTGAGCCACCCCCATGTTCCCCATGCCGCCGAACATCGTATCGGGCAAATGGGAGAGCACCTTGTCCAGTGTCCCAATCTTGCTCATCATTTCCATCTGGGCATACATGTCAGTGAGGGTGAACCTGCCAGACATCAGCCTCTTCGTCAGGCGCATTGCCTCTTGCTCATCCAGATCCTCGGGAGCTAGATCGATTAGGCCCTTGATGTCCCCCATTCCAAGTAATCGTGAAATGAACCTATCAGACTCGAACTTCTCGATATCGCCAATCTTTTCCCCCTCTCCAACGAAGACAATCGGTGCACCTGTGGTTGAAACAGCGCTAAGGGCGCCACCACCCCTTGCAGTACCATCTAACTTGGTTACTATCGTCCCAGTGACGCCGACTAGTTCATGGAATGTTTCTGCCATCGGGCCAGCAGCCTGCCCAACTTGGGCATCGATAACTAGGAACCTCTCAGAAGCATTGGCAATTCGCGCAATCTCCAGCAACTCATCCTTTAACTCCCCATCAAGGCTGTCCCTTCCTGCAGTATCGATGATGACGACATCGGAAGTACCGACCTTCTTCAGCCCATTTCTGACTATATCGGCCGCTACCTTAGATCCTGGCTCCCCATACACTTCTACTCCTGTTCCATCTAGCATCTGGCTCAATTGCTCGTATGCCCCTGGCCGATGAACATCCGCCTCTATCACGGAGACCTTTGCACCGTGGCTCCTTCTCCACCAGTCAGCTAGCTTTGCCGTAGTGGTGGTTTTCCCCTGTCCATATAGTCCAACCATCAGGACTGTCTGATTGTGTGGTCTGATTACCCTGGGGTGGCCAAGTATCCTCACTAGTTCCGAGTAAATCAGATTCATTGCATGCGTTTCAAGCCTTACTCCCGGTCGCGGCTCTTCCTCGATCATCCCCCTTTCGACACGCTCTGTCAGCTCCTTTGCCTGTCGAACATTGAAATCCGCCTCAAGAAGTGCTCTTCTGAGGGATTTGCTGAGTTCCTTGACTGTCTCTTCGTCAATCTTCCTCTTTCCCTTCAGAAGCCCTATCGAACCCAGTACTCTACGCTTGAATCCATCTAGCGCCATAAGTTTCGGCACCAATCGTGCGGTTTGAACATTTTCCGACCAACAACGGACCCGGAATAAGCCCAATATCAGTTGTACTGAAAGGGAACCCGCCATGGGACGGATATGGCTGATGCCCCCATCGCGATGTGGGAGATGCAGATTGCGTTCGCAATTGGGCTTCTGGGAATTTATGCCGGTTGGCGTGGAACAATAGCAAAAATGACAGGTTTCTACGATCTATCAGGAGCCGTCAAGACATTGCTTTACGGCATTGTTTCAGGAGTTCTGGCTGCTTCTGCAATTGATGCCCTGATATTATCCGAGGTAAGAAATGAGACTCAGAATATCATTTCTATCAGCGCAATTGCACTAATGATCGCTCTGGCGGAGTCTTCGTTCACACTTTTCGTACTTGGTCGCTCTAGGACAGTCGGACTCAGGGCCTGTGCACCATATGGGTGGACGCTTGGATTGGGTTTCGGTGCCATGCGTTCAGCCCATTTGAACGTCCGATTATTCGACCCAGTAGTCTGGGAAGGGACCGGTTTCAGTACTACAAACATCATCTTGGCATTGGGTATCACGATAGTCACGTGCATCGGTCACGCATCAATAACTACGTGGCAGGGCTCCAGAATAATCGAAAACAGCCGATTCAGGCCCGTCATCTACGCTTCCATTGCACGTACCGCACTGATCCTGGCTACAGTCCTCGCTGTCTTCTTCCCGCCCACCCTCGCACTTGTCGCCCCAATTGTAGCTTGGTCTTGGATCCCTGCCCAGGAATCTTGGTTGCCATCTGGCCTCACTCCCGCAGCAAGGCAGGCATATAGGAGAACAATTCGCCAGTCGGACATTATCAAATCTAGAGCGGACAGCAGAATTAGGGGAAAATTGGTAGATTCTGAGGAATAATGCTAGTAAAAGCGCAATATTGCAATTTTCCAGTCATGGCGCAGGATTATATCCAATTCGCATATTCATTTGTTTGAATGCGGGTCATTATCGCAGGTGCCGGCGAGGTCGGCCGAGGTGTCGCCGCTGCGCTTCGCGGTGAGAAGAGGGGCGTAGCGATGATTGACCCCGATCCCAATGCAATTAGCGACTCGCAGTCTCTGGACTGCCTCCTGATAACCGGCAACGCCCTTTCTAGAGACTCACTGGTGAGGGCTGGAATTAGTGATGCGGAAATCATTGTCTTCGCCACTAATGATGACAACGTGAACATATTAGGATGTGCATTCGCCAAACGAGTTTTCAGCGAGCAAGTAGGCGACAGGACCGCTTCAGGTCTGATTACAATTGCTAATGTCCGCGACTCAGAGATCACACATCCGACAAGGGGAGCCGGCCCATTGGAGAACTGGGCTCGGACCAACTTCGTAGTCTCTCCTTCGACCGATGTCGTCGAGCAATTGATTTCCGGGTTGGTCGCACCCTCTCTTTCGGACATCATCCCCCTCGGGGACAATGCATGGATAGTGGAATCCTCCGTATCACTCGGCTCACCAATAATTGGGTCAACAACTGGGGATGCAAACTCTGGGGCTCGTGCAGATCCTGATTATCCTCGGATTATTGCCATGAAGGGTCAAGGAAACAAGGGACGAATAGTATCCGGAAGCGAAATAATTCAGGAAGGTGATATGCTGGTTTTCGTAATAGGGGCGACGAAATTCTTCGGAGAGGTTGCTAGGATGGTCGGGGATGTAGACTCAGAGATGCCAGATAAGCCCAGAGTCGCAGTTTTCGGTGCTACAAGCTTTGGCAGCAAACTAGCCGAGCACTATCTCACCAAGGGTTCGAATGTCGTGATTATCGAACCAGATCTGGACGCGGCCAATGCAATCGTCGGCTCACGAATAGGGGTAAACAAGCGTCTTGATGTGATTCATGGCGACCCCCAGGACGAAGATCTGCTTAGAGAACTTGCAGTGGAGGATCACGACATCGCAATTTCTACACTTGGGGATGATAACCTGAATATCTCAATCGCAATGAGGACCTTTGACAAAGGGGTCTCTAGAACAGGATTGATCCTCAAGGATCGGGCACTAGTGGAGGCAATCCAGAGAATTGGCCTCAGGCCGGTCAGTAAGCGCAGAGTTGCAGTAAAGTCAATTCTCAAAGCAATCCACATGCATGTTCCAGGCCTATACGAGCCCATTCCAAGGATCCCCTCATTAGTCTCAATGTCCGCTGAAATAGTCCCGGGAAACTCACTAATAGGTAAAGAATTGGACGAAGTTGAGGATATTATTGGTGCGAACCTAGTTATGCTCGAGAGGATGGGCGAGGATGGAACCTTCAACCACATCCTGGAGGAGAAGATTGGCCCCTTGGAAGAAGGGGATCGAATATACTTGATTCTAGAAATCGACGATGTAGGAAAGGCCGAGGAGTCGCTACGGAGTTAGTATGCGCTGGGAGGTTGTGAGCCTAGTTCTTGGATGGACTATTGGTCTAGTTTCTTTGCCGCTTGCATTCGTTGGATTTTACAGCCTATATTCCGAGGGTCTCGAACCAGCCATTCGAACATTCGCAATTCCAACCCTGATTTCGATTTCAGTTGGCTACTTTCTTGTCCTACACTCTCGCGTCTCTGATCCTTCTGCAAGGGTCAGGGACAGGGAGGCATTTGCCTCCGTCGCTTTGGGATGGATCCCAGTGGTAATCGTTGGGGCATTGCCACTATGGCTGGGAGGAATGTTCCACGGCCCATTCGGGGAATATTGGCACCCGGGAGACGGGAACTCAATCAGTCAAATTTTGTATGGACTTCTTCATTCATGGTTTGAGTCTATGTCAGGTTTTACGACTACGGGGGCCTCACTTGTGGATCCGGCCACTAGTCCTGTGTGTGGCTCCGGGATTGCCGGAATCAATGAATTCGATGGGGACTGTTTGGGCAGCCAGCGAAAAAGCCTCATTCTTTGGCGTTCAATATCCCAGTGGATAGGTGGAATGGGAGTGATAATGCTGGGCCTCCTAATTTTCTCCAGAGCTCTCGGTGGAGGGATGGCACTCGCCAGAGCTGAACTAACTGGGCCGTCGGTGTCCAATCTCGGAACGACTCTAGAGAGCACTGCTCGGAAACTATGGGCTATTTATGTCGGCCTCACGCTACTGGAGGCCATTCTCCTGTTTCAGTTTACAAAGATGGGCTCTTTTGACTCCATCAACTATGCCCTGACTACTATGCCATCGGGTGGATTTGGAACCACCGATGCGGGCATTATGCACTTTGATGATGCCATTATTGAATCGATAGTAATGGTATTCATGCTACTGACATGCATTAACTTCAGCCTACTGTATTTTGCATTCTCCGGCAGGTCTAATGAGATATGGAAGGACGAGGAACTCCGGACATATCTGCTAATTGTTCTAGTCGCATGGATTGCCATGGCGGTAAACATCTATCGCTCGGAAGATTTGAATTACGGATTCTTGGAATCTATAAGGCACTCGATATTCCAGGCCATTTCGATTACCAGCACCGGTTTTTCTAGTGCAAACTTCTCTGATTGGCCCGTCTTCAGCCAGTTTGTTCTGCTCCTCTTGATGATTATCGGGGCAAGTGCAGGATCCACTGGCGGCGGACTCAAGGTACTTCGAATCAGGATTGCCTTCGAACTAGCAAAGAGGGAAGTGATGAAAATCATTCAACCTCGGAGGGTTGTCGCGATACGATTCAACCGCTCCGTTGTTGATGAGGAGAGGGTCTGGATAATACTGGGTATGGTTAGCTCCTGGATGGTCTTAGTCACTGCCTCAATGCTTACTATTTCATTCCTGGAGCCAAATCTTGACATGGATGACGTATTGTCCGTCTCAATTTCATTACTTGGGAATACTGGGCCCGCACTGGGTGACTTCGGGCCATCGGGGGCTGCTGCTTCGTGGGCCTCCATGAGCGTCCCATCCCTTATCGCCTCCACAATCCTGATGTGGCTAGGCCGTCTTGAATTACTCACGGTCCTGGTCCTCCTCCACCCAAGGACTTGGGAGTCCGACTAGCCGAATCTGTCCAGAGTCGGCTGGATATCTTCCTCTGCTTTATTTTCTTTAGATTTCGTCGATATTACTTCCATACTTCCACTCGAATCTTCTCCGCCGAACGACTTCAGAACCTCTTTCGCACTCTTGCTAGATTTCGGCATCCCATTAATTGCAAGATGATCTTCTGCAGTCAAACCAATCTTTTTTGCAACGCTGAAATCAGTCTCAGAACCACCTAAGCTAGGATTATGTATCGCTAGCAGAGTTGGCCAAAGGTCCTCCCTTGTAGAGGCTCGACTGGTTCCGAATTTCTCCGAAAGGCTGGAAATCAAACCCCCAGTTCGCCACGATTCACCACCCCTCCTAAGGAAGTCAGGAAAACTTACGAATATCTCATCCTCGCCTACCCCCGACATGACAGAAGCTATGGCTTGGGCCGGCAATGCTGAACCCCAGTACCAGGACCTGAAAGCTCGATTTGAGTATTTTACAGCGAGAAATGAATCAGATTTACACATCGCTCCGGATACTGATTCCAGTTTGGAAGCCGTCATTATCGACTGATTGTTCCAAGCGAACCAAGCTAGCATCTCATCCGGATCCTTGTCTGAGTTCCGGACAATCTCGGAAATACTCTCTCCCGTCCGAGTCGCGTATGCCTTCTTCAGAGAGTTGAATACGTTGATCTGCGAGTCCCTTACTACCGCATCTGATAGATCTCTAACCGCATTCATCTCGATATGGCCATCAACTATGCAAGAAAGGGATTGCAAGTCTCTGACAAGGGCTCTGAGGTCTCCCGGGTTGTCATCAATTAGGGCATTAAGAGACTCGGGGTCAATGCCAATTCCTTCTGAGTCAAGAACTCTGAGAGCTATTCTCCTGAGATCGGACCTATCTACTCTCTCGAAAATTACATTCTCCGAGACCCTCATGACCCGGTCCCTGTTGGACCTCCAATTTCCACTCCTGCCCCATAGCCTCATTGGGTCATTACAAGTCATTATTACAGGATTCTTGGTTTCCTTTAGCAGGTTGAGAAGCTCAGCCTTACCTCCGGAGTCGCCCCTCAATGCCGTCTCATCTTCGCTACCCATCGTCTTCTCGATGCGATCCTCTGATACCTTGGCGAAACCACCGCTAAGGTGATCAACTTCGTCTAGCAGGATTACAGTTCTGTTCGATAATGCGGAATCCGCGGAGAAATTATCGAGTGAAAAGTTACGAGAACCTCTCGTTGCCGACTCTCTGATTGCTGCCGCATTTCTTTGTTCAGAAGCATTTAATTCAACGACATTCCAACCTCTTTCTTTAGCCAATGCATGTGCTAGTGTGGTCTTTCCTACCCCAGGGGGGCCCGAAAGAAGCAAACCCCTCTTTTTCGGAACATTTCCCGAAGACCAACCGTCTAACCATAGCCTGACTCTCCTAACCTTGTCCCCATTCCCCTCCATTTCTGAAAGAGTCGTGGGCCGATATCGCTCTGTCCAGTCATCTGGCCTGCTGCCTTCTGCCACATCCAGAGATGACCTCGGCGACACTTGAAGATTAGCCTAGAATAGTGACTCTAGAGAGCCCGAAGAAAGAAGTCCTACCAGGGCGTCTACTTCAACACGCACTTGTCTCTGGTCATCCCTTCTTCTGATTGTTATAGTATCGTCATCGAGAGTTTGGTGATCGACTGTAACAGCCCAAGGGATGCCGATCTCGTCCGACCTAGCATACCTCCTACCAATCGACCTGCTAGTATCAATTTCAGCAATAATTCCGGAAATAGAACCAATTCGTTGCACAATATCTCTTGCCATCGTGCCCATTCCGTCCTTATCGAAAAGTGGCAAAACAACTACGTCATAAGGGGCCACACTCGGTTCCAGAGTCATGATTGTATACTCCTCACCTTCTTTCTCCAATTCGCGATAGTTGTGATCTAGGATGTGCCAGATTATTCTGTCAATACCGAATGCTGGCTCGATTACGTGAGGTGTGAAATATTCGCCGGAAAGTACTGTCTCCTGCAGCTCTCTAGTCACCATGCCTTCTCCTATTTGTACGCTCGAACCATCGGCCAGAAGGAGTGTGAATGGGATTTCTTCAGGCAGATCCCTCAGTTCGGATAATGCGGCAGTAACGGCCGAAGCCCTGTCCCTGAACGCAGGTCCAATGACCGATCCCACGGGCTTGAGGATTTCACGACTGTCCTTGAGGGGGGTTTCGAAGTTCCTCCATGCTCGCAATAGGCCAGACTTCGAATACTCCTCGTGGGACTCCAAATCGTGACATGTCCTATTGGCAATCCCGACAACTTCAATCCACCCGTGCTCACCAAAGAGTTCGCAATCCCAACAGTCAGATGCGTAATGGGCCATCTCAGAACTGGCATGCTGCCTAAATCGTACTTTAGAGGGGTCAACTCCAACTTCTTCAAGAAACTGCATAGTCATTGCAAGGAACCATGCCACTGTTGGATGCTTGACAATGCCAGTTGTGAAGGCCTCTTCGATTGACGCCTCCAATTCAGGGGGATGGGGCCCGTCGGGATCTGGGAGCATGAGGAGGCTCCTCGGCCATTTGCCCAAATCTGTGACCGGGGGATTTTCAGGATCAATGAAATACTCCAATTCTGCCATGTTGAACTCTCTGAGCCTAATCATCCCCTGGCGTGGGCTAATTTCGTTTCTGTATCCCTTGCCCGTTTGCATTGCACCGAATGGAAGCCTCTGTCTGAAATGCCTGTATAGTGCTGGATAGAGCATGAACATCCCCTGCGCAGTCTCGGGCCTCATGAAAGCAGTTCTCGAACCACCCATCGCCCCGATACTGGTTTTGAACATCAGATTCATCGGACTAGCAGCCAACCAATCATGAGAGTCGCAACTTGGGCACTTGACTCCTTCAGATGCAATCAACCGATCTAGCTCTGAAGAATCCAGGGCGTCAGGATTTTCATGCAATCCGTCAAGTAGATGATCACTTCTGAAAATGCCATTACAGGATTTACATTCCGACATCTTGTCATTGAATTCACCAACATGGCCACTAGCTACAAGAACAGACTCAGGGGTTATTGTCGGAGAGTCAATTTCCACTACATTAGGCACTCTGCCCCAGTGACCAATCCAAGAATTCTCTACTCGACGTTTTATTCTGGCCCCTACGGGCCCGTAGTCGACTAGACCAGATACGCCACCATATATCTCGAAAGATGGTAGGACAACGCCTCTCCTCCGCAGCAGAGAGGACAATCTCGACATCCTACCTTTGTCGTCCATATGGTCGATGACAACCAATCGTGGTTTTCAAGCCATCCTTGTGAAAATGAATATTGGAGCGATTGAGTGTCATTGCGAGAATTTCGGACATAATGAGTCATTTTGGATGATTTCCTGAGAAGCATTCATTTATGCAATCGATAGCCTGAAACGCAAGGTGGTTTGAAAAAAATGCCAGAAATAACGTATGTTTCTGATATTTCTGAGACTGAGGACATTCTTAGCAAACTATCAGCACCTGTAAGAAATTGGTTTCAAGACAAGTTCCCGGACTTCACTGAGCCTCAGAAAGTTGCTATTCCCCAGATCCTCTCGGGAGAGCACCTGCTACTGTGCTCACCAACTGGTTCTGGTAAGACTTTGACCGCCTTCCTTTCAATCATAGATGACCTAGTCCGGAAATCACTGGAAGGAAAGCTGACCGATTCCGTACAATGTATCTACATCTCCCCTATTAAGGCGCTAGCAAATGATATTCAGAAGAATCTCATCGGACCCCTCACAGAAATTAAGGAACGATTCCTCCCTGGGAGGGCGCAGGAAATCAAAGTCGGCCTCAGAACCGGGGACACTCCTCAGAAAGAAAGGGAGAGGATGCTGAGGAAACCGCCTCACATACTGATTACCACTCCAGAATCACTAGGCCTGGCTCTAGCATCTAAGAGGTTCCGTCCACTTCTGAACGACTTACAATGGTTGATTGTCGACGAGATGCACTCGCTCGTCCCGACAAAAAGAGGGACACACCTGTCGCTGAGCCTTGCCCTAATGGACTCAGTAGTGGAATCCGATGTTCAGAGAATCGGAATTAGCGCAACAATGGAGCCCTTGAACGAAGTAGCGGAGTTTCTCGTTGCTAGCGATTCCCGAGAAGATGAAGGAAACCAGCAGAGGGTCTCAATAGCGAAGATTTCAGGGTCGAGGAAATTAGACCTGGATATCGTCCTCCCCACCCCTAGATTCACATCAATTCCAGTCAAGGAGGTCCTAGACCACAACATCGATAGAATCAAGGAACTAGTTGAGGCTCACACTACGACCCTTGTTTTCGTCAATACGAGGAACATGACCGAGACTTTCGTACAACGCCTAAAGGTCGCCGGAGTGGAGGGGGTAGAGGGTCACCACGGATCGATGGACAAATCCATTCGACTAGATGTGGAGCAGAGGCTAAAAGATGGCAAACTGAGATGTGTTGTTTCATCCTCGAGCCTAGAAATGGGAATAGACATTGGCTCAGTTGACTTGGTAGTTCAAGTTGGCTCTCCCGGTTCCATTGCCACTGCCCTACAAAGGATTGGTAGGGCTGGCCACCAGGTAGGGGGGCTACCAAGAGCACGTTTCCTGCCCACTTCTTCACATGATTTGCTGGAGATGGTCGCACTACAGAATGGCATACTGTCGGGGAACATGGATTTGCTAAAGTTCCCGCAGAATTGCCTGGACGTACTAGCTCAGTTCCTCATCGGTTTGACAATAATCAGGGAGTGGGACATCGACGAGGCTTACGAACTGGTCCAGGCATCATGGCCTTATCGAAATCTTCCATACGATGACTACATCGAAGTTCTAGACCTATTGGAAGAGGAGAGAAGGATCTGGGTCGATTGGGAGGAGAATCGCTTCGGTAAGAGGGGATACGCCCAAATGATATACTACACAAACATAGGCACCATTTCTCCAGACAATAACTACCTGGTTTTCACTTCAGATGGGACTCTTGTTGGCCAGTTATCATCCTCCTTCGTTTCCAGTATGAGGAATGGCGACGTTTTCCTCCTTGGCGGCTCAACATACAGGGTTGCTAGCGTAATTGGGACAAGAGTGAACGTAACCCCGGCAACCGGATTCCGCCCCACAATTCCCTCCTGGACCGGGGAAGCAATGAGTAGAACTAGCGAACTAAGCAACGAGGTCCTTGGATTATTGAGTATCCTATCCGTCCAGTATCGGACCGGAAATTCGATTACACCTTTCCTTGTTGATGTGCTGGGGCTAAATAAACCGGTAGCCAATGCACTATCCCAGTTTCTCGACGAGCATTCTGCCACAACCTTCCAGGTCCCTTCTCTGGATAGAATCCTCGTAGAACAGGTTGAAGCGCCCTTGCCGACATATGTTGTTACCACTTGCAGGGGCCGTGCATTCAACCTTGCACTGGGGTACCTATTCGCTGGGATGGCAACCAGAGACGATATAATCGTGCACGAACTATCCTTCGACGAGAATGGCTTCATGGCAAAATTGAGCCACGAAGTCGAGGTCTCCCTGATTCCTGAGGTCTTCCGTGGCAAACGGAGCGAGGAAATTCTGAACAAGTACCTAATCGATTCGCAACTATTCGCAAAACGGTTCCGGGAGGTCTCATCCAGGAGCATGCTCAATCCCCGTAGGATAGGGGCCGAAGAAGTAAGCCCCAAACAATTCCAAGTCAAGGCAGAGCAGATTATGAACAAACATAGGAAGATGGACGATTCAGTAATTGTAAGGGAGGCGATGAATGAGATTCTCACCACAGACTTGGGCATGGATCAACTCAGGGAGTTCATTGAGAGGATGGATGGCGAGGACGTCAGAATTGTCCATCGCAGGGTCAAGATACCCTCTCCATTAGGATTGACCCTATTCATGTCCTCCTTTGAGGACCTACTTTCACTTAGGACCCGCGCATATCTGATCAAGGACGTAGATCCGGAGATCCTCAGGCGCCTCCTCGGGGCGAGATCTCTAGCAACTGAGCTTGACAAGGAGAAACTTGACGACTACTACCAGTCCAAGGTATCTATACCTACAAACGCCAATGAGCTACTCAGGCTTATGGACATGGGCGGAGGCCTAGAGAGGCAACTAACGCATCCACTGTACAGCGACAAGTTGAATGAAATCGAATTTGAGACCATGCGAACCTGGGTCCATGATCTCGCCGAGAGGGGGCTAATCACCAAGGTCAGGGGGACTGGACTAGACAAGATCGATGGAAAGTGGTTCTCGATGAGGATGGCCGAGGTCCACGGTACTCTTGGTTGCCTTGCAGTAGCAGGGGCAGCCGACATGGATGATCTAAGAGAATTGTACACTGGCGGCCTGAAATATGAGTTCGGAGAAGGTTTTGTTGGCGGGGATCCATCCAGTTGGAAGAAGAAATCACTCTCAGACCCAATGGACTGTCTGAGGCTAAAACTCCTAGATATGCTCGGTTCAGAGGGACCACAGACCATTGATTCACTAAGCTCCCGTCTACCATTCCCGACCGCCCAAGTGGAATCCGTGCTTCAGGAGCTTGAGATGCGAAACCTAGTCTCGATCGGTTTCTTCACTCAAACAGAAGAGGGGGAGTTCATCCTCAGAATCGACGAGTACAGGATAACAGGGGGTGAATTCAATGTCATCGACTATCGGACTCTCCAGACATTAATTTTGAACAAGTCATTTTCACAGTTCGAGGAACCGGCCGATGCAATACGGAATCTGACCTTTGTACAGAGGAGGGAGGAGTTGCTGCACAGGGTTGAGAACTACAGATTCCGCGATTGGAAGGATATTAAACACGATTCTGATGTTTTCAATGGGCGTTTGCTCCATAATAGGGTCGGATACACCCTCAGTGAAAAACTCCCAATGCTGATGGGGCTTCGTTCAGAACCGTGGTTCGGCCCCCTTGAAGAGGAATTGATAGAGAAGATTCCAGAAGGGGGGATTTCAAGGAACGACCTATTCTCAGAATACCCCAAGGGCAAGGAGAATGCACATATCCAGAGGAGTCTGAAGTCAGCTCTCTCGAACATGGAGAGGCAACTTGTGGTTGCGAAGCAATTCGTCGATGTCCCCAACAGGAAGAGATCGATTGCCATCTTCAAGAGGCTGCATGGTAGAATCAAACCATTGCCTTTCGACAAAGCCCTAACTCAATTAATTGCTCGAATCGGCCCCGTTCGCCTACATACTCTGAGGCTTTTCGTCTCCAGGCCCGTCGAGGAGCTGGCCGACACGCTCCGTGACCTTGAGAGGAGAGGGTCAATTGCCAGGGTTGTTGCACTACAACCAGACCCTACGGACTACTACTCCTCCCACGAAGACGCAGAAAGCCTACTTTCCCCTATGCCAGAGGATAGGAAGATGCGAATCCTGGCCCAATCTGACCCATTCAGCAGCCGCTTCATCCAGGAGGTAAGGCTCCTCCTGAAGCAAGGGTGGTACTACCCAGTCTTCAAGGGGGTTGATCCAATTGGCAGGGTCCTTATGTTCGTGGTGAACGATTACCTGGAAATTAAGGACATCAACATCCCACATTCATATCTGGATGACTTCAAGAAGACTTTCGCCGAATTGCTGGAGAACTATAGGGATCGTCTCGTGGACGTATCAGTACTCCATGCCTTTAACGGAGTACCAGTCCACGACTGCGACGAAAACATCCAGCAAATTCTAGCAGAATTGGGATTCTCATCGATGGGCGATGGGGAGAGGTACATCAGAGGGGGGGTGGTGGAACCGCGTTCAAGAAAGGAAATCAACAGGATGCTCTTCTACCATCACTCGATGCATCAGAATAGCAGATGGGAAAACGAGACCATAGCCCTCGATAACTCCACAGAACTTCGTGACGACTTCTCCCTCAGGGGGAGATGTGAGATGTTCAGAGTAAACCTAGACTCCATGGTTGCAGCGCACCAGTTGCACCAAGGCTCAAATCTTCGAGGTCACCTTGTTTGGGCGCGTTATGCACACTTCCAGAGACTTCTATCCATTAGGAACGTGCCTACAGATCCAGAAGATGAGGAGACTCTCCAGTTTTTCAGAGATACAAACGATCCCGATTTATTCATGGAGAGGAATGCAATGTCAAGGTCAGAATTCCGCAAGATAGTGTCCCCATTGGTTAGAAGCGGTCATCTCATTCAAGATTACCGAGGGGGATTCAGGACCGTAGAGCCTCTGAAGAATGTGGATTTGTGGGAGTCCAAAAGAAGATATCTTCGCTCACTGGTGGAGGATTATCCAGTAATTTCCCTTAAGCAGGTCGAGAGGCTGGCAGGATCGTCCTTCACTCCTGAAGAGATTAGCGATGTGATGCATGATTTTGAGGATGATGGGACACTGATCAAGGGATTCCTAGTAGATGACCTCCAGGACATATGCTGGGGCAGGCTCGATATGCTGGAGGGGAAGGAGAAAATCAGCAGAACTCGTGACTTGGTCATACCCCCGTCAGACCCGCTGATACACTATTTCGGCGGCCTACTACGGGAAAGATTCGGTTTCGGCTCTGCATACCTAGTTTTCCACAAGGAAGATCCAATCGCCGCATTCAAGGCAAATACGCGAAACAATAAGATTGAGCTAACAGACTTCGTCGGAGATTCCGAGCTAGAGAAGGAAGCAATCAGGGTGATGAAGGAATTTGCTTGGGAGCACGATATGCCCCTGTCAGGGAAACTTTTCGATAGAATCAGGTCAAGAATTGTCTGATTTTCACAATCGGGCTCATTACCTTCACTACGTGTTTATGCAGTTCTGGCAGCAGGTCGAATAGGGCTAGTGCCATCAGAAACATCGCGAATAGGCTTGCGACCTTGGCGGCATAGCTATGCGCGAAGTCAAAGATTCCGATTCCCGATAGACTCCATGTTGGGTAGGTGTCCGTAAGCCAGACGATACCGGCGTTCCTGAAAACATTCAGAACATGTATGGTTGGGATGGCGATAACCAATGCCCTAGCCCGCCGCTTCCAATGAACCGATTTCAAAGCGACAATTGCTCCGATGAAAACTGCCATTGACTGGAGGGCAGAGCAAGCCAGGATGAAAGCAACTACCGATTCTCCTTGATCGTTCACCATTGGTGCGTAGAAGCCACCCTCTCCCAGAGGTTCGCTAAGAACAAACCGATTACCGCCCCATTCCGAAACGGGAATCGCCACTTCTCCGTGCCTCTCAATCATCATTGCACCTATTTCATAACCCCCAAAACCGGCAAACTCAAGCATAAAATTGGCACTATCTGCAGTGAATTGCACGAATGCCATATTGAGATACGGAATCCCAAAAACAACGTAATATGGGATCATGGACCAAACCACGAAACCCCTTAGCCAGACAATAGTATCATTCTCGTCACCTTCGGAATTCCACTCCCAAAACGAAATCGCAAGTCCAGCAGGGAGGGCACCAGCAGTCATGAAAATAAGGACTGGATCTGAAATTTCTACGAAATGCCCGGAGTATAGGTAGAAGAAGAGGCCGATAAAAGGCCATGAGACTATTGCGAGGCCTTTCGAATACCCCGCTGAGTGGCGATGAAATGAAATCGACAATAGCGCTAAACCAAGTGAGCCGATCAACAGCTGCATCGTAACATCAGAGATTCCCAAACTAGTTGCGAACGACTCCACAATCGCGGATACCGGGTCGTCCATGACCATCTTGCTTTCATCAACCCGTAAATAGGATGCCCCCTCCCGAACAGTCAGACACATGAGTTTCGACTTCTCCGAATTCGCCGAGAAATACACCTCATCGCTAGTGGAAACCATAGGAAAACTGCCCATCTCACAAATTGAAGATTTTTGGAATCTCGTTGAGGAAGCTCGAGATTCTGGAGCAACTATTCACTTCATAGGAAACGGCGGAAGTGCTGGAACTCCTTCACATAGTGCCGGCGACTGGTCAAAAGAACTGTCCCTCAGAACAATTTCTCATTCAGATAACATATCATCTCTGACTGCATGGGCAAACGACACGGAATACGAAAACGTGTTTGTCGGCCAACTATCCACATTCATCAAACCAGGAGATTTGGTAGTCGGTTTCAGTGGATCAGGAAATTCAAAAAACATCATCAACGGAATCGAATTCTCGAAACAGAATGGCTGTAAAACCGTTGCAATAACCGGAAACTACAGGGGGTTAGGTGGCGGTAGATTGGCCGGAATTGCAGATCTCTGCATTCTGGTGCCTTCTGAGTCAATGGAGAGGATAGAGGATTCTCAATTGATAATCAATCACATCATTAAAGAGGCAGTGAAGTCGAACAACGAGTTGTGAAAAGATGTTGCCACCGCATCGGCACAAGTCTCACCTTGAAGCACCACTGAGACTCAATGATTTACCAGGGGATGCAGATTGGGGAGGCCGAATTGCATTCTTGGACAGAGACGGGGTGTTAAATCTCTGGAAGGAGCACTATGTCAATTCTCCCGATGAGGTGGAAATATTCGCGGGTTCGGGTAAGGCAATTGCCAGCTTAAGGAGAATGGGATTCAGGATTTGCGTAGTTACCAATCAGTCTCCAATAGGGCGTGGCCTATGGGGTCATGATGTATTGGAACGCATAAATGAAAAATTAACTCAGCTACTCCTAGAAGAAGACCAAGAGGCAGCGATAGATCTCATTCTGTATAGCCCATATGCCCCCTCCGAAGGCTCTTGGTCTAGAAAACCAAACCCGGGGATGCTAGAAGCAGGTAGGCAAATTATTGACAATGCTCACAGATGCCCGGGCGAGCCAAATAATCTCTCATTTGGCGATGACTGGACAAATCGGCCAAGTGAATCCGATTCAATTCTAATCGGCGACCGTGAATCCGACATTATCGCGGCAGAGAGATTTGGAGTCAGAGGCATATTGTGTGAGTCTGAATCTGGTATTTCAGGCGTGATTGACAAGGTAATTACTTCCAAAGAGCGGTGATTCATTGAGGTTATGCCGAATCGGCCTAGATGACACAGATCACATTGATTCCGGTTGCACAACCTCTAGTTTCAACGACCTTCTATCCGATATTCGCCAGTCAATGGATTGCAAAGTCATCGAACGAAGACTCGTACGCCTTTGGCCATTCGCTGTAAGGAGGACTCGTGGTAACGGTGCCCTAGGTGCGATAATGGAGATCAATGATGATGGTGCAGAGGAACTTGAGAGAGTTTGCCATGAGTGGTTCTCTAGATTGCTGGAACAGATCGGGCAGCACCCCCCGTCCGATTTCCCAGCATCTCCGTGCCTCGTAATTTCGTTTGAAAAACCCCCTGATTATTGGTATTGGGACGCGGTTAGGAACCACGTAGACTCCGATAAATTGCTAGAGGACGCCATCCAAAGGGATACGATCGTGTTTCTTTCAGAGTATTCATTCGGATTAGTTGGTGCATGTGCTGCAATTTCATGGGACAACCAGGAAAACTCCTCATGGGAACTAATCTCTTGGAGGGAAGATTCTCGAATCGGCTCGAAGAGATCCGTATCAATGGAATCGGTGATAGAACTGGAAATAAAT
>Ga0208407_1000219_pt1 | contig 27306 bp, 20 predicted proteins | sample ETNtaG_9_FD_185775 | JGI IMG/M metagenome (GOLD analysis project Ga0208407, IMG submission 185775) | Marine microbial and viral communities from oxygen minimum zone, Eastern Pacific Ocean - ETNP201406SV69 (SPAdes) (version 2) | ecosystem: Environmental > Aquatic > Marine > Oceanic ...
CTGTTGTTTAAGATCTTTCGGGGTGTAGCGCAGTCCGGTAGCGCGCCTGCTTTGGGAGCAGGATGTCGGGAGTTCGAATCTCTCCACCCCGACCATTTCAATACCCACCATATCCATATCCCTATGTAAGCATTATGGATATCCAGAATATTTCTGTTTTATTACCCAACCTCAACGACACTAATTTTGTAATTACTCACACTATTTCTCACACAAATAGTGAAATGATTTTGCAGTAGATTTGTCCAAGATTTAACGAATATCCAATCGTTAACAATTGTTGTGTTAATTGTCTGAATATGAATAAATAGTGAGTAACACTTTAGAATTCATTTTGATTGAATTTCCCAATAATGTATTTTAATTGTGGATAAGAAAATGAGATTTATTCTTTTTTTGATTATTCTTTTACTTCTTTCATCTTGTGTCAAAGATATTTGGAATGAATCTGGTAAAAGAGACCCTATCACAGGTGAATGGGAGAAATGGTGTCCACCTATCAAGAGAAATATTGATGGAAGTTGTCGAGAAAAATTATAATCAAGTTCTATACAGGGAAGACCACCTCACTATTTTATTTTCAGATAACCCAATTTGTAAGCTTTGAGATTTAGTAGAATATGAATAATTTTATTACAATTATTCTCACACTTCACAAAAATGGTGGAGTAGTATTTGGGGATAGAGGTTTATAAGATACTGATATAATCGTATGTAGTTTTGGAAAAGGTGTCGTTGAACTACCTGTACGAGTTTCTCTCCACACCGACCTTATACCGACCTCCGAGTCGGTATATTAGTCTGCATTTATTAAGTAATTCCCTTCAATTCATTTCTAATCACAATCCCCACTACTACCTCTTTTAGAATTAGTGTCACTTTGGTAGCACTATTGGTATCACTATTCTGAAAGATGTACTATGAAAATCGCCACTTAATTCTTCACTGAGTCAGATACAACTCCACAATCTTTCCAAAGTGTAGTAGAAATTATTCTTTGATGTTATACTTCAGATTAACCGATAATATAATTTAAACAAAAACTAAGGGAGTTAATTATGTTGTTTCATATTCAATCAACACACTCATATAAGACTTGTGGTGCAAACGATCCAGAGAAAAAGAAAATCATGAGAAGTGCTTTTCTTAGTGCTGAGGAAAAAGGTATTAAAATTCATTCTCTGGTAGTGAATAGACCATCCCATACAGTTTACATGGTTGCTGAGTCAGAATCATTTGAGGATATTGACAAAATGTTTGAACCTATACTCACCATGACTGATGCTATCATAACTCCAGTTATGCCTATGACTTTAGATTAAGGAATTCATCAATTTTCATTCCTGAAACACTTTACTATCTTAACTATTTCCGTTCCAACAATGGTAATCGGGATAAATGTGAGTTGATACAATCTATGGTGAAGAGGAATGTAATAAATGAAAGAACTCTATTATAAATCACCCTATGGACGTACTTTAAGAACCATCAGAGGAGAAATAATGTGGAGATGAGCAGGAGTAATAATTGTTTGTATCAGTGGTTAGAGAAGAAAGATTTAGACCCGACCAACAAACTAACAGATGGTGAATGGGCAGAATTTATAAAACTTCATGAAGATAGTTTTGCAGAAGAAGGTACAAAACTTGGTATATCATTTTTAAGAATTTGGATTTCAGACGGACATCTGGAAAAATATAGAGAAGTACAACGTCTAAGAAAACTGTTAGAAGATCATTGAATGAAAGGGCTATATTTACTCCTTACGAAGGTCTGCAAGGACTGGGAGAATTGAAACCTCCCACAAAAGAGGTATTGATTCCCTATCTCTAAAACCGGATTGGAAGAAGATTATTAGATGATAGAGTTATATTTTGTCTCAACTTGCAGAAAAAGCGTAAGAACAATACATTTCCAATATGGTAGTTTTGGTAAAAAGTATATCCTCCCAAGTAGAATCCCCACATTCTGTACCTCCATTAATAATTAAAAATACACCTTAGCACACGGCTTCATTTATGGAGTCCAATGTAAACCCAATTTATACCAGTGTGTGGAGTGTTTTACGAGAATGTTGGGATTTTACTTGGAGAGTGTCTGACTGCGAAGAATTACGTGGGGGTTATACTCACATTGGATAATGGTAATAGTCTTCGATGTGATGAGAAGTGTTGAAATCGTCAACAGCATCCTACAGATTAATTTTTTAGATGAATTTATTTGGAATTATTAATTGATGAATTAGAAATTGTGACGTTTATTAATGTTTCATTTTTAATTATTGAGTTTTTAATTATTGAATTTATAATTATTGAATTTGAAACAGAAGAATTATCTGAAATCCTCGAACCTTCAATTGTAGAATTATCTGAAATCCTCGAACTGTGAATTGTAGAATTATCTGAAATCTTCGAATTATCAATTGTAGAATTATTTAAAACAGTTGAAGTTTTGATAATTGAGCAATTTGTAATTAATGAATTTGAAACAGACGAATCAGAAACAGACGAATTATCAATTGTAGAATTATCATTTATTGAATTATTGACTGTGTAACAATCAATAACTGCCTCTTCTTGGATTGTTTGATCTACATGGGTACTTGCTTTTTTAGTACTACTTGACAAGGTATCTCCAGTACCACAGGAGATAACGGTGAGGCCAAAACACGAAAAGAGGAAAATCCAAAGAATATTTTTCATCTTAAGGCTGAAATAAAACTAAAATTTTATTGGTTGATTTTGGAAATCCTGTTAAAGACTTCAAATCGATATGCAAGAATTGGGAATTTTACTTTGATGGTGTATGACTGTGAAGAATTACTGGGATTTACTAACAGCTAGATTCCTCCAATACTTTAGCAGTAGTATACAAAAAATTGTAACTTATTTTGCTTTCAACTGATTAATCTTTAGGAAAAGACATCAATCGGTTTGTTTTACAAGAATGTGGTATTTTGACTTGAGGATTCGTTCATCCAGAAACTGCTAACTCTCTGTCTGAACTGTATTTACTTCTAATTGCAAATAAAGTGGAATTAACGGAGGTGTGACTTGTTAGAAGATCAACTATCCACAATCTCATCGAAGACTTTTTTTGGGAAAATGAAAAGGATGTATATCTCAATTATTGAAATCAATAACTAATTATTCTTCTACTAGTCCATCTATTTTTGAATTAGTTATGGTTTGATTAATAATCGTTCGATTGATTATAGTTGAGTTACTGATTATAGAATTTTCAATGGTTGAATTCCTGATTATAGAACCATTCGTAACTTTAGATTCACCTATAATCTCTGATATGGATATCGTTGAATCAGCAACGTTAGAATCTTCAACTGTTGAATTATCGACTGTTGAACCGGTTACTGTGGAATTTTCAAAAATTGCTTCGTTGGTTTTTGAATCAGTTATTTTTGAATATTTTGTTCCGCAGGAAGTTAGGGCAAGGCTGACACTTGTAATTAATAAAACGAAAAGAATTTTTTTCATTTTTTGCTCCATTAGCATTAATAAATACTAAGTTTGTGAAGACAGATTCTCTTTGCCTGCACTTACTAAAAAGACTTTCAACTGAAAAAGGTGCAACAATCTCTCATCTGAGAGAATTATGCAGTCCTATGTAGAAAAGGTTTTATAAACGACAACCTTATATCATCATTCTGTCTCTGTCAAGGAAAAAATTGTACAGTGGATGCACATTTTAGGCGGATTCTTCGTTTAGATTCACTTTTCTGGGTTATTAATAATTCATTTTTTTGATCAACGCAAATGATGGCAGAAGCATCTTTTTAAATGCAGCTTTACCAGAAGTATTCGTCTTCCAGCAAAGATAGTAAAGATGATAATATTGAGTAGGTTTTGATCTATGTTTCTGACAAACAAATGGCCGTATAGAAACTTTGCAGGTTTGACGATTATCCGGTTCAGTACTGCTTTAAAATATTTTGACTTAATTAGTAAAATAAGTGAAAATCAAGGTCTAATTTATTATACACTACTTTATTGTTTCAGCTACATTCTTTCAAAGTTCTGTACCTTTCATTCAGCAATATGAGTAATACCCCGGCCAAAGTTATCAACCTTGCGGATAGACGGGCAAAGAAGGAGGATGAAGCCCGTAATGCTCCAATCAGCGGTTGGATCACCTGGCTTTATTGTCCAAAATGCAAGTCACTGGAATATTCCGAATTAGAAATGCCGAATGGAAGAGTCCACAAAAAATGCGGATCTTTGGTAGAAGAAGAGGAAGTACAGATAGATGTTCGGGCGGAATATACAATTTCCCTGCGTAATTCGAAGCGTCTGGACGGGCTTTTTAAGGAAACAAAAATTCCCGCATTTCTCAAGCCTCTGGCAAAAAAAGGCATCGGGATGCTGGAAAATTTACAAGCAGCAGAAGTGGAATACCGTAAGCGTCTGGAAAATATTGTTAACGGACCTGTAAATCCTTATTCCGACGACTGGCATGAAAAGTCACTTGATATGGAACTTAAAACACTTGATCCACTTGGTTTGATCCTCACAGAAGCACGCCAACCCAATCTTCACTTTCCTGAAGTAGACTCCTGACAGCTCATGCAAATCCCTGTTGCCCTGGAACGACTGGTTTACGAATTCTCTCGTTTTCCTGGAGTTGGACGCAAAACCGCACAGCGTCTCGCCTTTAGCATTCTCCACTATTCCCAGCAAGAAACGCAAAACTTGGCAGATGCTCTTACAGAGGTTAAAGCGCAAATCCGCTACTGTTCAGTCTGTTCCGGATTTACTGACATTGACCCCTGCTCGATTTGCAGTCACGCTGGACGTGACCATGAGCTGGTTTGTGTGGTGGAACAGCCAAATAATATTTTTCCTATTGAAAAAAGTGGGGTTTTCAAAGGCGTTTATCACGTTTTAATGGGTGCAATTTCTCCACTGGACGGAATTGGCCCGGAACAATTGAATATTAAAAACTTAAGAAAAAGGGTGGAAGAAAGTGCAATAAAGGAATTGATAATTGCGACAAACCCAACTGTCAAAGGTGAAGCGACCGCCCTCTTTTTACAGCAGGAATTTTCCGGGAAAATTTCAACAATCACACGTCTGGCCTGCGGAATTCCGGCAGGAGGCGACCTAGAATATGTAGACGATGTTACGTTGATGGAAGCATTTTCTGGACGACACGAATTATACAACTGATTATTATGCTAGAAGATCTTAAAGAACGAGGCTTTTTCCAACAAAGCACACATCCGGAAGAGTTGGCAAAACGACTCAAGGAGGACAGAATTTGCTGCTATGTTGGATTCGATCCAACCGCAGATTCGCTGCACGTAGGGCATCTTATTCCGTTGATGGGGTTGGCACACATGCAGCGCGGAGGTCACCAAATCATCGCCTTAATGGGGGGCGGAACGGCCATGATCGGCGATCCCAGCGGAAAAACCGAAATGCGCAAAATGTTGACTGAAGAGCAACTGCAGACGAACATTGAAGGCATGCTTCCGCAAATGGAACGTTTCCTGGATTTTAGTGGAGACGCCATTCTCGCAAATAACTCGGAGTGGCTACGGGATTTAAATTATATTGATTTTCTGCGTGACATCGGACGTCATTTTTCGATCAACCGGATGCTCTCTTTTGAAACTTATAAAATTCGACTTGAGACAGGTTTAAGTTTTCTGGAATTTAATTATCAGCTTTTACAGGCGTTTGATTTTCTTGAACTGAATCGACGTTATGACTGCACACTGCAGATGGGCGGTGACGATCAGTGGGCAAATATTATTTCCGGCACAGATTTGATTCGACGCGTGGAGCGCAAAGACGCTTTCGGCTGGACCTATCCACTGCTGACAACAGCATCCGGAAAAAAGATGGGGAAAACTGAAAAAGGGGCTCTCTGGCTTGATCCGAAACGTACTTCCGCCTATGAGTACTATCAGTATTGGGTCAACACAGAGGATACAGATGTGGAAAAATTCCTGGCCTTATTTACTTTTCTGCCCATGGATGAAGTCCGGCAACTGGGACAACTTCAGGGTGCAGATATACGTGAAGCAAAACAGCGGCTGGCTTTTGAAACAACTGCTCTCATACACGGTAAGGAACCCGCGCTCCAAGCTCAAGAGGCGGCGCAGTCTCTCTTTTCCGCTGATGGGAAAAGTGACAAATCTAATGTCCCCAGTACAATAATCGCAGCAAACGATTTTTCCGCAGGGCTCGATATATTCGAAATTTTCCTGCATACAGGACTTTGCAAGTCTAAAGGAGAAGCACGGCGTTTACAAGCCCAGGGCGGTGTTTATGTAAATGACGAACGGATTGACATTCCGGATTATAACCTTGGAGAAGCGGATCTGCAGGATGGTGAAATCCTGCTGAGAGCAGGTAAAAAGCGTTATCATCGTTTGATATTAGAAAGTTAGGAAAAGTTGTGGTTAAACATATTGTAATGTTCAAACTCAAGGAAAAGAGTCCGGAAAACCTGGATCTTGCTCTTTCAACTTTGAGGGGATTGGAAGGAAGAATAGAGACCTTACGGATGATCGAGGTTGGGCTGGATTTCAACAAATCAGAGCGTGCCTATGACATTGTACTGACCACTCATTTTGACGATGAAGCAGGATTGGCTGCATACGTGTCACATCCTAAACATTTACCGGTGATTGACACGATGAGTACTTTGTGTTCAAGTTCAATCGTAGTTGATTATCTTAGTGAGTAGTCCGCGCCAGTGCCGAATTCAAATCCGAGATTATCGGCTCAATTTCGTTTTCAGAACCTGAGGCTATACGAATCAGATGGCGTGGAAGTTCAATCTCCAGCAGATCTTCGTCACTGTCGTGATAGTGCGTCAGCAGTGAGTATGGACAGACAAGAGTCTCGTTGGAACCTAAAGTCGGCGCTTTAAAGATGGAAGTAAATTCTCCATCATAAAATCTCCGTAAATTTTCTTCGGTATCATTCTTCAGCACAAAACTAACCACACCACCGTTTCCGGAAAGTAGCTTTGGTGCAGCTGAACTGGAAACGTCACTCGGCGAACAGGCATAATAAACACGGTTGACCGCTGAGTGAGCTTCCAGAAAATGAGCAACTGCAAGACTGTTTTCGTTGAAACGCTGCATACGTTCTTCAAAATCCAACATCCTTTTCTGCAAAACTTCTGTTTCCAGCGGCGAGATTTCTAGCCCCCAATTTTGTTGAAATTTCTTTAAGCCCTTCGCTTTTTCTGGACATTTAACTAGCACTGCTCCACCCGCATGATCGTTGGTACCGCTCAGATATTTGGTTGTGCTGTGAATTACATAATCCGCACCCCAATCGACAGGTTGGCAATTGGCAGGTGAAGCGAGGGTATTGTCCACCACAAACGGGACCCCCTGCGCGTTTGCCAATTTACCAATGCGCTCCAGATCCGGAACTCCGCAGAGGGGGTTCGTAACCGTTTCTGTAATCACCATCGCTGTGTCCTTCGTCAAAACTTCCGCTAAACGATCCAACTCATGCAGCCCTAAAAATACTGCTTCGTACGGGGTGAATCGTCTGGAATCCATCAATAAAGAATAGGTTTCACTGTAAAGTAAACCAATCACGATTAAGCGCGGTTTCTCCTTTTTCTGCAAAAGAGTCAGCACCGCCATTATCGCCGCCATTCCTGAAGGAAAGAGCAATCCGGAAGCAGCATGTTCCCACTCACAAAGTTTTTTCGTCACCTCTTCTTCATGAACGCAGCCAGCCTCCGTTTCGCCTTCTGCGGAATTTTCGGAGCTGCTTTTGGTGCCTTCTGTATTTCCAGAAAATTGTTCACAAAACAGCGCAGCATTACGCGCCGAAAGTACTGCACCTCGTCGTTTAAGCAGTTCAGATAATTCTGCAATTTGCCGATCGTTGTTACTGAGGATTAAACCGCCGACTATTCCGGAAGGAAGATCCCGGCTTTTCGGAAGGCTGAAACCGCTGATCCAGTATGTCAGCCCATGTGGCCATTTATCTTGAATATCCGCCGGCCAAAATCCGGAAACAGCTTCTTCAAAAATAATAACCGGAACCCGCAGTTTTTTGAATTTTCCAAGCCACCCCGCGTTTTCACGTACAAAATTTTGCGGATCTTCCGGAGCAATCAGGATTAGATCACCCTCTTTTCCGGAAAAATTTTCTGCGGCCGGAAGCTGGTTTAAATTAAAACACCGCGGGGGAATTTCCAGAGAGGGCAGGGCATCCGCAATGAAAGTTTCAGTAGAGGCAAGATGCAGATTAGTATGCGGACGCGAGTCCTCCAAATAGCTCAGTAATTCCAGCAACGCGGCTCTTCCGGAACTATAAGCGAGAGCATGCCGAGCTTGCTGCCGAGCAGCTAATTGCTGTTGAAGATTTTTAACTTGTTTAGGTGGAACAAAACGAAAATATCCGTATTCTAGTTCACGCTTGCCGTTTTTCCATTCGTGAATAAATTCCAGCGTCGGTAAAATTCCGCTGACTCCGAAAATCCCTCCCAGCAATCCGGAAGATGCGGCAGTAGTTGTTGCGGGAATTTCGGTGATGTCGAAATCGTTTTCATTAGCATTGAAATCTGCCAGAATCGCATTCCCGGCTTTCCCCTGATTCGTCGCGCAGACCAAAAAAGTAATTCCGGGATAACGCGCATTTCCGTTCCACAGAGCATCCTCTTTGTCTTTTTCCGAAAAATAAGCTCCCACATCCGGATGACTGTGGTAGATGACTTTGATCTGCTTTCCCGCTTTTTTCAGGGAGCGTTCCAATTTCATATGTTCACGGGGATCGATCATGTAACCGTCGCGTCCCGTACGCGGAAACTGCTCCGGATCTTCCTTGTGCAGTTCGTTCATGATATTACGCATTGGGTAGACGGTTTCCAGTGATTCCGTATCATCGAGATTGCCCACGATAAAACCGCAGGTTTCTTCCGGATACGCCTCCACACCATACGCATGACATTGTGCTAAAATTTGTGCTGGAATCTGCATTAAATTTAATAAATCTCCATGATTAATTAGGAGGTACGGCGGACAGGTCTGCCCGTCTTCCACTCAGTACTGAGGCATATCTGAATCGACTTCTTCTGCCCAGAGATCTATACCGCCGCTCAGGTTTTTAAGCTTTTTAAAACCTGCCTTTTTGAGCTCTTTGAGTGCCAGCATGGAGCGCTTCCCTTTGTAGCAATATAGATAAATTGAATCCTCCGGATCCAATCCGCTGGAAGCAGGTTCAAAACTGCTTAGTGGAAGTAGCTGCGCACCGTCTATTTTGCAAATATCCCACTCAAAACTTTCACGTACATCAACCAAAACCGCGGATGGATCCTGATCCATGGCGTCTTTAAATTCCTGCGGCGAAAGTTCATAAGCCGCTTCATCAATTTCTTCCGGAACTTCTGCTCCCGGAAGTGGAACATCACAAAAAGCTTTGTAATCAATCAGCTCTGTAACGCTGGGATTATCTCCGCAAAGGACACATTCCGGATCCTTGCGGACACGCACCTCCTTGAAATTCATTTTCATTGCGTCATAGAGCAATAAGCGCCCAATCAAAGGAGCGCCTCCATCCAGAATCAGCTTAATAACTTCTGTGGCCTGAATTAAACCAACTACGCCCGGGAGCACGCCCAGGACACCTGCAACCGCTCAATTAGGTACGAGGGCGGCAGGAGGAGGTTCTGAATAAAGACAGCGGTAACACGGGCCTCCGGTCTCCGGAGAAAAGATGGTTATCTGTCCCTGAAAGCGGAAAATAGAAGCGGAAACCAGCGGTTTTTTTGAAAAGTAAGCTGCGTCATTAATCAGGTAACGTGTCTCAAAATTGTCAGAACCATCCGCGATGATGTCATATTGTTTGAACAGTTCAAGCACATTGTCACTTTCCAAACGGATGTTGTGAATTTCAACTTCAATGTTTGGATTTCCCGCCAAAATAGTATCACGCAGGGATTCGACTTTTGGACGGCCTTCGTCTGAAGTCGTATGTGCGATTTGCCGGTGCAAATTGGTGTGATCCACAACATCGAAATCAACCAGTCCAATTTTTCCTACACCGACCGCACCCAGATACATTCCAAGCGGAGAGCCGAGCCCACCTGCTCCGATCATCAGCACACTTGATTCTTTCAACTCCAACTGACCGGCCATTCCAACTTCAGGTAAAGTCAGGTGTCGGCTGTATCGATTGATTTCCTCATTGTTTAATTTCATTTTTCCCCATTTAACTATATTTTACAGTTGAGCAACCGCCTGCAACTGAAGGTACGATCTGGATGGAGTCCCCGTCTTGAACTTCACTTTTTAAACCGTCTGCATAGCGGATGTCATCGTCGTTCAGATAAATATTGATAAAACTGCGGATTTTACCGTTTTCATCAAACAGGTTAGCTTTCAGTTCGGTATACTCCGAGACTAATGCTCCAAAAGCCTCCTCAACTGAATTTCCGGATACTTCAACTTCATCCTGATCATTTACGTATTGTTTCAGTGCTGAAGGGATTTCAATGACTACTCCCATAACTCTCCTTTTTTTGTCTGGCTAATGGCTTAATAAATCGTTTATACTGAAATAATGGACAAGTTTATTATATTAAATAATAATCCAATATAATGAATATATCATTTCAGGCTAATCATGCAAGCAAAAAAACATGATTACACTTCCGCTTTAAATCTTATCTTATTAGAAAATTCATGCAAGCGAACAATACAACCTCGGAATCACCTCCAAAAGTAGGTCAGGAAATTCAACGTTTAAGACTCCAGCATAGTCTTACACTGGACCAGCTAGCCAGCAAATCCGGTGTTTCAAAATCAATCCTTTCCCAAATTGAACGTGACCGCAGCAACCCGACTTTGGCTACAATTTGGCGTATTACCAAAGCTCTTGAAAGCCCTTTGGAGGATGTACTTGCAGCGAAGGAGGGGGCAAAGTGTTTTGAAAAATTAAGCCAGAACGCAACTCCGGAAGTGATCAGCGAAGACAGTCATTTCCGCTTGAGAATCCTCGGCACACTTAACTCAGTTTCAACAGTACAGTGGTATGAGTTTACCGCTGAATCTGGTGCGGAACTGGTTTCAGAAGCGCATGGTACCGGAAGTCTGGAAAGTATAACGCTCTGCACTGGGCATTTAAGTGTAATTGTAGGTGAAGAAACACAGGACGTTTGTACCGGCGAAACTCTGCGTTTCAGGACTGATACACCGCACCGGCTGAAAAATGAAGGTGAGGAAGTTGCGCATGGATTTATGGTTAATTTGCTTTAAGTCAAACTTTTCTCACCGAAATTAATGCTGGCTCTTTCGTTATAAAATTGTCATATCTAACATAGGGAAAAATCTTAATGTTGTAAGAGTGTTCACCTGAACAAGATTTCTCGCTGCACTCGAAATGACAAGGTTTTAGTACTATTGTTAAAGGCATCTATAATTGACGAACCTGTAATACTAAACATCCTTTTTGGATTTCCGAAACCAGAATGAAGGAATTTGTTCAATCTCTGCGTCATCCCGCTCCGCCACCCGGATGGTTGCGCTGGACACGTCAATTACTTCCACCACTCTGCTGGAAATGTAGCATAGTGATGGGCGGAAAAACTTATCTCGATCCCGCCTCACCGTTTCTCTGTTCAAATTGCCTGCTTGAACTTCCCTGGACAGATCCTACTTTTCACTGCCGGCAATGCGGAAGTCACACTGCCGAACCGGAGCGCGTTGCTTGTCAGGAATGTATGGAGAATGAATGGGATTTAGCAGAGTCCAGAAGTGGATTTGCTTACAATGAGATAATTCGGCATTGGATTTTACGATTTAAATTTTTTGGACAGGAACATTTATCTCCGCTCTTAGGACGGCTTTTGGCACTCAGTTTTCAAAACAGCAATTGGTTGGAAAAATACGATACTATCGTTCCGATCCCACTTCATCCATCACGATTACGTAAACGTGGTTTCAATCAGTCCCTGCTGCTGGCGCATCATTTGCGGAAAAATCTCGGAAAAATATCTCCCGATATTCATCCGCATTGGTTAAGACGAACACGAGCTACACGCCCTCAAACAGAACTTCCTCTGGCTGAGAGAAAAACAAATCTTGAGGATGCATTTTCTGCTTTAGCGGATGTACGGGATAAAAATATATTGTTGCTGGATGACGTGATGACGACCGGTTCTACGCTGAATGCAGCGGCGCGATGCCTTAAAGAAGCAGGGGCAGCTAAAGCTGGTGCATTGGTTTTGTGCAGAAAAATGTGGGATTCTCCGAATTAACTGCAGGAGAGAAAAAACTGAAGCAAAAACAAGCTAAGACAAATCTTTCATCAGCAATGGAACGCACAGTTTTGCTGCTCCAGCTTGAGCTTCAACAAACGCCCGTGATTTCTTCCCCAAGTCAAAACAATGTGTCTGATCAGCTAATAAATCAAAAAGGAGTTTCCGGAATTCCGCAGAGTTTTTCACCGTGTTTACCAAATTTTGTTCAAGCATCTGCAGAGCTTCTATAGAATTATCGTATTTTGGACCAAAGGCAACGATGGCTCCCATTGCTGCTGGTTCGAGAATATTATGCACACCAGTAGTAAATGCTCCTCCAACATAAGCCATCTTTGCTGAGTGATAAAGTCCTGCGAGGATTCCCACAGAATCTATCAGCAGTATGCGAACACCCTCCGGAGCGGATGAAATATTTGACCAGCGTAGGAGCGGAATTCCGGCAAAATGCGTCTCCGCTTTTTTCAAATATTCTTCGGCAGGTTCATGCGGTGCCAGAATCAGGAACAATTCCGGAAACTCAGTCAGAGCATCTTTCAGTGCTGGAAAAATACACGCTTCATCCGGAGGCCATGTACTCCCTGCAACAAACACAAACCCGTCCTTGGCGGCTTGAGGCAGTTCCGGAATTTTTAAACGATCCCTGCGTTCCAGCACACTGTCACAACGTGTATCCCCCATTACCTCAACTTTTGGATGCTCCGGAATTGCCGATAGAATCCTTTGGCGGTCTGCTTCAGAGACTGTTAAAATATGCTCAAGGCATTCGTAAATTGTGTGGTAAAATGAACGTCCCGCAATGTTAGCAGTTCTTGGAGAATCAGCATGCACAATTGCTGAAATTAAAGATTGAGGAATTTTTTGTTGATGTGCCTCCCAGACTAAATTTGGCCACAAATCGTAACTTACCCAAACCAGACGTGACGGCTGCAGCAAACCAAGTAAACGCCGTGCGTTCCAGAGAGTATCGGGGGGTAAAAATTCGCATATGAGCAAACCAGAGATTTTTGCGTGCTGCGGGCGTTCAAGCCAACGGTAGGCATTGATTGAACTGTAGGTTAGCACACACTCAGCACCTTCCGCTACACAGCGTTCAATAACCGGTTGCGCCTGTAAATACTCCCCTGCGCTGGCTACATGGAGCCAGACTAAGGGCTTTTGCCAGTCACGTTTTGAAACACCATCAGCTAGACGTTCCCACTGCCCTTCCCGTTTTTCGAGGCTCTCGCGGATATTTGTTTTGCTAAATGCTAATAATTTTACAATTCCTAAAAACAGCGGTAGAAAAAAAAGATTGTAAGCAGCAAACCAAAAACGGCTAGTCATTGTGCTAATTATTGAGAGGAAATGGGTTCATCCTGAAATGAACTAGGCAGAATGTTAAATGGCAGAACTTTGATCAGCACAGGTAAAAGTATGACGCCTCCGGGCAGAGCAAAAATAGCGAGTGCCGGAATTGAGCGGGCAATGTCCATTAACTGTTCCTGTACTTTTTGTTTTTCAGAACTGCTCAAAGGTTCTGTGGTAGCTTTAAGCAGCAACTCGGATAGTTCTTTGGTTTCCTTGACTTCAGTCATAATATTAGCCACATTTTTTTTAACCAACTTCAAAACCTTATCGTTCATATAATCTTGAAACTGTGTGAATGCGGCATTATTTTTCAAGAATTCAAGTCGTTCATTGTGAACGGAAAAAAATTCCGCTACCGAGCAATATAACTGTTCCAGTTTTTCAGCAGGTAATCCGAGGTGCTGGGAAAATTTTTCAATCAGTTCCCGTTCCTGCCATGCTTCCTGATTATCGATAAATGAAAGCAAAATCAGCTGTTCTACCAAATAACTGCTGATAATTACAGCAGTGAAGGAGCAATGCAGATCTGATATTTTTACAGGTTCACGGATCATTCTAGTGAGATCGTCCTGCTTTGCTTCTTCTAGTCCGGTTTGTTCGATGTATTTTTCAATTACCTGTTGTTCTGTAGTTGCCACATAGTCATCCGCCCAAATCAGCGCAGCAAAGATGTAGATCATTTCCTCACGGAGTTGCTGGTCCAACTCAAGATACTTTTCCGGAACAGAAACATCACCTTTCGCATTTTCACGAGCCCAGAGCAGGAAAAAATAAAGCTTTGCAAAAGCAAAATTATTTTGTCGGTTGCCCAGTGATGAATAGCCCTGCAGGGTTACAGTATCAAGCAGCACAAGCTCCAACTTTTGCAACGCTCCGTTCAATATTTCGTTCCCTTCCAATAAATCCGGCAGCGGAATATTCTGCGGTATACGATAATAACTGTCGGGCAAATGATATTGTAAAACGAGCAAAATTATTTTCAGCAGTTGCGTTTGATACAGATCAGAATCTTCCTCATCTCCATTCTTTGAGGTCAAACATTGATTTTCGATGAATGCAACCGAGAACAGAGTTTCCAGGAAAAGCAAAATAGTTCCACCCTGTTGTCTGGGAAAATACAGTTTCTTTGCCAGGTCATGTAAAACTGGGGAAATAACGGGGCAGCCGAAGAGGATGCCGTTTTCTTTGACCTTGGAGTAGAGACAATCATCAAATTTTTCTACTCCTGATGAACCCTCTGCGAACTCAAGATAAGGCTGTGTCAACGTAAACGGCGTTACCGCTCGATAATGCAAATAACGATTCAGCCAACTGGATTTGCGAAAATTTAACGAAAACATAAACTTAAGTTGTTTGAAAAATAATTCCTGATATTAAACACAATTCAGTTTCCTGTCAGAGATGGAATATCGATTGCTTTTCTCTTAAATCAGCTAAAGCAGCTTGGACAGCCAAGAATCTATTTTACTTTGTTTCCTGTGAGCTACCAGTTTTTTCTAAGAGCTTAAACGGATGTTCGGAAGTCAAGGGGTTTAGTGTGACATTCTGTACCTGTGTGTGGTATTTTTAAGATACCGTATTTTGACATAACTTTAACTTTGCTCTAGATGAAAAACCACGGATCAGAATATCAGCTTCATCCGACATTTACTGACACACGCCGATCTACATAAGAAGGACTAATGAGGAAATTGCCCCTAAAACGGCGTTATTACAGAAATATTTTTTTGCTGTCTGGATTTTTATTCAGCGTGCATTTTGTCTGGGCAACAGCGCTTGATTTTCAAAAATTGGCGCTTGATTTTCAGCAATCCGCCATTTCAGATTTCGTTGGTTTCACCACAAAAGGTGAGCGTTATCCTCTTATTCACACAATCTCTGAATTACGTTTTCGTGTTTTCTCGGAAAAACTAGGGGTCAACCGCAAGGCTGAAACGAAGGCTTGTTCACTGCACAGGACTTATGGAGTCACTGTACCAGACGCGCAAAAAAAGTTTTGTGAAGACTATGACACATTGGTGGAACTCGCCAAAACGAGCATTGCGCAAACTTCTTTCTTTGAAAAAATATATTTAGCAGCAGAACCGGCATTGTTAAATGAAATAGAAAGGCAAAGGGCACGAGATGCGGTACGTGTCTGGATAAGACAAAAATTGAATTGTCTGAATGAAGAATACAGATGCGGGCGTGATGAAAGAAAAATGATTAAACGGGTAACAAATTTTGAAACTAAAATCTTAAAAACTTATCTACGCATCCTGACAAATCTGGACAAGAAATTGTTTCCGGAAGAACAAACTGCGACATTTATCCAAACTAAGGATTTGGAAACACTTTGCGGATTTGTTGACAGCGTTACTCAGAACACACCGAAGCCAGGGATGCTGCTGATTGATCCCGGAAAATTCAAAATGGGAAGTTTAAAGGGACTGCCGGCTGAGCATCCTGTCCGTGAAGTTCAACTGGATGGATTTTGGATAGACAAATGTGAAGTTACCAATTATCAATATTTACGTGTTGCGGCTCAACATCCTTTTTTACGTAAAAGTACTTTTCCGCGCAAATTTCATGATGGAAATTATCTGAGAAACTGGTCGGATGATCTTGTGCCGGAAATCGGCAGTGAGTTAAAACCGGTAGTTCAAGTCTCATGGTATGCGGCTCGGCATTACTGCAACTATGTTGGCAAACGTTTAGCCTCAGAAGCAGAGTGGGAAATGGCTGCACGCGCGGGAATTGAAAGTGAATATTCGGTAGAAGGCGGTGTAGAATTTTTGCGGGATTATGGCTGGTACCGTGAAAACTCCGGCGGCATAATTCACGCAACCGGACAAAAAATAAGTAATCCGAATGGGCTTTTTGACATTCACGGGAATGTCTGGGAGTGGGTCTATGACTGGTTTGGAATCTATCCCAACCCCAACAGCATAAATCCGCAGGGTCCGGAAATCGGCAAGTATCGTATCCTTCGCGGTGGATCATGGAGCGATCCCGCGGAATATTTACGCTCGGCCATGCGGCGTGATGCTCTACCGACAAGCACCTACAATAACGTTGGTTTCAGGTGTGCCGCCAAAAAATGAGCAGATTATTTAGTTTCCATTTTTTTGATCTCACGCAAAATTTTTATTTGCTGATGCAGTTTAAGTTTTTCAATAAAACCTATTTCCTGATATTCAGGTTTTTCGAGATGATAGCCAAAAAGCCCATTTCCGATCCAAATTTTCACACCACTTTTGTGCAGAGCATGAAAATCGTCAAGCCTCCAGTCATCCGGATTACGAGCCATGTTGTGTAAAATAACATTTAGATTGTCTACTTTCATGTCTGTTTCGGTTTTAAAAAAGAGTATTCCGGCAATTTTATTCCAGCGTTATTGTAAGGTAAACAATATATTCAGGAGTTACAACAATTTTGCAAAATTTGCGTTATTGGGTTTGCTAGGACTTACTGGATGCAGCGGACAGGAAATTTATGTTTATGAAAAACTTCCGGAAGTCAGCGAGTGCCGTCGTTACAAAGATTACTGGACTGTCAGTGCCTGTAACCGCAAACACCAGATAATTTTGAGTAAAAAACTAAATGATGCGTTCCAGAACACCATCTATCGTCTCAATCGAAAATTTTATCAAGGTAAGAGAAGATGTTATGAATATGAAAAAGAGACGGCTTATCGAATTGCGCCGGCCGGATGTTACATCAACCATCTGCCTATACGGGGAAATCTGCCCACCATTGGTAAAACAAAAGATTGAAAAGTTGAACAGACTCTGCTCAGGGAACGGTTTTTAGAGTTGCAGTTGTGCTTTGAGTAAGGAAGGATTCACACTTTTCAGGCAGTTTGACTGTACTTTGCCTGAGGTACTGAAAGATCAACTCACGCAGATGAAGAGCTTCCTTTTTCAATAATTGTGAAGGATGCAGCAAAGCCTTGGCGGCTAAACCACCACCGCCGTTCCAGTGAAAGTTAGTCAGCCAGACTCGATACTTTCTTTCCGGCCGCAAAGCTTGTCCCTGAGGATTTTTCAAATAAAGCCGATTGTCTTTGCTCGAATTATCCAGTTCCGCGACAAAACCACCCGGCGCTAGAATTGTACTGCTGCGTGCGTACCAGCCCAGCTTTTTCCTGCGATATGATTCGAGCATTATTTCGATTTGCCTACCATACATCAGCACCAGCACCGGTCGGTTGTCATAAGGTAGCCAGCGGAAAAAATGTTCCCTGCGCAGTGCTTGTCCCAAATCAGAGAAGGGTAGCTTGTCCCGGGACCACCACCACGGTAAAAGTGAAAGGGTTTCAGCTTCCATGCTTTCTACAGCAGAAAATGACAAAGCGATTCCACAATCCTGAAATTCAGTTTTTTGCGGAAAACGTTTCAAAATTACTGAGGTCGGTTCTGTTAAATATTTTTCTACTTTAAGCAGGCGCGCATCTAGTTTCCGCAGCAGTTGAGCCTCTGGAACTTTTTCTGCTTTGATAAAATCATAAACCGTTTTCGTAATCTCCCAGTTTCCCGACTTTTCTTCAAAATTTACGAGGATTGTAGTCAGTCCTTCCGCTGCGCTTCCGGGGGAAACCAGCGGAGTCTGGTGTCCTTTGAGTTTTTCAGTACGACGTTTAGGGCTGGTCCTGTGAGCGTGTCCGGAAATAATCAGGTCGAATTCCGGAAAGAAATCGGCTATCATACCGGCGGCATTTGGATGAGGTAATTCCCTGGTTGAGGCAACATCACGATCGTACAGCGTATTGTCTCCACTATGAAACAAGCCGATCAAATAATCTACTTTCTCCTGCTCACGTAGAACTCTAACCCATTTTTTTGCCGTTCCGAGCATTTCTTTAAAGTTAAGTCCTTTCCTCTGTTCCGGATCTATCCAGAGCGGAACACCGGGCGTGATCAGTCCTAGGATCCCGACACGCACTCCATGACGTTCAATTATTTTGTAAGGCGGGAAAAGCGGCTGTTTTACGTTACGAAAGCTGACATTCGCGGCCAGCCAGCTGAATTGAGCTTGTGCGATGTTCTGTTTTAAAATATTCGTCGGCGGTTCAAAATCGTGGTTTCCTAAAGCAAGTGCATCATATTTCAACCAGTTCATCATTTCAATCACAGGCAGAGGTCTCGTCGTTTCAGGTGCAACGTGGCTGAAATAAAAACTGGAGGGATCACCCTGAATTGTATCTCCTGCATCCAGCAAAATAAGTTCCGGATATTTTTCACGTAATTTTTTCAGAGGCATTACCAAATGGAGCAAACCTCTAGAACGTTTTCGTAGCAGCAAACGTGTTGAAGTCAGCGAACCGTGTAGATCAGAAGTCGCAGCAATCAGCAGGGACGTTTTTGTGCCGCTGGGGATTTTTGTTTTTGGACGTTCTCGGATTTTGAAATTTGCGGATTTTCCGGAAGGACGCCATTTTTCCCAGCCGGATTCCTCCTCTGCTTCTGAATTAGGGGCAAACATCAATAACGCAGGCAGGATCAGCATTAAAAGCAAGTACGGTTGGAATTGCCTTAGCTTTGACATATTTTCCTTAATCGCCTATTTTATAATTTTGGTTTTGAGGCAGTCAAAAGAAGAGCTTCTCTTAACAGCAAAAATCATTGCACTCTGTGTCCTTTGATTAGTCAAGCTGAGGATGTTTTAGGAACACATGTCTACCCTAAATTTACTTAGAGAATTTTAATCGACACTTTGGATTTCAAGCAAATGAAATAATACATGGATTATGCTACATAAGCGGCAGAGGTAGTGTCATAGGTCATGCCCTGGGATTTGGATGAAAACTCAGTGAAGGTGCGGCGGCGCTTGTGCTTGATATTCGGGAGCCTTATGAGTTTGACTGCATGCACATTGACGGTTCACATAATGTACCGTGCTCAGGGCACCAGGAGAGGGCACGGTTTAGAGTTTCCCTTAATTCAAAGCTTTTTGTTTAATTCTGCGATTGTACAACTGAGTTGCCACAATGCCGATTATGTGCAGTTTATAGTATTGTTAAATGAGGAAGCAATATACAGGTGGAATTTCTCTTATGGGCAGAGCTAATATACTTTACGAGCTGAATAATATCGTTGGAGGATGCCGGTCAAAGCACAAGCTACATTTGAGGTATGTGGGAGGCGGAATATCAGTAACCCTTTGCCAATGCTGGCTCCCCAAGCCGGACTCGAACCAGCGACCCATTGATTAACAGTCAATTGCTCTACCAACTGAGCTATTGGGGAACTAATCAGCAAAGATTGATGTTTTAAAATTAAACGTATTCGTAAAGAATTTCAAGATATTTTTTATTTTTTGCAAAATTTATCAGCTTGGAATACGGAAGAACTTGCAACATGGGTCATATAACTATATTATTAGGGGCTGACGTAATTTAGGAGTCTTTTTTCGGCATGAAGCTTGAACGTGTAAATATAATTTTGCGTCAAATCTCCCTACTATATATCACATCCTGGGGCAAAATAATCTCTGCTGCCACTAAATCCGCAAATTACTAAAAAGAGGACAGCTCTGAAAAAAGCATGACCACAAAATCCACCCGACATACTGAATCAGAAAGCATGTTGAACGCCCGTATGTGCAACCGTCCAATCGCGATTGTAGGCATGTCAGCATTGTTTCCTGATGCCCCGAACTTACATCAATACTGGGATAACATAGTCAACAAGATTGACAGCATCGTCGATGTCCCGGAATCACGCTGGAACATTGAAGACTACTACGATTTGGATGCTGAAACTGCCGACAAAACATATTGCAAACGCGGCGGCTTTCTTCCGGATATTGATTTTAATCCGTTGGAGTTTGGAATTCCACCCAACATTCTTGAGGTGACGGACGTTACTCAATTGCTGGGCTTGATGGTCGCCAAATCCGCAATGGAAGATGCCGGTTACGGCGAAACAAACGAAAAAGTCCTAGACGCAACCGGAGTTATTCTTGGAGTTACCGCGGGGATGAAGCTTCTGGGATCAATGGTTTCCCGGCTGCAGTATCCTGTCTGGGAAAAAGTTTTGCGGCGTAGTGGACTATCCGGAAGTGATACAGAGAAAATTATTGAAAAGATGAAAAAAGCCTATGTACGCTGGGAAGAAAATTCCTTTCCGGGTCTGCTGGGCAACGTCATTGCCGGACGAATTGCCAACCGTTTGAATCTCGGGGGCACAAACTGTACTGTTGATGCGGCCTGCGCCAGTTCCTTAAGCGCAATGAAAATGGCGATCAGCGATTTGCTGGAGTATCGTTCAGACATGATGATCACCGGTGGAGTGGATGCTGACAATTCCCCCTTGATGTACATGTGTTTCAGTAAAACACCGGCTTTCACAAAGGGGGATAACCCGCGTCCTTTCGACGAAAATTCCGGCGGAATCATGATTGGTGAAGGCATGGGGATGGTTGTCCTCAAACGTCTGGAAGACGCTGAACGTGACGGTGACAGTATTTATGCGGTTATCAAAGGTATAGGAACTTCAAGTGACGGAAAATTCAAAAGTATTTATGCGCCGCGTTCCGGCGGACAAGCCAATGCATTGCGCAAGGCTTATGCCGACGCAGATATTGACCGATTGAGTATTGGTTTGCTCGAAGCGCACGGAACAGGCACCGCCGCTGGAGATGTTGCGGAATTTGATGGTTTAAAAGAAGTTTTTACAGAAGATACTCCGGCAAAATCGGGCTATCCGGATTTTCAGCACATTGCTCTCGGCAGTATAAAATCCCAAATTGGACACACAAAAGCAGCAGCCGGAATTGCAGGTTTGATCAAAACCACACTCGCACTGCACCACAAGATTCTTCCTCCTACAATCAACATCGAACGTCCGAGTGAAAAACTTGGTATCGAAAAAACGCCTTTTTACCTCAATACAGAAGCGCGTCCATGGATCACTGATGGAGAACAGAGACGTGCCGGTGTGAGCGCTTTTGGTTTTGGCGGCACAAATTTTCATTTCGTTTTAGAAGAATTTCAGGCAACTCATTCCGGTGCATTCCGCATGCATAAAACTCCTGCAACAGTATTTTTGTCAGCAGCTACACCGAAAGAGCTGGACAAAGTCTGCAGCGGACTGCTCGCGGAACTGGAAACAGTAGGTGCCGACGAGCGGCATCGTAAACTACTTGAAAGTTCACGTGAAAATTCGATTCCGAAAAAACACGCGCGTTTGGGATTTGTTACGGATTCGCTAGCAAACACGGTGGAAATGCTCGGACAGGCGGTTTCGACCTTGGAAAGTAAAAACGACAAAACGGAATGGAACGTCAAAGGTATCTCCTACCGTCAGCAGGCGCTGGAAACCAAAGGCAAAGTGGTCGCCCTCTTTTCCGGACAGGGTTCACAATACATGAACATGGGCAAAGAGCTGTTTCTCAACTTTCCTTCCATGACAGGGCCTTATAGCACACTGGACAAACTTTTTACAGAAAAGTCCACATCTAGTTCAAAGCCTTTATCGGATTTAGTATTTCCAATTGCGGTATTTAATGATGAAGAGCAAGAAGCTCAGCTGGGCCAACTTCAACGCACTGAAATTGCACAACCCGCAATTGGCGGGATCAGCGCCGGATTATTCCGGATTATGCGTGATGCAGGATTACAAACGGACTTTTCCGCTGGCCACAGTTTTGGCGAATTGACCGCTCTTTGGGCTGCAGGAGTGATTGCGGAAGAGGATTATTACAAGTTGGCCTACGCCAGAGGACAGGCCATGGCCGCTCCGGATGATCCGAATTTTGATGCCGGAAGCATGTTGGCCGTGATGGGGAAAGTGGAAAAACTCGAAGCGGATGTTGCGGAGTTTCCGGACGTTGTGATGGCAAACCTCAATTCAAAAAAACAGGTTGTACTTGCAGGTCCGACTGACTCGATTTTAAAAGCACATGATGCCCTCAAAGAAAAAAAATACACGGTTGTCAAACTTCCTGTGTCTGCGGCGTTTCACACTCCATTAGTAGGACACGCGCAAAAACCATTTGCAAAAGCAATCCGCGAAGTTAAATTTCACAAACCGCAAATTCCGGTTTATTCAAACGCTACCTCAAAAGCATATCCTTCTGCTGCAAAAACAATTCAAAAACAACTTGAATCACACATTCTCAATTCCGTACGTTTCAGTGAAGAAATTGAAAATATTTACCAGGACGGCGGACGTATCTTTATCGAATTCGGCCCAAAAAATGTCTTAACTAAACTTGTTGATAATATCCTTGCCGATAAAGAATACACCGCGGTAGCGCTTAATGAAAATCCAAAAAAAGACAGTGACCTGCTGCTCAGAGAAGCATTAGTTAAACTCTGTGTGGTTGGTATGCCTTTACAAAAATTTGACCCTTATGCCATGCCTGCACCTCTGCCGCCAGCTAAAAAGTCAGCAATGAGTGTGAGCTTAAACGGTGCAAATTATGTAAGTGATGCAACGAAAAATGATTTTGAAAAAGCATTGAATGACGGATTTCAGGTGAGTAACGGAACACCTTCGGTCTCAGGTCCCGGCTCGATTCCTACTACCGGAAAAACTTTGCCACCGCCTGTTATTTCAGCCGCACCGACCGTTACAAATAGTTTGCAGACAGAAAAACCTGTGCCACAAATTGAAACAGAAACTGATAAACAAAGACCAGCAAATATTTCTACCATGAGCAAGCAACAACCTCCTTCTCAGCAAACTTTCGCACCTGCCCAAATGCAAACTTTGGAGCGCAGTTTGTCAGGTTTCTATCAACACCAAAACGAAACCTTACAGGTTCACCGACAATACCTGGATCAGCAGTCTGAATATTCACGTACTGTTTATCAGTTGATGCAGCAGCAAATCGAACTTGCTTCTCAAGGCACGCAAATCCCTGCCGCGGTTGACCAGCAGATGCAAATGTTTCACGCGCATCAGGGCGAAACCCTGCGTGTTCACGAACAATATCTGCATCAGCAGTCTGAACAGACACAGTCCGCGTTAAGCATCACCCATCAGCAGTTGGGTAATTCCGGCTCAGCTCCGGAAACTGTTCAAACATCTGCACCAGTCGTACAAATCTCAGCTCCCGCCACGGCGCCGACCCCTGCAGTTGTAAAACCGGTTCCTGCACCAACTCCTGTGCAGACAGTTCAGGTTCCAGTTGTTCCAGCGTCTACTGTTTCAACACCGGATCCTGTAGTGCAGGCTCCTACTGTTTCTCAAGGAACTGCGTCAACAGTTTCAGCAGAAAGAATTACACAAGTAACTCTGGCGGTTGTCAGTGAAAAAACGGGTTATCCGCAGGAAATGCTTGAACTCAGCATGGACATGGAATCTGATCTCGGTATCGATTCTATTAAACGAGTAGAAATATTGGGTTCGGTTCAGGATCAAGTTCCGCAACTGCCGGAAGTTCCGGGTGATGAACTTGCGGAAATGCGCACACTTGGTGAAATTGTTGAACACCTGCAGAGCAAATTAGGGACCCCTTCTTCCAGCGCTCCGCAAACAGCGCCAGCGCAAAGTGAAGTTCAGGACACACCTGTTTCAACTTCAGTTTCCGGAAATTCTGCAGCAGACGTAACTTCTGTAATGCTGGCCATTGTCAGTGAAAAAACGGGTTATCCGCAGGAAATGCTTGAACTCAGCATGGACATGGAATCTGATCTCGGTATCGATTCTATTAAACGTGTAGAAATATTGGGTTCGGTTCAGGATCAAATTCCGCAATTGCCGGAAGTACCAGGTGATGAACTCGCGGAAATGCGCACCCTCGGTCAAATCGTTGAACATTTAAAAAGTAAAATGGGTGATGACGTCAGCACAGTAGAAAGTCCGGTAGCTGAAGTTGTTGCGACACCGAAAAGTTCAGGTACAAATGGCGTTGATCCAGCTCCTGTTTTTATGTCAATTATAAGTGAAAAAACAGGTTATCCTTCAGAAATGCTTGAACTCAGCATGGACATGGAAGCAGATCTCGGCATAGATTCGATCAAACGTGTTGAAATAATGTGGGCACTACAGGAACAGTATCAGAATTTGCCACAAATTGGTGCTAACGATATTGCGGAACTCAGGACAGTCGGGCAAATAATCGAACATGTAAAAACGATCTTACCTGCTGTTGGTGAAGTTGCCATTCCAAAGCTTGATTTGGTAGAAAATTCCGCCTCGACTCCAACTTCTGCCGATTCTTCCGGTAACGGAAACGGCAGCGCGGCTGCCGATCTGGGTTCAGCTCCAGGAGAAATTGCGCCTGCGCTTTTGAGCATCATCGGTGAAAAAACAGGCTATCCCGTAGAGATGCTTGAACTTAGCATGGACATGGAAGCTGATCTGGGTATTGACTCGATTAAACGTGTAGAAATCATGTGGTCCCTTCAGGAACAACTGCCCCACTTACCTCAGGTTAGCGGTAGTGAAATTGGTGAATTACGCACCCTCAAGGAAATTGTCGATCATTTAGGTTCGCTTGCTCCAGCAGAAACCAGCGGTGTTGCTATTATTCCAGCTCCGGTTTCAGATTCTACTGAGCCTGTAAAAAAAAACTCCTGAACTCAAAGCCTGAATTCGAGGTAGCAGAACATCCGGTCACGCTCGGCCTAGCAGAGGCCGTCCCGCTCGCATCTCCGGGATTTCTGTGCAAGGAACTGCCGGAAAATCCACTCTGTCTGCTTACAGATGACGGTTCTGTTCTCGCGCCGGCAATGGCCAAGGCCTTACACGGACAAGGCTGGACTCCCGTTATTTTACGTTACGCCGGCATTTCCGCATTTGAAAACAGCAAACGTAAAGCGTTCAGCAAAGAAACAGTCGTCATCGAGTTGACTTCTTCTGCAGAAACTGAATTACAATCCTCACTCAAATCTTTCTCCGAAAAACACGGCAGTTTCGGAGGTTTCATTCACCTTCATCCTACAGAAAAATCTTCGACTGAGACAAAGTTGGAAGACGGTGCGAACTCGTTTCTCAAGCAAGCTTTACTTTCTGCAAAAAACATTTATCCTGCTTTACGCCAATCCGCACAATCCGGAAACAGACGCAGTCTTTTCCTGGCAGTGGCGCGTCTTGATGGAAAACTCGGAATGGGTTCCGGAGCATTCAACGCGCCGAGTAGCGGGCTCTCCGGCTTGATTAAAACCGCCGGAGTGGAATGGCCGGATGTCTTTTGTCGTTTCCTGGATTTGCAGCCTGAGTTAAAAGCTGAAACCGCGGCAAACTGTATTTTACAGGAACTCCACGATCCAGATTTGCGAATCAGCGAAGTCGGCTATTCCGCCAACGGAAAGGCTGGAACAGCCCGGATGACAGTTAAACCAAAAATTGTAAGAGATTTAACAACCGCAATAACCGGAAAGTCATTAAGTGAAAAATCTGTTTTTCTGGTAAGCGGCGGTGCGAGAGGCGTAACCGCGGAATGTGTGGTGAAACTTGCAGAAACACAACCCTGTAATTTTATTTTGCTGGGTCGCTCCCCGCTGGAAGATGAACCGGAATGGGCTAAATCGGTCGGCGATGATAAGATAAAATTAAAACAGGCCGCAATGCAGGTGTTCGTTGAAAAAGGTGAAAAACCTACTCCTCAAAAAGTAAATCAACTGGTTGGAAAAGTTGAAGCAGGACGTGCCATCCGAAAAAATATGGAACGTATCCAAAACGCGGGAGGACAAGCTGAATACGTCAGCGCGGACGTGACTGACGCAAAAAAAATGAAAGCTGCAATTGCTCCCGCAGTCAAAATATACGGTGCTGTGACAGGTGTGATTCATGGGGCGGGAGTCCTTGCGGACAAGCTCATTGAGAAAAAAACGGCGGAAGATTATGATGCAGTCTGTTCCACTAAAATAGACGGAATTAACGCACTCTTGAAAAGTGTTAACCCTAATAATTTAACGCATCTGTTGTTGTTTTCATCAGCCGCGGGGTTTTACGGAAATGCGGGACAGTCTGATTACGCCATGGGGAATGAAGCCCTGAACCGCATTGCGCTTTTGTTCAAGCAAAATCATCCTGAATGCCACGTTACTTCATTCAACTGGGGACCGTGGGAAGGCGGAATGGTCAGTCCGGAATTGAAAAATTTGTTTGAGGAACGTAACGTTGAGGTAATTTCAGTTGAAGCCGGAACCCGTGTCTTTGTAGAAGAAGTTACCTCCGCGGGACAAGAGAATCCGCTTGTGCTGATTGGAAATTCAATGGTTGTTCCAAATGAAGCGGATACAGAATTACGCAAGTGGGAAATTACGCGGGAAATTAATTTGCCGGCGAATCCAGTTTTTAAGGATCATGCAATCAGCGATAATCCGGTTTTGCCTGCAGTCCACGCCATGTCCTGGATGGCAGATGCATGTGAACAGGGGCTTCCCGGTTTTAAGCTTTCACGCTGCAGTAATTTTAAGGTGCTCAACGGTGTTATATTTGATAAAAGTATTGCTGAAAAATATACTCTTGATCTGCAGGAAATTGAGCGCGAACATGGAAAATACGCGGAGATTGAGGTTAAGATTTCAAGTGAATCCGGAGCCGCAAGTTCCGGAAATAATCGCACCCGCTTTCATTACAGCACACAGGTGCGTTTAGAACAACAGCTTCCAAAAGCTCCTCTGCATGACCGTATTGATTTAAGCAACACACACAATTTGCCCGGAGCAGCATTTTATCAGGACGGTACTTTATTTCACGGACCGAAATTTCAGGGCATCGATCAAGTGCTCAATATCAATGAACAGGGTTTAACGCTTGAATGCAG
>Ga0208407_1000221_pt1 | contig 27239 bp, 23 predicted proteins | sample ETNtaG_9_FD_185775 | JGI IMG/M metagenome (GOLD analysis project Ga0208407, IMG submission 185775) | Marine microbial and viral communities from oxygen minimum zone, Eastern Pacific Ocean - ETNP201406SV69 (SPAdes) (version 2) | ecosystem: Environmental > Aquatic > Marine > Oceanic ...
ACAGTGGTACCGTGTTTCATCCTCTACCTCCGGCGAGGGGGTTCGTCCACACGGTGTTGCAAGTTGGGCAATACTCCGCAGGTTGATTCGCTCAAGAACCCCACGGTTTCACTGAATCATCTATTTCTGATAGACCTGGATGAAATCCTGACTTCCCCAGGATGAGCCTTTCGGAGATATTGAAATCCCCCTCCATCATCATTTTCATTGTAAATTCGGGCCATTTCTCTTCTGGTTGTGCCAACCATCCAGAAAAAACGTGAGTTCTTCCAACTAAAGGTGTGCTTCCAGTTCTTACAGATTCTAGTGCATTAAGTAAGTCCCATAGATGATTGAATGTGGCAGATTCGTTAATCTCTCCAAATCTTCGTAAGAATGTTTTCAGGCGAGGCAATAGTCTCGGATTGCATCCCTTGTGCATTGTTGAAGAAAGTCCAGGGGCCTCGGAAATCTCACTCACAGGTCTGAGGACGGTTGAGCACCACGGAATCTCAATCTGTAGATGCTTCTCTGCGTCAGCGCTATCCAAAATCATCAATAAGAATTCTGAAGAGAAAGGTGCCCACCATGAATTTGGAAGATCACGGATGAATAGAAAAATGTCATCTAAATTTATTTCTCTTTTTCCTAAAGAGAGTTCGAAGAGTCTTGACCATGTGTTTAAGTGGTGACCTTCGGAGAGTTCTGAGCCAATATCACTTATCCTATGCATTGTTTTGTTGAGTTCTTCATCGGACTTCTTTTCTACCCCATACAACCACTTGAGGCCAATCAAAGCCTCAAGTGACTCCCTAGGAGGATGAGCGAGCCAAGCCTCTACAGCCCAGCCAATAATATCCGAGTAAGTCTCTTCAGGGAGCCATGCTGAGTTTTGAATGAAGTGCGAAGCGAGCCAGGCTGCCCCACTGTTTGCATGGTTTGGATCAATCGCAGGCCATGATCTCAGAAGATTGTCCGGATCGGCTCGAAGTATCGAGGTGATGGTTTCGGAGAAAACCCGTTTTACAGAATCAGGAGCTTGGTCTGCAAGTTCAGAGATTCTCTCAATTGGGAGATAATCCAAATCTAAGAGTGCCATCCACTCTGATTCCAATCTTGATGAGACGCGCTGCCACCTTTGCCATCTGGTTTCCCGGGGAGAGGCGATCCATGCAGCAAGAGGGTAGCTGGCCTCCATTTGGTTCGCCCATTCTTCATTACCAGTGGGAAATTGAGATAACGCCGATTCCACAATAGACTCTGAAGAAGGTGAGATTTCATGTTGGAAATCTGCATTTTGTGTTGATAGCCCTAGTATTTCCCACGGAGAGATCGTTTTCCTACCGGTCTCTTTGGAGTAATCCATTGTTGTTTTACCCTGTTCGATCATTCTGACTGGAATGGTTTCTCCGGCAATAGTCTGATAGCTCAACCAAGGAAGAGTCCGGATTCGGTCCACCTTTAGGGTATCAAATGATGAAAAGTGATCTGTCAATTTATCCATAATGACCAACCTTAGATTGGAATCTGTGGCAATTCTAGATAGAAGTGGATCTGGCAATTGATGCTTTATCTCAATTACCAGAGGTTTGTCATTTCTGTCTAAAGACCATCTGATTAACGACTCTGTGGAGGATTTTCCTAGACCTCTCAGATCGATTGATCCAATGTTAATCGTTTCGTTGGAGAAATTTCTACCACCCCATTCCTTTCTGAATTTCCTTAGTGTGGATTCCTCAACCTTGGTTCTTCGAGAAGTGGAGATTCTATCTCTGAGTGAATTCAATCTTCTCTTTCTCTCCGATTCTGTCAGTCTTGGGTGGGCAATCTCAATCCAATAGTCTAGAGCTCCGATCGGATACTCACCGCTTTCCATTTCCAAACCGCTCAAATCGGCAAGAACTAGGGAATTTATTCTAGCAGATCTTAGAAGTACTGATCGGGGAAGCCTCTCCTTGATTGAGGCTGCAACTGGCTGAGAAGGTCTGATATCTGGAGATTTACTGTGTGGAGAACCTAGAATCCACCCTCCTCTGTGGTAAGTGAACTCATCCAGAGGTGCTCGATGAATTTGTTTGGGTTCGACGAACCATTTTCCGGGAGAAATTACTGGACTGGTATTTTCATCTAGTAACTTTGCTCTAACAATTCCAAAAATTGGAGGATTGTTAGAATATGCGTCGATACTTTCCGGGCCAACTAGTTCTGGAGGAGATTCTAAGACTACCAAATTTCTACGATCGAACCATCTTGGTGAGCGTTCAGAGAGAATGGCCCAACTCCACGAGACCCCCTGATTTCTGGTGGACTGTTCATCTTTTGGAAACGCCTTCTGGATGCGGTTTGGAATCTGCACCATGGTTTCCCTTGGAGTGCTCAAGAAGCAAAGAGTCAGATTTTCTTCATCTCTGGATAGCACGCAGAAGCTGTCCCTATCTACTGGTATATCTTGCAAATCTAGTATCTTCGACCACTCATCTTCCTCCAGAATACTCCAACCTTTCTCGGTTAGCCTAATCCTGGCTCCTCTGGAACCAGCGGGGAGATCGCTTGTTGCAAGGCCATCGTCCCTCATCCTCTTTACTTCTGCAGAAACGTGAGGCATCCTAAGGTTGGAGTCTAGAGACAACTCGGATACGGTCGCTTCTCCCTGAGCAAGCTTCGATAGTATTCTTCTTCGATGCTTACTTCTAATTTTTCTTGGTAGTTTTTTCCGGTCCACGGAGGAAGTATCTGACACCAAAAAACACCTACAGAATGAGACTACCAATAAGACAGTAATAAATTATTTGTTTTTGTTACATTTAGTTATAGTCTTCCAGTGGAAATATCCGCTCATTCGGATAAACGCAAATAAAAAGTAAAAAAATAAGCAATAAATGTGTCATTATTTGTAACCAAGGAGTGGAAATACATACAGAAGCATTATATTACCATCCGCCATCCTGTAAAAAGTGGACTATGTGGGGGTCCAGAAAAGAGTAGAGTGAAAATATGCGTACCACAAGACTAAGACAAAAGATCAAGAAATTCCTGGACGAAAGAGGAGAAGCAAACACGACTGAGATTCTCGAGCATGTGAACTCGACGATGAGGCACGGAACAACTCCGCAGCAGCTTGGAAATGTACTTTCCAAAGACAAGGATATCCTCAAGGTGGCGACCACAAAGAGGGGCGGGGCACTTTCTGGAAGATACGAAATATGTGTCTGGCAGGTTCGTCCCGGAGCATTAGAAGAAAAGTCCTGATCCCCTACGACTCAGACTTCCAGTTCTTCGCTCCAGTCGCCGCTTCTGGCAAGGCTATTCATCTTGGCTCGATGAGAGAAAGCAGAACGACTTGCGGAATCTGAGTCTTCAACGTCTTCGGACCACTTCTTCAGGGCATCTGCCTGTAGTGCTCTGCCGTATGAGTAGGACAATTGCCAGGGATGTTCGATTTCCATTTTGTTCATTAGATTGAGGTGTGCGGTAGCATCTTCGTCCGACTGTCCCCCGGAAAGGAATACTATTCCTGGCAAGTCATGGGGGACATGCTTGTTTAGACATTCGACTGTCAGCCTGGCAACTTCCTCTCTGGAAATTTGTTCGTCACAATCCTTTCCGGCGATGATCATATTTGGTTTCAATAGTGCTCCCGGGATGTGGACTCCCTGATTCTTACATTCTTCAAAGGTAGCATCAAGTATCGATGCCGTGACACTGTAGCACTGACTAGCGTTGTGATTGCCATCCATCAAAACCTCTGGCTCGATTATTGGAACTAGTCCCTGCTCCTGGCAAATTGCGGAATACCTAGCTAAAGCGTGGGCATTTGTGGATAGGCATGCGGAACTAGGAATCCCCCCTCCGATCTTGATTACTGCCCGCCATTTTGCGAACCTTGCCCCCATGGCAAAATATTCAGCGCACCTTTCTCTGAGTCCATCAAGACCCTCGGTAATTTTCTCCCCTTCATGGTTGGCCAGTTCCTTAGCTCCGGTGTCAACTTTTATCCCAGGGAGAACTCCTCTTTCAGAGAGTTCGTCGGCTATTGGCGTACCATCATCCATAGTTTGACGGATTGTTTCATCGAAAAGAATTACGCCACTTATTGCGGATTCATATCCCTCTGTAGAAAACAGATTTGCGCGATAAGCTCTTCTTTTTTCCGAAGATGGTTTGACGCCAACCGCCTCGAGACGATTTGACATGGTCCCATTACTCTCATCTGCAGCCAATATCCCCCTGCCTGGAGAAACCAATTCTCTCGCATTTTTCTCCAATAATTGTCTATCCATTTGTTTTCCCCGTCTGTGTGGAAAACGTTCTGAGAAAAGAAACCATCGTCATACGGATTCCTTATCCGAGAGCGGAAAATGGGACTAAACAATTGTTGAAGAAATGTAGTGATTTTTTGAATGCACATCAATAATCTCAGATGTGACTCGGAAGTTTCCACCTCCGACATCTTCTACTCCCTTCGTCCGACCATCGCAAACGCCTGTCCCAATGAACACGGAATCGTCTGATGCACATAGATCATCTCGACCCCATATGCGCTCTATATCCCCATCTATCATATTCTCTGCCCTCTCCCTATGCCCATCATTCTTGAAAACTAAACGACCCTCGAATGAGGATCCAAGTCCCCTCAAAGCAGTTGCAGTGATTACTCCTTCTGGTGCAGCACCGACCCCCATCAGCATATCGATTTCTGAATTTGGGTCTGCAGCATTGAGTGCAGCGGCAATGTCACCGTCTCCGATTAAGATTGGATTGATTCCAAAGACCTTCAGGTCCCTGATAAGATCATTATGTCTAGGCCTATCCATTACAACGATTTGCAACTCTTCGGGCCTCTTTCCTAGGGCGCTCGAGGCACCTTCAATGTTGTAATCGACATCCGCCTCTAGGCTAGTGACGCCCGAAATTGCTTCGGGTCCGGCAATCTTGTCCATGTAGCAGTCAGGTGCATGAAGGAGTGACCCTCTTGGCCCAGCAGCTAGTACTGCCATTGCATTTGGCAAATCTGAAGCTACGTGATTGGTGCATTCTAGTGGGTCTACTGCGATATCAATCGAAGGAGAATTTGGGTCTCCTTGCTTGGATCCAAGGGGTTCCCCTATCCAAAGCATTGGGGCATCGTCCCTCTCGCCCTCGCCGATTGCGACCCTGCCATCGAATGGGACGGAGTCAAAGACTTCACGCATTGCTTCCACTGCCGCCCCATCAGCAGCCTTGCCGTCGCCGAATCCTTTCCATTTTGAGGCTGCGATTGCAGCTGCTTCAGTAGCCTTCAGAAAATCTGGTATCAAATCCGCGGTAGGCATGCCCGTCTGAAGGGGTTAAGGAAATCAAACCTGTGGGTGCAACTTCTTCTTTTGCAGAACTCTGATTCCTTCTATGGATACGTTTGGATACTGTCCATTTTCATCCTTCTCAATAGGTTTCAACATATCCCAGGCGCAAAGTAACCCTGCACTAACGCCGCAGAGAGCTTCCATTTCCACGCCCGTTGTCCAGTGAGTCCTGACTGTTACAGTACAACGTAATTCGTTCTCAAGAACATCCCATTCAACATTGCAAGCCTCGATTGGTATTGGATGACAATGAGGGAGTGTCCGAGGTGTCTCCTTAACTGCTTGAATTGCAGAAATAGTGGATGCCTCCCTTACGTCTCCCTTGGGAGATCCTCCATTAATAACTGAGTCAATAGCATCCTTTGAGAGGCTAATGGAGCCAGTAGCGATGGCTTCTCTTTCCAGAACCGGTTTTGAGCCCACATCAACTATTCCCACGGAGTCACCCCTGTAATTCTACTAGCCTCCCGTAGAGGTCCTCCTATTCAGAGGCTTGGAGATAGGTTGAATGCGGCATTCCGATTCAACCTAATCCGGACTTCCAAAATTCGCCATCCTCTCTAACCTCCTTCTTCCAAAGTGGGGCTTGCTTCTTTAATTCCGAAATTAACCAAGAGCATGCCGAGAAACCCTCCTCCCTGTGAGCCGAGCCGACGTGAATGCAAACTATGTCCTCGCCCGGTTCAACCGAGCCAATCCGATGGGCAATGACGACTGAGGTTACTCCGAATTCAGATATCGACTCGTGTGCAATTCTATTGAGCACGTCCGGTAGTTTGCCCTCCCATGCGTCAAATTCTAGACTCTTCACTGAGAAGCCGTCTTCAATATCCCTAGTAACTCCCACGAAGCTAACTATGCTCCCACACCCTCGGATGTCGATAAGACCCCTCAGTTTAGCGATGTCGAGTTTTCCTGTGGCTACCTCGATATGCACAGCCATAGCGCCCCATGGGATTTCTCGCTTGAAATCGACGGATGACCCAACTGTTCAAGCGAAAGTCATGATTCGCAATAATTGTGACCGATGAAGTGCACATCCTGGGGGCTGGACTGTCCGGATTGGCTGCAGCCACGATATTGGCCCGATCCGGCAAGGATGTTCACGTTCATGAAATCAGAAAAGATAGCGGGGCTAGATTTGATGGTGACTTCCAAGGAATAGAGAATTGGACTAGTAAGATCGACTTCTTTGACGAATTGGTCGAATGGGGTTTTGACATAAACGAGTTCAAATCTGATGCATTTGGGGTTATTGATCTAATCCATCCGGATGATGTAGTCACTCATCCGGAAACAGATGGAGTTGCTTTCAGGGTGGTGGAGAGAGGAACCTCCGACCATACTATAGATCAGGGTTTCAAGAGGATGGCTCTGGAAGCGGGCGTCAATATCCACTATGGAGTAAGGAAGCCTCCTGAGGATTGCGACATTGTTGCTGCCGGACCAAAGGAGTCCAGTGCTGTTGCCTATGGTGAAATCTTTGAGACAACTCATCGAAACTTGGTTGCATTCCAGCTAAATGATAAATTGGCCCCAGGAGCATATTCTTACTTGATCATCATTGATGGCATCGGTTTGATTTGCACATGCCTGTGGAGGAAGCAGAGGAATAGCGGGCGCTATCTTGACGAGACGATTGCTTGGTATGAGGAAAACTACGAACTGGATAGGAGACCACTCAAGAGAGTTGGTGGAAAGGGAGACTTTGGACTCCCTACCAAATACAAACACGAGGGGCGGTTCTACGTAGGGGAGGCAGGTGGTTTGCAAGACTTCATGTGGGGTTTTGGGATGAGGTACGCAATCACTAGCGGCGTCCTGTCGGCCAAAGCCATTCTAGGAGAGTTCGATTATGAGAAAGAAGTCAGGAAGCGCCTAGTTCCATTAGTTCGGGCCAGCGCAATAAATCGATTCTTGATGAATAGGGTAGGGGACAGGGGATTCAAAATTGTGGCCAATCAGTGGATGAGGGATCAGAAAAAGAAAGGGGATGGCTTGAGTTTCATGCGTTGGTTGTACAAACCGGGTTTGATTCGAAGATCGCTTTGGCCGTTAGTAAAAATTGGAATGCTGAGGAGGAAGGTCCTCCCGGATGGCAGGGTCATACATCGAATGCCATTCAGAAAACCCCTCAATAGGGATGATTGGGAACCCAGTGAAAGGGCCAGAAAAATCCGAGAAGAGTGGAAGTCGGTCAGAAAGGGCGGAGGTACACTATCGTTCCAGGAGTCGGATGCTTAGCCTAGTTAGGCCTCCGTTTGGTTGATATGGCGGAACTCGGTCGTGTGAGCATGACAACATGGCCCGAGCTAAAGCCCATGAAAAACCGCCTCGTAAACTACGGAGTAACAGAAAACGGAGTGGCCATAATAGAGTTGATTTCCGACTCTGACGGAGAGCCCTTGGAGGGGGACAGAACATCGGTTAACACCTACACAAGAGAAATGTGGCACGATATTGATGATGCCATTCTAAGCGCCAGGTTTGATGACGACGTCTCAGTAATTCTTCTTACTGGGCATGGTGAGAAGTTCTTTTCTGCTGGAGCTAGCATCAAGTATCTGAACAAACTCTCTCCGGGATACAAATACTTCTTCTGCCTTCATGCAAACGAGACTCTTTCAAGGCTGGAGCAAACACCGAAGATAGTCATCGCAGCTCTGAATGGGCATACTGTGGGGGGTGGATTGGAAATAGCCATGGCAGCTGACATTAGGATTGCGAGAAAGGGCAATTTCCAAGTTGGCCTCCCTGAGGTCTCGCTTGGCGTACTGGCAGGTACTGGTGGAACGGCTAGACTCTCACGGCTAGTCGGAAAGGCCAAGGCAATGGAGATAATGGTGACTGGGAGGAAGTTCTCATTTGAAGAGGCGAAGGACATGGATCTGGTTCATGACATCTATGATAGCATGACTCTGGAGGAATTCCGCCAAGATGTTCTTGACTACTCCGGGCGATTCACACTTCCATTCGCAGCGGCAAAGGCAATCGGGAACATCAAGCGCAGCGTCCAGAGTGGACTCGAGATCCCACTGGAGTATCACCTGGCTTTGGAGCGTGAATTGCAATCTGACCTATTCCAATCCGATGATGCAAAGACTGGAATCAAGGCCTACGTCGACAAACAGACTCCTCGATTCGAAGGCAAGTAGTCACTCATCCCCTTGAAATTGAAAGAAGCAATCGCTGAAATACCCGTTTGTATTGGGGTGCTCAATGGCAGATACCGAAGTAGTAGAAAGTTATCCGACAAACTTTGAGACATGGATCGAAGAATTCAATGATTGGCAGACAAGGATTGGTTTCGACCCATCTTGGCTGGGGGACTACAGGTTCGACATTAAGTTCGATTGGGACACTGCAGGCAATGAGATAGAATTCGGAGATTTCGAGGGCATGCCGAAGTGGGATAGGAGAATGCAGATACCGCAACAAAACATCATGGATGCGATAATCACCATGGTTAGCGTACAAGGAGATACTGAGTTCGCTAGCGTCGAGCAGCAGAACCATCTTCTGGAAACCGCACCAACCGAATATGACAAGAAATCCGCTCTCAGAATCATGTGCGAAGAACAGAGGCATGGTTGGCAGATGGCTTACCTTCTTTGCACATTCTTTGGAGAGCAAGGAGTCAGGGAAGCAGCCAAGCTCCTAGAGAGAAATGCACAGGAGGGAACTAGGATACTGGGCTCTTTCAATGAGCCTATTGACCACTGGCTAGACTTCTTCATGTTCACCCACTTCATTGACAGAGATGGCAAGTATCAGTTGAAGATGCTCAGCACATCTTCATTCAAACCCCTTGCAGCAAGCATGGGTCCGATGCTCAAGGAGGAGTCTTTCCACCTGGGGACAGGAGCCAATGGACTCAGGAGGATTGTGAAACAGGGAGTCATCCCCTGCGCCCTGGTACAGAAGTACGTGAACAAGTGGGTAAGCACAGGATTAGATTTGTTCGGAACAGATGACTCGACGAGTGCACAATGGGCCTATGTATACGGAATAAAAGGTCGTTATGACGAAAGGGAGTCGCCTGAGTCTGCAGACAGAGAACATCTCAACGAGGCTAGCAGAGATCTATACTTCCAAGAATTGAGAGAGGAGATGAGGAGAATAAGCAAAGCCAGAAAGGAAGGTGAGCCGGAACTATACATCCCCTCAGATAAATTCCGAAGAGGTATTGGGAAATACGCGGGGAAGAACTTCACAGTCGAGGGAGACCCTTTTGATGGCAGTGACCAGGAGTGGGAAGCATATCTGGCAACAGTACTCCCTACCGAGGAAGACGAGGAAAAGCTGGTTAACGAATACATGAAGCAGGAATGGATCCAGTACAGAGAATGGAAGGGCAACTAGTCCGGAGGATTTCTCATGCAGCACATAGCACTCTCAATGTTCGATAAGGATCTTTGCCAGCCATTCTTCGACAGGTTAACCGATCTGTTCCACGAGCATCATCATTCAGAGGATGAGGACCCCGATGGATACGAGAGCCTACTTTACAGGGTGCATCGCCCCTACAGGCCAGAAATGCTTGACATGATTGACCGGTGGATGGGTCTCGACGAGAGGTCATGGAGGGCTGAAACGCAAAGAGAGGTCCTGCTATCGCTGTATGCGATTCGCTACCCCGACACGCTGCTGATTGAGAGTCTTACCGCCAAGGCTAGATCCGACATTCGAAGACTCTCAGCATACCTACATTTCACCCACCATACATACTCCATTTGGGACGATGATACCAGAAGGGGACTTGCGAAACTGGGGATAGAGTTGCCAGAAATGAAAGAGGCGGATCCATTCGTATATGGAGCGTATGTCACTTCGATTGAGCTTCTGAAGGATGTTGCTCCATTCACTTGCTTCTTGGAGCATGACGTTCCTCGGCAGAGGCTTTTCCAGTCCGCTCTGGCAGCATATGGCCGTGAAGGTTAGCACTGCTTATTTCCCAGCAGACTATCCGGCACTCGTGACAATACGCAGAGTTGCCGTAATTGGCGCTGGTACGATGGGTGCAGGAATTGCCCAAGTTTGTGCACAGACTGGCTGGGAAACTCGTCTTTTCGATTCTTTTCCACGGTCCCTAGAAAGAGGGATGGAGAAGATTAACGAATTCTGGGAAGGAGGGATTTCCAGGGGTAAGACAACCCCTCAACAGAAGGAAGAGTGGGCATCCAACCTATTAGCTGTAAGCGAGATTTCAGATGCAGTGAGAGAATCTGATATTGTAATCGAGGCGGTTCCAGAGAAGATGGAACTCAAGAGGTTAATTTTCAGAGATCTAGAGAGAATGGCACCCACTAGTGCGATTCTAGCCACAAACACATCAGGACTGCCGATATCTGAAATCGCATCACACACCAATTGTCCTGAGAGGGTGATTGGAATGCATTTCTTCAATCCTGTACCATTGATGAAACTGCTGGAGATAGTCCATCACGAAGCCGTCGACGAACGTACATTATCTACTGCAAAGGAAGTGGGAGAAGCGATGGGCAAGACTACCATCCTAGTTAGGGACGTGCCCGGATTCGCGACAAGTAGACTCGGTGTTGTTCTGGGTAATGAGGCGATAAGGATGCTATCCGAGGGAGTAGCCTCGGCAAGTGACATTGACACTGCGATGCGCTTGGGATATCGGCATCCAATGGGACCTCTGGAATTGTCAGACCTAGTGGGCCTAGATGTCAGGAGAGATATCCTGAACAGTTTGGCGGAAGCATTCGATGATGATTCATACAAGCCCCATAGACTTCTAGAAGAAATGGTTGAGGCAGGGGATCTGGGGAAGAAGACCGGGCGAGGGGTTTACGACTGGACTTCAGGGGAAAAGAGAGAGAGGTAGGTAATTACCAATCTCCTTCGAAGGTGCATTCTGGATCGCAGTAATCCACTAATACTCCAGTGAGAAGATACCCATATGCCATCATCTTTGCTTCTGGAACCTCCAAGACCAGATTGTGCGCCAAAGAATGATGCCACATTGGCCCATTCGTGTTTCCAGTGGGGAGTGAGGGAAAGTTTCCATCAAAGTAAGCTGCAGAAGACCCATTTATGGGGCCATCTAGAACCTGGACGTCGAATGGATGGTATGCTGAACCATTGACTACGGGGACATTGCCAGTCCTAACGGCCCTATCCGCTGAAATTGTTGTCACTTGTGCATCCATCATTGATGTCAGATAGAACATATCGAATGGCTCCAAGATGTCACCAAATCCATTTTCTCTAAATGGGAGGTAAGTCTCTCCGTCGGTAGAGTCCCATATTGACTGGAGGAGAGCTATGGCAATTGCCCTATCCATCCTGGATGGAAGAGCCAAATCACTGGAAAGAAGTTGATAGAACTCACTGGGGTTTTCTTCGGAGCCGTAGTGAGTGGATCTTTCTACCTGGTGGGTGAATGATGTCCCCCCTACCCAAAGTACACCCCAATCCAACTCAGGAACCATGGCCAGAAGGGAAGGTCCCCTCAAGCCTCCAAGTGAAATGCCGATGTAATTCACGGTATCTTTGTCGATCATGTTGGTCCCATTATGCTTGAATTCGGCAATGTCTGAACATATGCCCGTGATCGTCCTGACCATGGAAATGTGGTTAATCACTGCCTGCATCTGTCTCTCTTGCTGATATTGGAACTCAGTGATATCGACAAGCGCGAAGGTCAAAGCATCATAGTCGCCATCTGAGCTCCATCCCTTGAAATCAGTAGCTATGACGACTGTCTTGTACTCATTTGCCAAGTCTCTTCCATTGATTGCATAGGAATCACCATCCCCAAATAGTCCATGCCCGAAAACGGTGAGTGGTCCGGATTCATTGTTCTCTGCAAGAGACTTTGGGATGAGCATAGTAAAGTCAATCTCCCTGTTTTGAACAAATTCAGGGTTTGCATCTGAATCCCTCATTAGCGGGGACCTGGCAAACTGAGTCTCCATGTAATGTGGAGTGGTTACAGTACCCCTGACTAGACGTAGTGTAGTGCCATCTTGAGCAAAGTCTTCCTGGACTTCGGTTATCGTGCACCCTATTCCAGATTCTCCGAGTCGGGACTCTGCATCATCCCTCATTATCAGAAGATCAGCAAGTATAGACTCTGTAGATGCTGTATGAAACCACCATCCAGCTTGTAATTCGCTCCTGTTGAAACCGGATTCTTCCAACTTACCGAATAATGTCTCGTAGTCAGTACGCTGCCCCTCAATACCGTCGGAGGTGGTATTAATTGAGTCTCTAAGTGCTCTAAAGCCATCCGAAGGTAGTATTTCTGTCCCTTCCACGTCTACAAGATTCCTGAAAGCAACTGCATAAGCAGCGTTGTGATCAAGTCCCTCAATGGTCCTCAGGAATAGTATAGTGGATTCTCCCTCTTGGGACCTGGCATCTAGCTCTATCCAATGGTGAATTCTTTCCCCGGTTTCCATGTTAAGTAAAATGCTAGGATGGCCATCCTCAATCGAGGGTGAGATGTCGAATTGGGTCGCCATTCCAGATATTTCAGGAGTAGAGGAGAATGTTGTAAAAATCTGAGTTGAGGGGCTAAATCCATCAAGGCGATCTAGGATTACCATATTGCCGCTCTCAGCGGAAGAAGTATCTGGAATTGCTTCTCCGTCGATACTCAAGCGATATCCTGTTATCTCAGAGCTGTCCACGCTAAGGAATGCGCCAGATGGGAATGGCAGCATGCAATGGTCGGTGTTCGTGTCATCGCAAAATTCGGATTCATCGATGTGGATTACTTCCTCTTCAATATCATTATTCTCTTTGTCTAATTCTAGTTCGGTTTCTGGGATTTTCTCGTCTGTAGAATCAGGGTCAGTTTCAATGCTGTCCCCATTGGAAAGGCAACCAGATGTAACAAAAATCAGAACCAAGAGTGTTGCAATGGCCTTTCTGCCTTGTTGTGAATTTCCTCGAGATAGTTGTACATTAGATAGCATTTTCACACCGAATAGTCATTCTTTTCTCCTTGAGTTAGCTACGATTGAAGCAGCCAACATAGCAATTGAGACCAATGCGAGGGTTAATCCTGGAACCGATTCATTACGTTCCTCACTTGATTCGATACCCATTAGTGAATCTGACGCGGGTTCGGGGGATGTGTAGACAATTTCAATCGAAACTACTCCAGCAATGTCGACGTGAGACCAATCTCCAATGAACTCAGAACCATCAATGTACATCGAAATTGAGGCCCCGTTGTCAGTGCTCATTCCCATTACCTGCTCTTCTGAGAAATTTTGACCCCAGATTTCGAAGAAATGATTGAGTGTCAGGTTATTCTGGACATTAGAAATTACATTGATTGATCTTTCTCCCGTGTACATTACGTGGGTTGATTGCTTGCAAACCTCAGTGTTGAAGCCGACGTAGCTAGGAATTAGAATGTCTGAACCATCTTTAGTAATCGTGAGATACATGTCTCTGTATATCGATTCTGTCCAGTCGAAGCAGGACTTGGTCACATCGCCATCGATTAGAATTTCCTCAGTGGAGTTTGAAGACATCTCAAAATCGGCGAGCGCTAGTAACTCCTCTTCCGTTAGGAGGGGGTAATCTCCGTTAGGAGAAGGGAATTTCTGATTAATTGTGGACATCAAATAATTTGCCAGAAGTCCTTGGCCGACAGAAGTCGGATGTAATGAGTCTATCATGATACAATTCTTATCACACATTGTTGGGGGTGCGATCACCACATTCTCGCCAATAGCCCTAGCAGATTCATTCTGAAGGAGGTCGTCAGATGCGGTCATCAAATCGAATACCTGAACATCGTCCCCATATCTGAGAGCAAGCTCATCGAGACGATTTGCCCATAGTTTGCTTGCTTCAGTGAAGTGTGGGTGAACCTCGACTGGGAAAATTTGAGTCAAGAATGGTAGGAATGACATATTTGGGAGATTCCAGACTAAGACGTCGATTTCAGAAGCAACCAAAGTGTCGATAATTAGTGTGATGTTTTCTTCCAACTCATCAATAAACGAGTAGTCCCCATTCACTATGTCGATATCTGAGTCAATGAAGTCCCAAGCGCCGACCATCATTGTTACTAATGTCCCTTCGCCGTAGTTTTCGGATATGTCTGTATGCCTACCGGCGTTAATTAGTGTCCAAGAGCGGTCTCCACCAACTGCTCCCTCGTAGTATTCCACGCCCATTAGATTGGATGCATGAATACTTGCGAACGGGCCTCGATAACCAGTTGGATCAGATCCCAGTGTGCTATCCCCTAGGGATGCGATTGTGTGATACTCAAAGGTCAACTCTGTCTGGGTTTGCTCCTGAGATGAAGCTAATGGGGACAAAGATACAGCCAAAAACATTAGAATGGCGAAATGAGAAATGAGTTTGTCATTCTTCAAGCAATCACCCAAACGTGTATGTTGACCGAGTAATGTCCCTCATTTAATGTATGAGAAGAAGGGTCAGGGATAATTTGTCAAAATCCTATGGAAGTGATGCACTCCTTTTTCTTTTGTTGGTGAGTATCGTCCACGGTTGTAGGATGATGAAGAAACACCCCTATGGGTCGCCTCGACTATTGCCTGATCTTCTGATTCCACCTTGTCCAGATCCCCGCCTGCACCCTTAGCCAGCATCCTCCTATCCCAGACAAATCCATGATAGATAATTCGAGTTATATCCACTGATAATGGGACTACCAAATTTACTGAAAGACCCCATGGATAGAAGTTCAGCATCAGTCCCGGAAATATCCAGTAATAGTAAGCTGCCACATCGAGTCCGAAGTCTGGGGAGTCTTCTGGGATTTCGAAAGTTGAATCTCCATCACTGGCGATTCCAATCTGTAAAACTCCGCCCTCGAAAAGTTCAGTCTGATAGTTATCGTAGTCCAATGCCCTATTGAGGTCCTTGTGTACGAATGGGATGTGGAAGCCCTCTAGGTAGTTATCCACATATAGGGCCCAGTTTGCATTGATGTCATAACTTCGATTCCTAGTGGCGTCGTATTCAAATTTCTCTATAGGCATCCAACCTACTCTTTTTTCCATCTCAGCCAATGAAGATTCGATTCCCGAGGGTTCGATTCCTGAGAAGATGAGGCCCTTCCAATTTAGGGTTGGGAAACTCCTCAGATTGTCCTCAGTGGAAGGGAATTCTTCAACTTCTTCGAACTCGGGCATGGATCTCATAGAGCCATCAAGAGAGAAGGTTCTGCCGTGATATGGGCACTGAAGAGAATTGGTTGAGCAGTGGCCATCTACGATCAACATCCCCCTGTGAGTGCAAACGTTGGAAATGCAACGAGTTGCCGGTTCGGACGTCATTATCATCGGCTCATCGATTAGCTTCTCCAAATGCTTCAGTTCGATCGCTGATTTGTCCGCCAGTTGGTTAATGTGTGCCGCAAAGTGCCATATTTTCCTAAATCTCAGTTTCAGTTCTGAGTGCTTTGCCGGGTCGATGTAGAATGACGAAGGCAGGGTCTTAGCCTTCCTAATATCTGGATCAATGGTAGTGTTGGACAAGATTAGCGCCAACAGTTCCTAGGTGCACTCTGATGTAGGTATTTCGACGTTGGACATGTAATCTGCGAAGCTCAGGACACGGGCTTTATTGACTCCTAAATCTGAGATGCCTAGACGTGACTTTGAGTATACGTGAAGTACGGTTTGACCACTGTCACAAAAACCCCGAACTACGAAATCATCGGGAAATCTAAACATTAGAGTTCGGAAAACAGCGTGGGTTTGTCCTGACCACTCGCCGATTACATCAGTTCCGGGCTGGGAATCTATCCAACTTCCCACCTCGTTCATTACTTCCTCTAGACTGGAGTTTATCCTCAACTCAGTCAGATTTCCGCTGCGGTAATGGTTGGGGCTAATCATTGAGCAGTTGAGTGAGTCTTCGAGACACATGACTGGGAAGTCATCGGGTTCTATTTCTTTGTCGGGAGCTACAATTTGGATCGATAGTATGGAAAGCAAATATGCAGATAAAAGTCCCATTGCCAGAAGGGAAAGTCTCGCCTTCTTGGTCACGAGTCCCCCTCTGCAACGATTACTCTAGATGCCCGGAGAATGCGATCATGCATCCTGTAACCAGTCTCAATCACCTCTATCACACTACCTGGTTCCCCCCCATCTGGACAGGGGACTGTGGCTATTGCCTCCATACAAGTAGGGTCGAATTTCTCCCCCAACGCGTCAATTTGTGATATTCCCTCGGCTTCAAGGGAGGATCTGATGCCACCTAGAGTCAATCGGACGCCCTCAATCACTGTCTCGGCCCCCTGTTGCCCTTCAGAAACATCGATTGCCTTGGATAGATGATCGATTGCCGGAATTATTCGTCTAGCGAGTGAAGCGCCTCCATACTTCAAAGCCTCTGACCTATCTCTAGCTGCCCTCTGAACTGCGTTTGCAGTCTCCGCCTTTGCATACTGGATTTCCTTCTCAAGTTCTGAAACCTTTGTCTCAAAATCAGGTTCCTGCTCGACGTAAGTCGTAGTTTCATCTTCCGAAGTCTCTTCGGCCACGTCATTGGGCCTGAATGGCCCCTCAAGAATCCAATGGTCATTACTTGTCAGAGTAGAAGTATTCTCCGGATGACTTCTGCTCACGGTCCTTTCTGCTAGAGGGTTTGTTTATTCTAGGCCGATGCGATTCCACATCTCTTCTGAAGGTAACATCTGCATCGGATAAGAAGAGATTCATGCCCTTCCTAAGGGAAAGGGGGCCTATTGCATTTCCATGGCTGCCTCCCTCACCTTGGAAAACAAGGATTGAATCACTGACTATGTCGAGGAAATAAGTGTCGTGATCAATCACCATGGCGGCCTTCTCATTGCTTTCCATAGTTCTCCTGATCGCCTTTGCTGCCTCCATTCGTGCGTTTGCGTCCAGATGGGCACTGGGTTCGTCAAATAGGTACAAGTCCGCTTCCTTGCCAAGACAAATGGCTATACTAACGGCCTGTAGTTCTCCCCCGGAGAGTTTCGAAGCTTGTAGATCAAGCATCTTGTCGACTTGTAGTGCTCTAGTAACCTGAGTATGAAATTCTCCACCTCGCCATTTACTTCCAAGTTCAGAGTCAAGCCATTCTTGCACAGTCCCATCAAAATCAGCCCGAACATGCTGAGGTTTGTATGAGACCTTGGCATCCATAGTACACCAGCCCTGGTCAGGTTCCATTTCTCCGGCGATAATCTTGACGAGGGTTGTCTTCCCAGTTGCATTCGGTCCGACCACGCCAACAACCTCTGCGGACTTTATTTCCCCCTCTCCAGTAGTAAGGCTGAAGTCCCCCAGATTTTTCTCAATCGAACCCCATTTGAGAACCGGCGTCCCAACCTCCTCGCCGCGTGTTCGACCTCTCAAGAAACGGATTGGCTTATCCCTGATTCTGACATTTTCCTCTGGTAGATATCCATCCAGATACGCATTGATCGCGGTCCTAGTTGATCTGGGCGGGGTAAAGATTCCATAGGCCGACCTATCTCCATAAATTACGTGAACTAGGTCGCATAGAACATCCAAAATTGCGAGGTCGTGCTCCACAACTAGAACCCGCTTTCCCCTCTCGGAGAGATTCCTAACTACTCCAACCATTCTCATTCTCTCGTATATGTCCAAGTAAGAAGATGGCTCATCAAAGAAATAGACGTCCGCTTCCTTAAGCAAGGTGGCACATATCGCTACCCTTTGCAATTCTCCTCCCGATAACTCGCCTAGCTTTCTATCGATAATGTGAGATATTCCCATCAGCTCAGAGTATTCTTTGATCTCTTCCCGGTCATCTACTCTAGTCAGAAGTTCCTTGACTTCCCCTTCGAAAATTCGCGGTAGTTTGTCAATGTACTGGGGCTTCACTGCTATGCTAACTTCACCCTCTGAAACCAATCCCAGGTAATCCCTCAACTCTCCTCTCGGGAATGTCGAGATTATCTGGTCCCACTCTGGCGAGGGATTAGTCCAATCTCCTAGGTTTGGCCTGAATGCACCGGATAGAAGATTAATCGCAGTTGATTTTCCTATTCCATTAGGACCCAGAATTCCCACAATCTGTTCTTGACGAGGGGATGGGAGTCTGAATAGTCTGAATGAGTTCTCCCCATACGAATGGGTCAAATCAGTATCTAGTTCCTCTGGTAGATTGATAATTTTTACCGCATCATCTGGGCAGTGTTTTGCCCTGGTAAAACAAACTGGACACGCCGTCTCAAGAATCTTACACTTCGACCCCTCGACCTGAATGCATTCCCTTTCACACATCGCGGAGTACTTCTTCAGATAGGCGAACGCATTGCTGTTTGGCTTGCATCGTTCCTCCAGAAGAACTGCTACCCTCATGCACAACCCTCCTTACCATTGACTAATACTTCTTCCATATGTTAGTTTACATGGGCTCGTTTACCGTCAGAAACCGAAGAATCGGTATCTAATGTATACGTATCCGGCAAGTAGAATCTTCTCGGTTTTTGTGAGTTGTATCCTCTCTGAGAAAACGTCACCATTTTTCTTGGTGATCTTGGTCATAATCGATTGATAGAATGAAGCCATCGCAGCCGGCGAGTATCGAGCAGACTTATCCAAGTGGGAGAGCAGTTTGAATGCCCTCTGCCGATAGCCATCGGCCCTCTGCAGGTATTCCTCGACAAATGGTGCCCAACCAGGGTGTTCGAGCAAGTCCACTCCGCTCTTGATATCGTCCTCGGAGATTCCCCAGCGTGCGAGGTCATCCATTGGGAGGTAGATTCGATCTCTCTTTGCATCCTCGGAGACGTCTCTGATGATGTTGATTAGTTGCATGAAGACGCCCCAGGACTCTGCATACTCCTTTGCCTTTGGGTCATCATATCCATATATCTCAATGCAGACCAGGCCGACGGTGGAAGCTACTCTGTAGCAGTACGAGTATAGTTCTTCGAAGGTTTGATACCTATTCTTATGGAAGTCGTTTTCCATTCCGCTGATCATATCATCTAGCAATTGCCTCTGAATGCCGTGCTTCCGGACAGTGTCCTTGAGAGCAATGAAGATTGGGTCTGTAGATGTATAATCTCCATAGGCGGTTGACAGTTTCTTTCGATAGTAGAACAATTGTGACATTTTGTCGTTGTATGTCGACCTATCCAAGACTGGGTCACCTGGACTCAGCCTCTCGATGTCTGATCTGTAATTTACAGATTCGGGGTCATCAGATGACCCGCCCGGGAACACGTCTTCGAAGTCGCCGTCGGCAATATCGTCCGCTCTGCGACAAAATGCGTAGTATGCCATTATTGAGCGTCGCTTATCTTCGGGCAGATACTTGAAAGAGTGATAGAAATTTCCTGCCTCCCTACGAGTTAGCTCTTCGCAGAATTCGTATGAGGTTTCGATCATGTGGTATGGAATTTCTGGCTCAGTCCAGATGGGGGCATCAATATGTTTGAAGGGGTCCAACAATTCCCCCCTTGATCCAATTACTCCCATGAAAATGGCGCTTTCCCGGACTGCCTCAATGGCTGTTATGCTGATGGCTCTAGCCGCCTCCTTGGTAATATCAACTGCAGCTCTGACTAGGTCAATTTGCTCTTCTTGTAGCATTGGTGGTTCTACATGGGTTGATTCGGGAATCTCCGCATCAAGGATGACCTCGCTTTCGGATTCCGTGTCCTGTGCCATGTAGTTTCAGAATCGGCCGGAGTCTTGGCCCACTTGAATGTCTCCCGAGTGGGTTTCTATTCTGCATCGAAATTATTGGGGCAATTCTCAGCATTTCTACCTAGGACCTTAGTATCCTCATACTTGCTTGTCTGAATGGAACTGCGAAAACTACCTTCTTGACGACGTCATTGATTTCTGATCTGTCAATCTTGATTCTGTTACTGGGATCAAGTACATTTCCCGCCCTTAGCATGGAAACTGTCCTCTTTCCGATAATTACGGGCAACATGCAGGCGGCCCGGAGTCGAAGCTTCGAATGGGGCAACATTTCGATGTATTCTACGGCGGAATTAAGATGTGATTCGGTTAAATCTAGATATTCGTCATATAGGGGTCGAAATGAGCCAATACTGGACGGTTCCAAGAGGTCTTCCGGAGTCATTCCTCGTTCATCCAATTTACTTCTAGGGACGTAGCATCTGCCGAGAGAAAGATCTGCCGGGATGTCCCTCAGGATGTTGATCATCTGCAAGGCTTTGCCAAATCTGATTCCCTTCGCGAATAGTTCATCTTCCAAACTTTCCTCTTTGAGTCTGAAAATGTGGTCAAGTGACATACGAGTCCAGAACTCTCCGACGCTACCTGCTACTCGATATGCGTAGTCGTCCAATTCGTCATCGGAATCTAATGAAAGGATAGATTCTTCTACGGATGAGAACCTCTGTAGATCCAGAATCTGACCTCCAATGATGGTCCCGAGACAGCGACGAATCGCCGTCTGATCTGATTCCGCAAAGTCCCCTATCTTGGAGGTGATTTTTTCCACGTTCATTAGAAGTGATGCTTCTGATTTGTTTCTCTGGGAATCTGCTATCGGGGATAGGTCCAGCAGATTGTCTGTTTTTCCTTGAGTGAATTCGTTGTATGACTCAAGAGCTTGCAACAACCCCTCAGAATCTCCTTCTTCTGAGTCAGCAATTGTGTCAGAAGTACGGGCAAGCATGTACAGGAGGCTGACTTGGGGCCTTATCGAATTGGGCAACTTCCTGAGGGATAGATAGAATGAGCGGGAAGTTCCCTCCAGAATCGAGTCTAGCTCCGAGTTGAAGATGTTCGACATGGTACCAACTATGTCTCGCTGAGCGTCTCTGTTCCTAAGACTCTCGCAGGCCTGCTTCCACGAGAGCCGATACGAGGGCTTCACCAATCTTTGATGGATCCCTGGCAATGTGTATTCCGGCTGCTTCGAATGCTGCGAACTTTTCCTCAGCGGTCCCCTTTCCACCTGAAATAATTGCTCCAGCGTGACCCATCCTCTTGCCGGGAGGGGCGGTAGCTCCCGCAACGAATCCCACAATTGGCTTGGAGAAGTTGGTCTTGGACCATTCCGCTGCTTCCTCTTCTGCAGAGCCGCCAATCTCCCCTATCATCACTACTGCCTCGGTTTCTGGGTCATTCTCGAATGCTTCGAGGCATTCGATAAAACCGGTTCCGTTTACAGGATCGCCGCCGATACCGACACAGGTTGTTTGCCCTTCTCCTACACTCATAGTCTGTGCGACCGCCTCATAAGTCAGGGTACCTGACTTGGAGATAATTCCGATTCTGCCCTTTTCATGAATGTAACCGGGCATAATTCCAATCTTACATCCGCCATCGAAGCCGGGAGAAATTATTCCAGGGCAATTTGGCCCAATTAGCCTCACACCTGGTCTTTTTTCCAAGTGGGAAACTACCTTCACCATATCCAGAATGGGAATCCCTTCGGTAATGCAAACGATTAGGCCCCCCTCATTCAATTCGTGGAATGAGTCGGCCGCCTCAATTATTGCTGGGGCTGCGAATCGTGCTGGGACGTAAATCACACTTGCATCTGCGCCTGTCGAGGAAACGGCTTCTGACATTGTCTCGAATACCGGAACTGATCTTCCGGGCAGTTCAACAACCTGCCCTCCCTTCCCTGGAGTGACCCCTCCAACTATGTTGGTGCCATATTCGACCATCCTGGTCCCATGGAAGGTTCCCTGGCTACCAGTGATCCCCTGAACGAGGACCTTTGTTTTCTCGTTAATCCAAATACTCATGACGAAGGCCCTCCGATTGCATTGACGATTGCCTCGCCGGCGTCTCCTAGAGTGCTGACGGTAATCACATCTAGATCTGAGTCTTCCAGAACCTTCCTGCCCTCTTCGTGATTGGTTCCAGAGAACCTGACCACTAGAGGAATTTTCAGGCCTGTCTCCTCGGAAGCCTCGATGATGCTTCTAGCAACCATGTCACATCTGATAATGCCGCCGAAGATGTTGACAAGGATTCCCTCCAAGCGTGAGTCCTCCAGAATGATCTCAAATGCAGCGGTGATCGATTCGCTGTCTGCTCCGCCACCTATGTCTAGGAAATTTGCTGGTTCGCCCCCGTACAACTTGATTACATCCATTGTAGCCATTGCCAGGCCGGCACCATTCACCAAACAACCGATGTTTCCTTCCAAGTCAACGTATGAGAGTCCGTGTTCATTCGCCCTTAATTCGACATCCGACTCTTCGGACAAGTCCCTCAGACCGTCCCTCCACGGGTGTCTGAATTCGGCATTCTCATCGAAGCTTACCTTTGCATCCAGAGCCACCATTGGCCCATCCCCAGTTCTGACGAGGGGATTGATCTCAATCATCGAGCAGTCCTTCTCGACGAACATAGATGCGAGGCTCCCGATCATTTCTGAGAATGAGCTGAGAGAGTTACCAGATAGTCCGAGAGATACTCCAAGAGAGTTGGCAATATCCTCGGGAAGCCCCTCTGATGGTTCGAACCATGCTTTGTGGATGGCCTCGGGGGATGTCTCAGCGACCTCTTCAATATCCACACCACCCTCTGTGGAGGCCATGATTAGGATAGCGTCCTCTTCTCTGTCGACCAAGAGTGCGAGATAGTACTCATGGGCAATGTCACATCCGGATTCCACGTACAAATTGCTGACAATCTTCCCAGAAGGGCCAGTCTGCTTGGTTACGAGCCGGTGACCTAGGATATTTGAGGCGAAATCACCCACTTCCTCCCTAGAGAAGGCCACCTTCACCCCTCCTTGCATCACCAACTCTCCGGAGTCGAGGGAGAACAAATCCCCCTTGCCCCTACCACCAGCATGAATCTGGCTTTTTACTGCAACAACATCTGAGCCAAGTGAGTCGTAGGCAGAAAGTGCTTGTTCTACGGTTGTACAGTGTACTCCTCGTTGAACTGAAACTCCTGACTCCCTGAACATGGCCTTTGCCTGGTACTCGTGAATGTTCATTGGTCGGCTCCAGTCGAGTTATGCCCTTGAAAGGTGCGGCACCACATCTTCCAAAGAAGAAGCACGAAGCGATGAAAGGGATGGTGGTGCTGGGGCATACATGGACGTCATCGTACTAGCTGGAGGTTTTGGGACCAGGCTGAGGCCATGGACCGAGAGAATGCCAAAACCACTACTCCCCATCCTCGATAAATCGATGATCGAACATGTGGTAGACGTACTGCCAGAATCGCAAGTAGATAGGGTCCTAATTGCAGCTGGCTATGGCGTTGAGGAGATGCGATCCCACTTCGCCGGAATTTCGCTCCCATATGATGTGAAAATTATCGAAGAGACTGAGCCATTGGGGACTGGAGGGGCCATAGCAAACTGCAGAGAACACCTCTCAGGGGGGACATTCTGCGTTATTAACGGGGATCTAATCACAAGTCTGAGGGTCGAAGAGATGCTAGATTTTCACAGAACAAACGGTGGAATTGGGACCATATCCCTATGGGAAGTGGAGGATCCATCTCGTTTCGGAGTTGCTGACTATCGGCAAGAAAATGGGAAGATCATGAGGTTCCAGGAGAAGCCACCTATCGGGGAAGCATATTCCAACCTCATTAACGCTGGAACATACATCCTAGAGCCCGAGATTTTCGAATTAATGCCAAATGGAGCCCATAGTATCGAGAGGGACATCTACGAGGATCTGGCTCAGACGGGTGGCCTGAACGGTTTCCCGTTCGATGGTTGGTTCGTAGATGCTGGCACCCCGGGTTCCTTCATTGAGGCCATGAAAGTTTGTATCTCCGAGGGCAAGTTCTCGAGTGGGTCGGTGGTTGGCGACTCGTGGTTCGGCGATAGCTCAGAAAACTTGGGCCGAGTCTCGGGTAGTTCGATTGGAGCTTTTTCTTCAGTAGGGGAAGGTGCCCGCGTATCTAATTCGGCAATACTAACTGAGGCGGAGATCGGAGCAGGAAGTAATCTGGAAGGGTGCCTCATTGGCAAGGGGGCAAAGATTCCTGCTGGCACCGTAATGAATGGGAAAATCGTGGCCCATGATTCTCACTTGGAATGATTGCAAATGACTGATCAATTCGGAGAGATACGTTTCTCCGGATCTCTAAGGCCATCGCAGGTTGCATCGTCAAGCGTCATCAAGAGAGACCTATCTCAGGGGTCCAATGAGCTTCTGATCGTGGCTCCACCAGGATCTGGGAAGACGGTCCTTGGGCTGTACGTTTGGTCCGACTTAGTCAGGAAGCCGACTCTCGTCCTGAGTCCGAACTCGGCTATTCAGGCACAATGGGTCGAGAGGGCCAAGGAGCTATTCCACCTAGATGGGAGGGAATCGGAGATTGGCACGGACCCGAAGAATCCCGGGATCCTGACTTCACTAACTTACCAATCCATAACACTGCCCAAGAGAGGGGGTGCAGATCTAGACGAGTCAGCACTGGAGATGTGGATTTCCAAACTGATGACCCCTTCTGATTCCGGAATGATTGAGGCGGACGATATTGAGAGTGCGATGGCATGGATCAATGACCTCGAAGAGAAGAATCCGAAGCATTTTTCGGAGACCATGGGCCACTATAGGAAGAAGGTTAGGGACTCCCTAGCCGATCATGGGAATGCGCTATGGGTCCTTCATGAGTCGGCAAGGGAGAACCTGATGAGGCTCGCCGATGTAGGGGTTGGCCTAATCATTCTGGACGAGTGCCATCACCTGATGGACCACTGGGGCAAGGTCCTAATCGAAGCCCGAGAATTCCTCGGCAATCCGATCATTCTAGGACTCACTGCCACCCCTCCGGAAGAGGGCGATTCCCCCTCAATAGGAAGGTATCTGGAACTCTTCGGAGAAGTGGACTACGAGGTCCCGGTACCTGCCCTGGTAAGAGATGGAAATCTTTCTCCATATCAGGATCTGGCTTACTTCGTACGACCTTCCCCCGACGAGTTGAGTTACATCGCGAATGTGGATCAGGACTTCGAGGCGTTGGTCAGGTCACTTAGGAGAGGCCCGGATGATTCCAGTGGCAGGACCCCTCGCCTAGAGATATGGTTGGCAAGGGTGCTGGACGATCTCTCCTTGCCGGGACGTAGGGCCAAGGACTGGGGGTCTTTCAGAAGAAGTGATCCGGCACTGGCAGATGCGGCTAGGAGTTACCTGGTATCCGGAGGCCTGAGCCTGCCAGATGGAATCCCAATGCCATCTCCCGAGATGGTAAATGCGGGCAACAGCATGGATATCCTGATCACGCTCCTCGACCGGTACATCAGGAACGGACTGATGAGGTCGGAGAGCGAAGAAGACCATTCCCTTGCCGAGGATGCGAAGAAGAAGCTACGGATGCTCGGAATCCAGATCACCAAGGGTGGCGCGAGAGCTTGTGCCTCGCCGGTTGGAAGGGTAATGGCATACGGTTCTGCAAAGTACGATGCGCTCAGGGAAATACTGCAATCGGAGATGCAGGCCCTGGGTCCCGAAATCAGGGCAGTGATAGTAACTGACTTCGAGAAGTCGTCGGCCACGGCACTTGTCGAAGGGGTTCTGGACAAAGAGGCGGGTGGTGCGGTCGCGGCATACAGGGCACTACTGGAGAGTGAGACTACGGACAGGCTGGACCCTGTCCTAATGACGGGAACTACAGTTCTAGTAGACGACGACCTGTTGGAGAGGATATTCCCTAGATTCGAGCAATGGGTTGAATCCAGGGGCCTAGATATCAAATTCGACTACGTCGAGAATGGAGGTTACTTCGAGATCAGAGGCAGGGGCAAGGACTGGTTGCCCCGCTACTACACGATGATGATCACGGAGATGTTCCAGGAAGGCGTGACGAAATGCATAGTGGGAACAAGGGGCCTACTGGGAGAGGGATGGGATGCCAGCAGGATCAACGTCCTCGTTGACCTGACCACGGTAACGACCAGCATGAGTATCAACCAACTAAGGGGGAGGTCTTTCAGGCTGGACAAGCATTGGCCGGAGAAGGTTGCAAACAACTGGGACATCGTTTGCCTGGCTGACGAATTCAAGAAGGGATTCGACGACTACCTGAGATTCAAGAGGAAGCACAAGCAGCTCTACGGAGTCTGCGACGATGGCGCAATAGAGAAGGGGGTCGGCCACGTCCACGCTGCATTCACCGAGGCTCGTCCGGAGGGAGTCTCCGAGGCCATGGACGTTTTCAACGAGGAGATGCTGATGAGATCCAGGAATCGAGGACGTACCAGAGACCTATGGGGTATCGGCGAGGACTTCAATGCAGTTCCCAGGGAAGCAATAGAGATCAAGGGAGGTCTGGGAGTAGGAGGTGGATTCCCGCCGACAAGCAGGATCGGGGTAGCACAGTGGTCGGATGAGTCGCTTGTCCTGTCGATTGCCGACGCGGTCGCCTGCTCACTGCAGGCCCTGGGTCACATCGGGTATGACGTCAAGGTTGGTGGCGGGGACAGGGGAGGAGGCTGGATGAGGACCTACCTGGAGGAGGCAACGGAAGAGGAGTCTACCATCTTCGCAGAGGCTATGGAGGAGGTCCTCGGACCTCTGGAGAATCCGAGGTACGTCATAGAGAGGCAGGTCAGGGTGGTAAGCGAGACTTGGCTAAGCGACTTGCTCCCAGAGATTATTGGCAAGTACTTCAGGAGGAGGAAGAACGTCCTTTCGATGTTCCACGCAGTCCCCCGGAAGCTTTGCCGCAACATGGAGGATGCGAAGGTCTTCGAGCGGCAGTGGAACTGGAAGGTGAGTCCCGGCGAGGTCCAGTACGGTCACAGCAGGAGTGGGAAGGAGATGGTCAGCGAGATCAAGAGAGCAGGGCTTTCACCCAGATCATCGACTCACAAGAAGAGCGTTTTCCTCTGATCACTGCGAGCAGACGTTGCAATCGATTTTTACTCCCGCGTGGTCTCTGCAGAACCTCTTTCGGCACGTGAAGCAACGGAAGTCGAAGGCCGTCACTGGATTAGAGCACTGTGGGTTTCCACATGACTCCTCAGATGGATCTG